>Ga0075121_1002428_pt1 | contig 10706 bp, 7 predicted proteins | sample AntAceMetag02UKG_FD_69793 | JGI IMG/M metagenome (GOLD analysis project Ga0075121, IMG submission 69793) | Saline lake microbial communities from Ace Lake, Antarctica - Antarctic Ace Lake Metagenome 02UKG | ecosystem: Environmental > Aquatic > Non-marine Saline and Alkaline > Saline | place... | reverse complement strand
AGTCATTAGGACCAGCGGTCTGAAATACCTTCTGTTTATGATATTTTTGAAGCTGAAATTTGACTTGTTCAGACTGCTTGAAAAAGCTTCAGGGCGTCCGGTGGCGGAAAGGAAATATCTTTCCCCCTTGGAAGTGTGCGAGGCGTTTGGCGCAAAAAGCTTTTGGGTGGAGAACATCAATTCTCAGGACGATGGGATGAACGTTGCTGACATTGTAAAGCCGGATGTTATTCTGTCTCTCTTTTTTAATCAGATACTGGGAGCGCCGTTTTTGGAGTCTGCGCGTGAAGCGCGCTGGAATCTTCATCCTTCGTTGCTGCCTGAATACAAAGGCCGCTCGCCTGTGCTTTGGATGCTTGCCGAAGGCGCGAAAAAAGGCGGGGCAACTTTGCATCATATGACAAATGAGCTGGATGCTGGAAATATTGTGGAACAAAAGAGTTTTGACATTGACAAAGGCGATAGCTTTTTTACTGTATACAGGAAGGCGGCGATTGCCGGGGCGGAATTGTTGATCAGCGCGTTGGCTTTGGACCAAGCGCATTCAGGCGGAAAACCTCAGCGGGCCGATGGATGCAAAACATATGGACCGATTACTGGAAAGGCTTTTAATGAGCTTCTCGAAAAATATTCTTTCTTTAAATTTGAAAATTAAGCCGCTTATTGTTTTTGCGGCTATATTCGGCATGGCGCTTTGCGCGCAGGCGGGCGAGGTTTCATATAGAACCGGAGCCAGGAGCCTTATATCTTTTTCCGGCGACAACCCTTATCTTCCGATACTCTTGCTGTTTGGTTTTTTGTTTGCGTGCGCCACATTCTATTCGCCGCGTTTTGGATTGATCGTTATGCTGTTTTTTATACTTATAGCCACGGACATGCCGATAGGGCGCAGCGAAGGCATGCAGAGGTCGGTCACTCTTCGTGTTGAAGATATGATCCTTTTGGTCGTTTCCGGCGGATGGCTTCTTAACAGAGCCAGAACAAGGTCTTTGACAAGCATTAAAAATGTGCCGATCTTGCTGGCTATTCTTCTTATGAGCCTTGTTATTGTGGTTTCAACCTTTGTTGGATATTTTCAGGAGACAGTGCCGCCTGTTAGAGGATTTTTCTTTGCCATGAAAAGACTGGAGTATTTTTGGATATTCATCATGACCTTGAACTTGATGGAGACAGACAAAGAAGTAAAGATAGCGTTTTCTATTTTGCTTGGAGTTGCCGTTGTGATTGCTTGCATCGGAATGACGCAGTTTTTCCTGTTCCCTGTTTCCGAACTGACGGAAGGAGGCGCCACGGCCACTGCCGGATTTGGACGCGCAAACACTATGGGAGATTTTCTGTTGATTGTCATTGGCCTCTCGCTTGGACTTGTGATTTACGCGGCTGGCCCCAAAACCTTTGTTATATATTTGTCCTTGCTTATTGTCTTTTCCATTGCTTTGATAATGACTAAATCCAGAGGAGGGTATATAAGCGTGCCGCCTTTGTTGTTTGTTATTTTTGCGATTTCACGAAACAAGAAGGCTCTTACTTTTCTGGGCGCGGCCGGCGTCGTTGTGGCTCTGTATTTCTTTGCTATGAGCATGGGGGAGGGCAACCTGGGACTGCTCCTGAGCAAGCATCATTCGGAAATCTCTGAGCAGTTTACCCAGATTGGCGATATTGCAAAGGATGGCATGGACTCGGATCCATCGCTTCGTTCGCGACTTGTTTCCTGGGAAGAGTCGATAGATCAGATAATCAGCTATCCTTTTTTGGGACAGGGGTGTGGAGCAAAAAGACTTGGCTATTCCGATAACCAGTACGTGCGGGAATTGCTGGAAACTGGAATTATAGGCTTTTTGATTTTTTTGTATATGAATCTTGCTATATTTCTTTTTATGCTCAGATTCTTTTTGACTACTGAGAATAATTTTTCAAAGTCTCTTTCGCTTGGCTTTATGGGCGGACATGCCGGAATGATGGTCCATGGGATTACCATGTCTAATTTTTATACAATTTTCAATATGGAAATATTCTGGTTTGTGTTGGCTTTGATCAGCCTTCTTTATTATAATGAAAAGCGCGCCGGCAATGAAATTGAAGGATTGTCAAATGAACGAAAAATTTAAAGACATTAAGATTTCAGTAGTTATTCCCTCTTTTGACGGAAAAAGGGACGGAAACGTTGAAAAGCTCAAGAAACAGTTGAACTCTCAGACTTTGAAGCCGCATGAAATTGTTTTGTCGATAGGCATTTCTCCGAACGGGAGAGCCAGAAATGAAGGCGTTAAAAAAGCCTCCGGAAACTATTATGTTTTTATTGATGACGATGTGACCATCGGGTGCGAGGATATGCTGGAGAAACTTATAAACCCATTTTTGGAGAATGCAAAAATAGGGATGACAGGCCCGTCGCAGTTGATTCCCGAAGACTCAAGCTGGCTCCAGAAGGCTGCGGCCAGACAAATGCCGCGCTCTGAGTTTCCCGTTCAGGACAAGCTTGTCGACAGCGATATGGTTACGCATATGTGCCTTTGCATGCCAGCGGATTTGTTCAATGAGCTTGGCGGAGAAAATCCGGACATCATAGCGGGGACAGACCCGGACTTGCGCCATAAAGTGCGCGAAGCCGGATTTCGCGTTTGCGTTGTCCCGCATTGCTGGGCATACCATCCGATGCCGGACACTTTTTGGAAATTGTTGAAGCTTTCTTATCTTAAAGGGAAAAATTCCGCGATTGTTGGAAAAACGCATCCAGAGTTGGTGTTGGAGCTGGACGCCGGGTTTAGAAAAGAATTTGCCCCTAGAAAAACTCTTTTTTTTAGAATATTGCGCAACCTGTGGATATTGCTTTATTGCATTGTCACACTGAAATTTATTCGCCTCCTGACAACTATGATGTATATTTGGGGAAATGCCCGGGAGCGCCTGAAAAAGTGAAAGGCGCAATCCGCAAAAAAACAGCAAGGATATAATGTTTCCAATAAGCAAAGAACAAATAGAAAAACTTGACGCAAGCGATTTGGATTCCCTTTTCTCTCTGGATTCAAACGGCTTTTTTCTTGCGCCAGAAGAGTCGCTTCAGGAATACAAGAAAAGAATACTTCTTACTGCGGAGAAGATAGCTCATATTGACAAAGAGTTGCGCGAGAATGGCGAGTATGCTCTGTTTGATGAAATGCATTTCCGTTCGGAGGACTGCATCCCGAGTGAAATAATGAGCGAGGCGGCTGAGATTACGCGTCGTTTGTACGGGTTTGCCGTCGATTGGGCTCCCGGCTTTTTTCTCTCGCAAGGCGTGGGTTTTCTATGGGGAGGCTGCGCAATATCTTTGCCGGAAGAGCGGATAATGTTGTTTTTGCTCAGGAACAGTTTTGCAAAAAAGAAACGTTGGTTTATTTATCGGAGAGATGAATTGCTCTCGCATGAGCTGTGTCATATTGCGCGAATGCCTTTGTGCGACAGAACTTTTGAAGAGCATTTCGCATATCAGACTTCCAACAGCCGCTTCAGAAGATATATCGGAAATTGTTTCCGTTCCAAGTGGGATTCAATATTTTTTCTCGCTCCGGTCATGATTCTTCTGGCTGTTCAGATTGCCATTCTATTGCTTGAACTGCCTGTGCCAATATGGCCTTTCTGGATATTGGCCGGCGCATATCCAGCTTATCTTATTGCAAGAAATCATATGACAAGGATTCAATACTTTAGGGCAAGGAAAGTTTTGCTTGAATTTGGCGCGGCGCATCCTGACTTTGTTCTTTTCCGCTGTTCCAAGGAAGAAATTGTTGAAATTTCACGAATAAGGGACAATAATAAGGCAAAAGAATGGCTTAAAAACAAAGCAGCGTCGGAATTGCGCTGGAGAATAATAATGCGCTATTTTGCAGACGGAAGCAGCGGGGAATGACTATGAATTTTGTTGACTTAAAAGAACTGACAACTTATCTTGACGAGCTTTTGGGGCTTGACGCCGTCCCCGGAGATCCTTCCAATAACGGCCTTCAAGTTGAGGGGCGCTCAGAAGTGAGAAAGGCGGTCTTTGGGGTCGATGCATGCCTTGAGCTGTTTGAGGGCGCTGTTGAAAAAAATGCGGACTTTATATTTGTTCATCATGGCTTAAGCTGGGGCGATTCCCTTAAAAGGCTTGTCGGCATCAACGCATCCAGATTGAGGCCGCTTTTTAAAAACGACATTTCCCTTTATGCGGCGCATATTCCATTGGACATGCATCCGCAAGTCGGCCACAACGCTTTGCTGGCTGATATGATAGGACTCAAAAAGCGCTCCATGTTTTGCGAATACGCCGGGGTCGAATTTGGCGTTGTTGGCGAGTTGGAAAACAATTCAACGCCGAAGGATATAGCTGAGATATTTGACAGGGAACTGGGCTCTGAACACATTCTCTACGGGGCTCGCGACAGAACTGTGGGCAAAGTGGCGGTGGCGTCTGGCGGAGCCGGATATGAAGCAGTGATCGAAGCCCTAAGGCTTGGAGCCGATTTGTGCGTGACTGGAGAGGTGGGGCATTCCGCTTTCCATATTATAAAGGAAACTGGGATGACTGTTCTTGCATTGGGGCATTATTGCTCCGAGAAGCCTGGCGAGTTTGCCGTTATGGAAAAAGTGAAGAATGATTTTAATATTGAATGCGAATTTATAGATTTGCCAACAGGACTTTGATTATGAAAAAAATTGCTGTTTTTGCGGCAACAGCCGCCATCTTGTTATCCTTTGGATGCTGGAGCTCCAATGTCGTGGAATTGACAAAAGAAGACGAGGGATATTTGATAAAAAACGCGCGACAGATTTTGTTGGATTCAAAAAAATTGAGTTTGACAAATAAGGAAAAACTTTTTATTAAACGAACAACTCCGAATGTTATATTCCGCTATACAGGCAATAAAAAGGGCCGCTCCTTTATTTCCTGGCAGGTCGACCCGCGCAAGAGGATTGTGGCAATTGCCGACGGAGAGCTGACCTCAAACGCGCGACGCTGGAGCGTTTCGGTTTACAAGGACAAAGAGGATGTTTATGTCACTCCGGAAGCAATGAAGCTTTTGTCGCCGAAAGCCAGAAAAAAGTTTCGCTTGAAAGACCCTGAATAAAAGCAAAAAAAGTCAGGCTCAATCAACGATGAGTTCGGCGCAGTGCTTTAAAAGCGCCTCTTTTATGGAATTTTTCTTTATGGGTTTGGAAATATAGTCGTCCATTCCGCAGGTCAGGCATTTCTCCCGATATCCGCGCAATGCATGCGCAGTCATCGCAATCACAGGAATGCGGACATCTGTGCTTTTTTCGTGTTTCCTGATTCTGGCAGTTGCGGCAAAGCCATCCAGAACCGGCATTTGAATGTCCATAAAGACAAGATCGTAACGGTTTGTTTCAAACAAATCCACGGCTTCTTTCCCGTGGTTAGCCAAGTCAACTTTGCAGCCATATATGGAAAGAAGTTTGTGCAGAAGTTTTTGGTTGACGGAATTGTCTTCAACCAGAAGAACGACAGGAGGGCGGGAAAACGTCAGCGTGCCAAGATACTCCTCTTTCTTGTCTTTAATCTTAAAATCTTCGCACAAGGGCAGCTGCAGCTTAAAAGAAAAAACAGAGCCTTCGCCCGGCTTGCTCTGCACTTTGATGCTATCACCGTCCATCATTTTCACCAACTCGTTTGATATCGCCAAACCAAGCCCGGTCCCGCCAAAGCAGCGCCTGACAGAAGTGTCAGCCTGAGTAAACTTGCCAAACAAATTAGCCATTTCTTTGTCAGATATCCCTATGCCAGTGTCGCTTATCTCAAAGCAAAACTCTGCGAAATCCTCATCGACGGCCCTTGAGTTGATGCTTGCTTTGACTTGACCATGAGAAGTGAATTTAATGGCATTTCCCACCAGGTTCATAAACACCTGGCGAATGCGCAAGGAGTCGCCTGTCACATTCCAGAGATCTCCGGAGTATTCTGTCAGAAAGTCAATTCCTTTGCTGGAAGCCTGATGTTTCATTGAAGCGCAAAGCTTGGCGGTTACATCGCGCAAGCTGAATGGCTCCTTCTCCAATTTCAGCATGCCCGCTTCGATTTGAGAAAAATCAAGAATGTCTTCAATCAACCCCATCAGTATTTCGGCGGAGGAATTCAAATTGTCTAAATATTCTTTCTGGTCTCCCTGCAATTCGCTTTCAGCAAGCAAGTAGGACATTCCGATGACCCCGTTCAAGGGAGTTCGTATTTCATGAGACATGTTTGCAAGAAAGTCGCTCTTGGCCCTGGCTGCGTCTTCGGCTGATTTTTTTGCGGCTATTAACTCGGATTCCATATTTTTTCTGGAAGATATATCTCTGCACAATCCCATGATGCGCTGCCCTTGACTGCCAAGCATTGTTGTCGCATTGATTTCAACAGGAATCAGAGAGTTTTTTCTTTTGAAGCACATCTCCAAATCTCTCACATATCCATTTCTGATGCATTCCGCCATGCCTTTTTCAAGCAGAGGCAAGTCTTGCTCCACAACCAATTCGGAAGCGTTGCGCCCTATTATCTGATCAACATCGGTGAATCCGGCAAGCGCCGCGAATTCTCCGTTGGCATCCAGAACATTCCCGCTTGAGTCCACTACAAAAAAGCCGGTTCTGGTGGTTTCGACCAGATTCATGTATTTTTTTTCGCTTTTTTTCAGGATTTCTATGGCGTTTATTTTGTCTGTAATATCCTGAGCGAGAGAAGAAAGCCCGACGACCTGTCCGTCAGTGTCAGATATTGGAGAATTGTACCACTCGCAAAGAATAGTCTTCCCGCTTTTTGTCATGTTTTTGCTGGCGTAGCTGAAGCCTTCCTGAGCCTCTATTGCCTTGCCCCAGGTTTCATGCAGATCTTTATGGGTGTCATTGTCCTTTATTATCAGTTCATAGGCTTCTTTGCCGATAATCTCTTCTTTTTTGTATTCAAAGATTCTTTCTGCGGAAGGGTTCCAGTTGAGCACTTTGAAATCGGTGTCCCACTCGATATAAGCAAGCGGTGTCTGGCGGAAATGGAAAGAAAGCTTCTGGCGGGATTTATGGAGTTCGTCTTTGTCTATATTTTCCTTTGCCACCTCCTCAATTAGAGAAGCCATGCCGGTGATTTGCCCGTTTTCGTCAAAAAGAAGAGAATTGTACCATTCGCAAAGAATGCTTTTCCCATATTTGGTCACGCTTTTTATTTTGCCGACTCCGTCGAAAAAACTCAAATCGTCAGAATAAACTTCCTTGTGCTCTGAAACAATAAAGTCATAAGCATTTCGACCAATAACTTCGTTTCTGCAATATCCAAAAATCTTCTCCGCTGAACCATTCCATTCAACCACCTTAAGGTCCGCGCCCCATTCGATATACGCCAAAGGCGTTTGGTTTACATGAAAAAACAGTCTTTTTTCCGACTCGCTGAGGGACATTTTTGTGTTGACCAGTTCTGTCACATCGCGCGCAATAGTCACAACGGACTCCACCTCGCTGTTCTGGTCAAATTCGGGCACAAGCATTAAGTCATACACAAAATGTCCGGTCAATCCGTCAATCTCAAACTGGTCATGATGTATTCGCCCTGTGTCAAAGACGCGCTGCAGCTTTTCTTCAACAAAAGCCACAAATTTTTTGGGATAGCCCAGCTCATCAAAACTTTTTCCAGGGTATTCGTCTATATTGCGGGGGTTAATAGCCATTATAGGCAAGTTTACGTAGAGAATTTTCAGGTTCTTGTCAAAGCGGGTTATAATGTCAGGACAATTCTCATTGAGAAAATGGGAATTTTTTTTGCGCTCATCAAGAAGTGTTGAATCATGGCGCCTTGCTTTGGACAAGTCTTCCTCAAGTTCTTTAACTCGCTTTCTAAGAAAAGCCAACTCAGAATAGCTTTCCCTGGAAATTTCCCCATGTTCTTTCAAGCGAACCTCCAGCTTCTTGCATCCTTGCAAACTCTAAAAACAAAATACAAGCTTTTTATTAAAAGTCAAATCAATAATCATACTTCACCACATTAGACTACTAATGTTAATATTGCGCGGCGTCATGATTAATACAAAAAATAAAATCAGCATCAAGGAGTTTCTTTAACTTTTTTTTGCTTGTTATTTTTATAAATATGCTTTTCATTCGCTCCATATTTCAAGAGAAGCTTTACAATCAAATCATACTTTTTCAATGAAGCCTGATATATGGCCGTCTCGCCCAGTTCTGATTCAATGTTGACGTTCGCTCCATTTTTCAATAAAAACTCCACTTTTTCGAAATTTCCGTTTTCAGAAGCAAGCATCAACGGAGTGAACCCGCTTGCGTTTCTTTGGTTCACATTGGCTCCGTGCTTGACCAAAGACTTGATTGTGTCAAGATTTCCATAAGCTGAAGCTATTATAAGCGGGGTGTCTTTGCTGTCTGTGGCAACGTCGACACTGGCTCCTTTTTTGAGCAGAAGCTCAACAATCTCGTCATAGCCGTTGCGCGCGGCGTAATGAAGCGAAGTGGCTTTGCTGTCATTGGCCGCGTTGACGTCTGCTCCGCGTTTAATAAGAAGCTTGATCACGTCTTTGTGCTTTTTATTGACGGCCATAAAAAGAGCCGTTTTCTTTTTTATCTTTTCAGCCGCGTTTATTTCAGCTCCGTTATCCAAAAGGAGCTGCGCCATTTTTGCATGCCCATAATGAGCCGCGTACATAAGGGCAGTCATATTGATCTTGCTTCTTGCGTTGACTTTGGCTCCCATTTTTATAAGGGTCGCCGCCAAGTCATTGAAGCCGTGCAATGCGGCATACATCAACAGGGTTCTGCCGCCTTTTAAAGGTTTGTTTATATCTTTGATGTTTTCCAGAAGCAACTTCATGGAGTCGATTTTTTTGTTTTTGGCTGCCCAATACAAGGCGCCTGTGTCGAAGTCCTTCAAGTTCTGCTTGGCTCCGCTTTTTAAAATAAGCTTAACCATCCCTGAAGTCCCGTAAGCCGACGCATTGATAAGAGGCGTAAAGCCGTATTTAGTCTTAACGTCCACCTTGGCTCCATGGGAGATCAAAAGCCATACAATGGCTGTTTTTTTGCCTGATGATGCCATGATCAAAGCCGTGGCTCCATTTTCGTTTGCCGCGTTCACTTTGATATACTTGTTTTCCAGAAGGGGCTTGACCACCTCAGCGTGCCCTCTTTCCGATGCAATGATCAGGGAGGTGTTTCTGTCTTTTTGAACTGCATTCACATCGGCCTTGGCGTCAATAAGCAATCTTACTATCCTTTTATAGCCTTTCCCTGCTGCCCATATAAGCGGGGTCCTGTTATGCTCATCAGTGAAGTTTACATTCACATCGTTTGTAACTAACAGCTCGACAGCTTGATAATGTCCTTTGCGCGAAGCCCAGATAAGAGCCTGGCTTCCATAGGCAATGATCAAGCCGCCGCCGTTGTCGTCTTTAAGGAGTTTTTCCATTTTTTTGAGATCGCCAGTTTGAGCCGCCGAAATAAGCGCTTTCCCATTCTTCTCCAGGTCGCCGCCTCCGCATCCGCCAAGAAGCAGGAGGGCTGCTATGTAGATCAATATTTTCTTTAAGTTTTTAAACATCAGCTTTCCCGCCATAGATTATCCTTTTTTCTATACTCTATTTCACTGAGCGGCATAATCAAATTAAAATGTGCCTTTGCTCACTCAAAAAATGTCTGCTGATCCTTTTTCGATTGTTCCTGAAATATAAAATCCCGCTTCCGGCATTTGCTTAATGAATATTTAAGGGAAATATTACTGCTGTAAAATATAAACAGGGGAAACGCGCTCTATGCTTGCTAAAACCTATTCTGCCGCAGTCCTTGGCGTGGACGCGTATACTGTCGAGATTGAGATAAACGCCACCGGAGACGGAGAGGCGTCATATGTGTCCATCGTGGGCTTGCCGGACGCGGCTGTGAAAGAAAGCAAAGACCGTGTGCGTTCCGCAATGCAGAGCTGCGGATTTTATCATCCGCGAGGCGCCACTCTGATAAACCTTGCGCCTGCGGACGTAAAAAAAGAAGGCGCGTCATTTGACCTGCCCATCGCTTTGGGAATGATTGCCACAACAGGGAGCATCGACAGACAAAGCCTTCAAAAAGTGGCAAGCATCGGGGAACTAGCCCTTGACGGCTCGGTCCGTCCTGTCAAAGGCGCATTGCCAATAGCTCTTCACTTGCAGAAAAAAGGTGGAATTCAAGCATTGCTCGTGCCGTATCAAAACGCGGAAGAAGCCGCAGCCGCTGCCGGAAACCTGCCGGTGATAGCAGTAAACAACCTTCTTGAAGCGGTGCAATTTTTTACGGATGGGGACGCGCTCCCGTACAAAGCTGGCTTGAGAAGCTCTTTTGACACACGCGTTGACCTTCCTGATTTTTGCGATGTAAAAGGGCAAACCATGGCAAAGCGCGCAATGGAAATAACAGCCACAGGCGGACACAACGCCCTCATGGTCGGGCCGCCGGGAACAGGCAAATCGATGCTTGCGCAACGCCTCCCCGGAATACTGCCGGAAATGAGCATGGATGAAACTCTGGAAACAAGCAAAATACACAGCATTCTCGGTATGCTTTTGTCGGGCTCTCCGCTGATAAGCTCAAGGCCGTTCAGAGCGCCGCATCACACTATCAGCGACGCGGGCCTCATAGGGGGCGGCGCACAAATACCGAATCCAGGCGAAATAAGCCTGGCCCATAACGGAATACTGTTCCTTGACGAACTGCCCGAATATAAA
>Ga0075121_1002421_pt1 | contig 10729 bp, 13 predicted proteins | sample AntAceMetag02UKG_FD_69793 | JGI IMG/M metagenome (GOLD analysis project Ga0075121, IMG submission 69793) | Saline lake microbial communities from Ace Lake, Antarctica - Antarctic Ace Lake Metagenome 02UKG | ecosystem: Environmental > Aquatic > Non-marine Saline and Alkaline > Saline | place... | reverse complement strand
AAAGATGTTGTTGTTGGTGAGACTGTTTCAACTAATCCTATTGAGCCATTTGAAGCTATTAGTCATTTATTTGAGCCAGTTGTTACAAAGTCGATTTGTGCGAAGAAAACGGCGGACTTGCCAAAGTTGATTGAAGTTTTGAGACAGGTAGGGAAAGAAGACCCTTCGCTAAGAATTGAGATTAACGAGGAGACGGGTGAATCTTTAATGTCGGGAATGGGGGAGTTACATTTGGAAATTATCGAAAATAGGATTAAAACAGAAAGAGGACTTGAAGTTGAAATGGGTCCACCAATTATTGTTTATAGAGAATCAGTTTCTAAACTTAGTGATGTTGTTGAGGGCAGATCTCCAAATAAACATAATAGCTTCTTCTTAACGGTTGAGCCATTGGAAGATTCCATTGTTCAAGCTATTGCTGATGGAGTTTTGCCTAGAGGCAGGATTAAAAAGAAAGATAAGGCGCTAGACGAGACGCTAGTCGGATTAGGAATTTCCAGAGAAGAAGCTCAGCAGTATAGAGATATTTTTAATGGAAACGTTTTCATGGATAAAACAAAGGGAGAAGTTCATATTGGAGAAGTTATTGAATTAGTTTTAGATTCTTTTGAAGAAGTTATGAAGGCTGGCCCTTTAGCGAGAGAGCCGACTTTGAAATTGAAGGTTTCTTTGGCTGACTTGAAACTGCATGAGGATGCTATTCATAGAGGTCCTGCTCAAGTATACCCGGCGATTAGAGAAGGAGTTAGGGCTGCTTTTGCTAAAGCGATTCCTACTATTTATGAGCCGGTTCAGATTCATCAAATTGAGGTTCCTGTAGATTTTATGGGAGCGGTTACATCTTTGGTTTCTGTCAAAAGAGGGACTTTAGTTGATGTTCAACAAGATGAAACGGGAGCTACAATTAGAGCAGAGCTTCCAGTCCATGAAATGCTTGGGTGGACTTCTGCTTTGCGTAGTGCGACAGAAGGCAGAGGAGTTTCGTCCTTGGTTAGTCAGAGTTTCAAGAAATTGCCTAATGAAATGCAGGTGAAAATTATTAAGCAAATTAGAGACAGAAAAGGTTTAGCAGAGAACCAGTAACTTTTAACCAATATCTTTAAAAACCGATTTTAATATCATATTCTATGTCCTAGATTGGTAAATCTGTCGAGGATAATTAGAGTGCGATTATAAATCGTTCACTCAAAAATTTTCCTTCGGGAAAATTATGAAACTAACTAAATTAAAAAATTAAGAAATATGGCTAAAGAAAAACCTATAATGAATGTTGTTTTCGTTGGACACGTTGACCATGGAAAGTCTACCGCAGTTGGACGACTTTTTTACGATGGTGGCGCAGTTTCCGAACAGGAAATGAAAAAGTTCAAAGAGGAAGCAGCAAAGCACGGTAAAGCTGGGTTTGAGTTTGCTTATGTGATGGATAATTTGAAGGAAGAGCGAGAGAGAGGAGTTACTATTAACTTGTCTTATAAGAAGCTTATAACTAAGAATTTTGAAGTTACTATTATTGACGCTCCAGGGCATAAGGATTTTGTTAAGAACATGATTACTGGCGCCTCACAAGCGGATGCAGCATTTTTAGTTGTCTCTGCCGATGGTGGAGTTCAACCTCAGACTAAAGAGCACGTTTGGTTACTTCGAACAATGGGAGTAAAAGCCTTGGCTGTCTTGGTTAACAAGATGGATGTCGTTGATTATTCTGAAGAGAAGTTTAAGAAAGTTGTAGAAGATGTTTCTGCAATTATTAAGCAGGCAGGATATAAAACTGACGAAGTTCCATTTTTGGCAGGTTCTGCTCTTATGGGCGATAACATTGCGAATAAATCGGACAAGATGACTTGGTATAAGGGACCAACTGTTTTAGAACAGATTGACAAGTTTCCTGCACCAGAAAAACCAACAGGTTTGCCTATGAGAATGCCTATCCAGGATGTTTATGATATTACTGGTATTGGTACAGTTCCTGTAGGAAAGATTGAAACTGGAATTATGAAAGTTGGACAGAAAGTTATTGTATTGCCAGGACGATCTGGAACTGGAATCACAGGCGAAGTTCGATCTATTGAAGCTCATCATGAAGCATTAAAAGAAGGCGAAGCTGGAGACAATGTCGGTATCAACATTCGTGGTGTTGGTAAAAAAGATATGGCTCGAGGTGACGTTATTTGCGATGCAGCTAATCCAGCAAAGATAGTTGAAGAATTTGAAGCACAGATTGCTGTTATCAATCATCCAACCGTTATTGCTAAAGGTTACACACCAGTTTTCCATGTTCACACAGCTCAGGTTCCATGTCAATTCATGGAAATCAAATCCAAGCTAGATCCTGCTACAGGACAAGTTGCGGAAGAGAATCCTGACTTTTTGAAGAATGGGGATGTTGCTATTGTTAAGATTAAGCCGATCGGAAATTTAGTGCTTGAGGCAGTTGGAGATAATCCAAATATGGCTCGATTCGCTATCCGAGATGCTGGTGTTACAGTTGCTGCGGGTGTTTGTAAATCTCTAACTGAGAAAAAACTTTAAGGTCGATTAGACCTCTTTTTATTTTTTTATAATTAAATCCTTTGGGGCGGAAACGTCCTAGGGGTAAAATATTTTTAGATAGACTCATCACATAAATTCTTAAAAACTCTCTAAATGTTTTTTTCTTATGGCTATACAAGTTAGGGAAAGGACAATGGAAGAGATTGAGGAGAAGCTGGGCAAAATGAATACCGATTTGAATAAGATTATGTATTTGGAGTCGGCGTTGGGCGTGACGGGTTTTAGTTTTGAAATTAAGCGGTTTTTGTGGAAGGAGTTAGCTGAATTGTATGAAGGGAGAAAAATGTTTGAAAAGTCTGCGAAGGCGATGATGAATAGAGCAGGGATAGAAATTACAGCTAAAGACAAAACTGATAGTTATTTGATGGCGGCGGAATTATTCTCAAGAGCTGGAAAGATTGATGATGCCGATGAAATGTTTAGTAGGTCCATGAGAGATGCAAACAGTGAACAGAAGGCAAGAGTGAAGTTAACGAGGAAGAATATTTATTTGGTTTCAGCGAAGGAGCTGGAATCTAAAGGCAAGAAAGCGTCGGCGATTAAGTTTTATGAAAAGTTGATTAAAATGAATTTAGAGGATGTTGAAAAAATTGAAATTAAGGAAAAGTTGCTAAAAACATATAATGCTCTTGGCTTGTTTAGAGAGGCACGGTTATTAGAGGGGATATAGTTTTTTGTTGAAAAAAATAAAAAAAGAAAGAGTTTAGATATCTTCTTCAAGATCCATATCGGAAGTGATATCTTCGTATTCTGCGTTTAGGCTTTTTTCGGCTTCTGGCATTTTGTTTGTTGGGGGTCAATCTTCGTCTTCGAGTTCATCTTTATCGTCGAATTCCTCTTCGTCAAAGTCTTTTTTGATTTTCATGTGACCCCTTTTATTTAATCTTTAGTGAATGATACGATTTATAAAGATTTGCGTGAATTCAGTAGTTAGGCAAGTACAAAAGTGGGCAAGATTTGCATACACTTTATAATTATTTTTTCTATCATCTCCTTTTTACTCTGTTGCTTATCTTTGTATTCTTCAGCTTTTTCCTTTAAAGTTTCTTCTCGATGTTTACCATAATATTTTTTAGAAACTTTGTTTGATTTTTCTTTGTTCTTTTGATAATAAATGGAACTATAATTTGGATTATCCTTTCTAAACTTTTTATTTAATTTTTTTCTCTCTTGCTTTTTTCCTTTTGCCCTTTCAGTTTTATTGAATTTATTGAATTCTTTAAGTTTAATTTCTTCCTCGGTAAAAAGACTGGAACATTTTGCACACTTGTATTTATGTCTTTTTTCTAAGAAGGTTAATTCATAATTGCAGTTTGGACAGCGTGGCATTTAGATATATAGGATGTCGGATTTTTAAGGATTTGTGGGATGGTATTAAGTTAGTGGTTGGTAAACTATTTTAATCAAAAGAATAATTCGATGGAGATAAAACTTTAAATGTATATCCTGATGTTGATGCTAAAGTTGAAATACTACTTTGTTTATCGTTAGAACATATAAAAAATGCTCCAACTGTAGCGACCCTATTGTTATTTAAAACTTTTATTGAATATAAATCTGGATTACTAACTTCTTCTTTAATAGATTTTTCTTCTATAAGGTCAAAATAAGCTCCGCTACTTTTTATTATATCTCTATAAGTACCATTAATTTCTCCAACGGTTTTATTACACGTTATTAGGTCTGTTGTCAGTAATCTACATGTAGCATTGACTGTTTTTGAAAAAATCAATTCCTTAAATAATTTTGTTGTATTTGTCTCATTACATGCTAATTCATCTTCTATAAATTGTATAATAAAAGAAGAATGAAGAAAATATATACCCTCTGGCATTTTCATATTAATCGGTTCCAAAAAGGACTTTCTTAAAATTGGATTCGTTATTCTTTATGTCATAAAATTCTACAACATCCCAATCACTTCCTTCAGTCAGCTTGAAACCCAATGGTTCGTTTTGGTCTATTACTTTAAATTTTGAATTAGATGTAACTTCATTTGAAATAGATATATTACCAACAGCCATAGCATCAGCTATTTGTTTCTTCGTCCTAATTACATATTTAATTGTCTTTTTTTCTTCCATCAAAAAATACCTCTTATATCTTATATAAACTTAACTAATATATAAATCTATTGTTTCGCCATCTCAATCAACTCCAACCCCTAACTTTATGCAATAAATATTTTTATCAACTTAAAAATTATGATGTTCGGAAAATATTAATTAATAATTAAGTGTTGGGAATTTATCTCCAATATTGTGCTTGTGTGCTTGTGTATGATGGATAACTTTTTGCATTTTATCTTCTAATCCAATAATTCTTTCTTCAAGTTCCTCTATTTTCTTTTTCGTTATTTCATTCATTTTATAGTTAGATTTTTTGCCTTTTTAATTTTTTCTATCTTTATATACTTTGCAATAGAATAAATACATTTGCACAAAACATAAAGGATTAAAAATGAGTTTTTCTTATAATTTTTATGACTTCAAAGATACAGGAATTATTAAAAGATAGGCACGAAGAAAAAATAGACTATGATGCCATTATTAAAAAACATCCTTGGATTGTAGAAAGAAATCAATGCTGTGTTTTAAGTCCAGATAGTGATGGTTTGTTATGTGGATTATTTATGTCAAAATATTTAGATTGGAAAATAGTGGGCTTTTATGATGGGAAGGTTGCTGTAATAAATAAAGAATACAAAAATAAAAATCCCATATTTTTAGACATGGAAATCTTTAGAAAAGAAATAAGAAGTATGGGTCATCATATGGTAGCGGTGAATAAAAAACACCTACCAGAAAGTTGGGAAAATTTTGATAATTGTATCCAGCCGAACAATTTACGAAACTACGACGGTAAAAATAATTTTAGATTAAAATATCCCCTAGCAACAATTCATATGTTGGTCAGTATTGTTGCTAGTAAAGTTGATGGAATCGAGATACCTGAATCCGCTATTCCGTCACTATTTTTTACTGATGGAATATTTAATATATTATTCAAATATCCTGAAAATGTTCTTAATTGGTTAAACTATCTTAGAATAAATGAAGATTGGAATCCCTTAAAGCCAATTTTTGAAAATGAGAAATACACTGTTTTTACCTTAATGAAAGATATGAATAATTTTTTTAAACTACGAGACGAGATTAATGCTCCAAAAGAAAGGGGAGATAGATTAAGAATTTCTCAGAAAGATGGAACTCCTGTAAACATAGAAGGAATTGAAAATGAGTCTTGTAATATCTTGGGAGATGCAAAAGAAAGGATAATAAAATTTATGGATATTATAGGTAGACAGACAATGTGGAACTATTCTGAGGAAAATTGGGAATGTTGGAAAAATATGGATTTTTATAGATTTACAAAAAGAGATTTTAAAGCAGATGAAAAAACAATCACTATCCCAAACTTTAAAGAATTTTTACAAAAAAATCCTCTTTCGTGGGCAATGACTTCTGGACTTAATATTGAATATACACTAGAAGAGCCAGACAAACTCTTAAAATAGAAATTTTTACTGACAGTTGCCAATTTCTTTTTTTAATCTTTTTTCTGCAATTTTACAATACTTATCTGAAATTTCAAACCCAATAAAACTTCTATTAAGTTTTCCTGCCATTACCAAAGTAGACCCACTCCCCATAAACGGGTCTAAAACGATACCATTATGAGGACAAAAACACTCTATAAAATCTTTGGGAATCGCATCTGGAAAAACTGCAGGGTGTTCTCTTTTTAATGGATTTTTATCACCAGCCATAAGATAATTCCAAATAGTCCCTCTGCATTTCATTTTATTTATTGGTCTTGTTACTGTTGGTTGAGTTTCTCCATTTGTTTTTCTTGACCCACTTCCAGTCATAATTTTGCCACCATGTTTTGAAGGAATCTTTAAATTTTCTTTATTAAAATATTGTGGTCTTACTCCTTTTAAAAAAATTGGCATATATTCATGGTCTACTCTAAATCTTTTTGTCCACCATGCACCTTCTGACCCATGTTTCCTATAAATGACAGTTTCAAATAATTTGAACCCTATATTATCACACCAATCAATAATAGTTTTAAAAGAAGTTAATGATTTAGCAAAATTTTTGGTTTGGTCTTGAATAACTACAACTGCAATACCACCTTCTTTTAATATTCTAAAAATTTCTTTTCCTGTTGCATGAATATCAAATGATAAGTCTCCATCATAATCTCTAAGTTGGTCATATGGCGGACTTGTTACAACTAAATCTATAGAATTATCTGGAATTTTTTTCATCCCTTCAACACAATCCATACAATATATTTTATTAATATCTAATTTTCCTAATTTATCGTCCATCACACCACTCACAATATTTACTTGGACAATCTTCATTTAATAACTTTATGGCATTAGCCCAGATACTTTCAGCACTATTAACATCAACTTTCATCTTAACTAACTCAGCATCAAAAATAACCTCGCCAGTAGCCATAACTTCTCTTGGAACATAGAAAAGTAGAAAACCATAATCTTCCGTTTCGTATCCGTTTTTCCTAAGAAGAAAATTATAAGTATCTAGTTGATTTTGAGAAAATTGTGCAGTGTCTTCTTTTAATGGATAGCCACGAGTTTTATAATCAAGCACAATCAACTTTTTTCCTTTTACTAATATATTATCTACTGCTCCTCGAAGAAGATTTCCGTCTTTGTCTGTAAATTGAATTCCTTTAAAATTACTTTGCCAAATTTTCATTTTTTCTTTGTCATTAAATATTTTCATATCTACACATTCACCATTGTCACAAAGTTCAGGTGGAAGTTTTCCTTGCTCCATAAATTTATCAAAATGAGTTTTAAGAATTCTATCCATTCCACTTGGAAGACTTGGAAATATTCCGCTTGGTCTTTTCCAAACTTTATGCTGTGCTAACCAGAAACATCTAGGACATTCTTTCATTAGATTTAATGCACTTGGTGATAGTTTGTATGCCATTTTATTTTTTTCTCCTTGCTGATTTTATTTTTTCATAATTTAAATTATATCTTTTTGTTTTTCCACGTTTTGTTGTTTTTCTTTTTGGTTTTTTAGTTGCCATCTTCTATTATCACCCTTTTTTTTACAAGTTCATTTAAATATTTTCTAACAGTCACATAAGAAAAGCCAGTATATTCGGCTATCTGATGTGCAGTTAAAGCCCCACCCTTTTTATGAAGGATACGGATTATTTCTCTTTCTTTTGCATTAAGTTCTTTTTTCTCCTTCACCATTTGTCGCCTCTTTTAAATAAATTAAGAATCCTGAATCTTTAGCTTTTTCGGCTGTTTTTTGAGATGGATTGAATACGATTTCAAATACTGAATTCTTATTTATGGATTTTTTTAAAGAAAGATTTTTTGGAATTTTGATGGAAACCTGTCCAGTAGTTTTATCATAAACTACTTTCTTTTCAAATGGAATTTCTTCTTGTCCGTCAGAAATAACATCAAATGCTTCTTTAAATATTTTATTTTTCATTTTAGTCTTTTTATTGGATTTAGTCTATTAATAACCAGACTATCTATTATTTAAATGTTTGCTTTTTAGTTATTCTTTAGTCTAACAATTATATAAAATAGATAGGTTTAAATACTCAAAATACCACTATATAATAGTTAGACTAACTATTGTATAAACAAGGAAAGAACTAACAGGACAAAATGTTATGGGCTTTTGTCTTTGCGGTCGGTTATGGGACGACCGCTTTAAACTAAATGAGGTGATACATTAAATTAGGAGAATCAGAAAAGCCAACCTCAAAATAGAATCAAAGATAAAAGAAATCTTAAATAAAGAAAAAGACAAAACATTAAGAGTCTCACATATTCTTCAAAAACTCAATTTTCTAAAACCTAAAAGCACCAAATTTGACATCAATATAATTCTTCGATTATATCTTTTTAAGAGAATTAAAGGGATAAACCAATATAACAAATTAGAAAAATATTTAATTAAAAACGAAGTTGAAGCTCTTGAACTAGGAATTCTAAAAAACAATAACAATCTGATAATTCCTCCAAAAAGAACATTCAATAATTATTTGATTAAATACAATAAGAAAGAACTAGATAAGTTAGTAGAGTTAATACTTTCAGAGTCTGTAAAAAATAATATTCTTTTAGATATAGAATTAGTCAAAGAAACCATAATAAAAAAAGCCAGAGTTGTTAAAAAAGAGTTCCAAGAAGCCACTAGACTTGTCAAGAAGTTGGTTTATCCCAAAATTGAAATACCAATCCATCATAACGCCAAATACTCTACAAAAGACTTGTTAGACGTTCTAACTCACATAGCAACCACGCATGACTTTACAAATAATGGTAGCACAACTTTTGAAGATATGTATCCAGATGCCAAAACACCAAGTTCGGACACTTTACTTCATCATTTTTCAAAGTTTGAATCAATAGAACAAATAATGAAAATGTCTGACGGAGTTCTCGACTTAATTTTAAGATTCTTAAAAAAAGAATATAACGTTTTACAAAATAGAAAAGTAGATATTGCATTTGATATTCACGATATAGAATTTTATGGCAAAGGTGTTCCTTATGTTTGTTCTGGAAAAGAAAAAAATGGCACTAATCGTTTCTTTAAATTTTTAACTTGTTCAATTGTTACAGCAGGGAAAAGATTCATTATAGATATTCAGCCTATAAGCCCTTTAAATCGGCTAGAAAATTTACTTGATAAAAGTCTTTCTAAAATTAAAAGTAAAATTAGAATAGACCAGGCATATTTAGACAGAGGATTTGATACAATTAAAATAATTAATGTCTTAAAAAATCATAAAGTTAATTTTGTAATGCCAAAAGTTCGGTCGCCTACCGTTAAAGCTTGGTTTGATAAAGCCGAAGGTTCAAAATCCTATGTTGTAAATGATTTTCAAATTGGAAAAGGCGAGAATTATGCAAAAGTAAATTTAGTTTTAGTTAATGACGAGGAAGGCATCAAAAGAGCTTTTATCTGCAATTTTCCCGTTGCTGAACCATTAGCATATAGACTTTATTCAATGTATTCTAAAAGATGGGGAATAGAAACATCTTATAGAAATTTAGACCATGATTTCAAACCACGAACAACATCAAAGAATTATCTTATTAGATTATTTTATTTTGTGTTTTCTTGCTTTCTTTACAACTTATGGGTTATGGTAAATATTTGTATCAGTTTTAAACGAGATGGAGTTGTATGTAAAAAGCCAATTATTACGGCGAAAAGGTTTGCAATTATTTTATATCAAGTTAAAATGGATTTTGATAATGGTGGATAAAATAAAATAAATTTATGTAATGTATGTTTCATTATAATTTATTTAATCTAACGATAAACTTTCAATTATCTTTTCTCTAAATCTTTTTTCCGAAAGATACTCCTTCTCATAGGCTCCAGTATTCCTATTTTTGCGATAAATAATCACTTCTCCAGTTAATTCATCTCTTTCTATCTTGTCAAAATCTAAATCTTTCATTATATTAATAGAATTAATAGCCTTTAACTTACTTGCCTAACTACTGGAATTTTGTGCGGAGCTGAAAAACACAAAAGAATTTAAACTAAATTTTATTTGGAAGTTTTTGGAAGGACTCAGTAATCTTTAAAAAGGGAAAATTACTTTATTTATTGTTAGGAATAACCCAAGGTATTATTATTACGATTATCACATTCACGGTTACGAGAATTCAGTAAGGATTTTCGAGTACGTTTTTGAGAGCGCGAGAATCTCTCGGGGAGGGAAGTTTGCGGGTAAATAGCGAAGGTATTTCTAATAAATTAAATAAATAAATGGAGAAAAAATGTTAAAAATAATATACAAAATATTTTTGTTTTCCGAGAATTTGAAAAATGGCTAAGATTAGCCCGGCTTCGATTAAATATTCGATTGTGGCAGATTTTGTGGCAGAAGGCCCGTTTCAAAAACCAGATGTTATTGGAGCTTTATTCGGGCAGACTGAAGGCTTGCTGGGTTCTGATATGGAATTGAGAGAACTTCAGAAAGAAGGCAAGATTGGGCGTATTGAAGTTGATTTGGTTACCGAAGGTGGAAAGACGACAGGAGAGATTACAATTCCTTCTGCTTTGGATAAAACTGAGACTACAATTATTGCTGCATCTTTAGAAACTATTGACAAGATTGGGCCGACCGACGCGAAGATAAC
>Ga0075121_1002420_pt1 | contig 10730 bp, 9 predicted proteins | sample AntAceMetag02UKG_FD_69793 | JGI IMG/M metagenome (GOLD analysis project Ga0075121, IMG submission 69793) | Saline lake microbial communities from Ace Lake, Antarctica - Antarctic Ace Lake Metagenome 02UKG | ecosystem: Environmental > Aquatic > Non-marine Saline and Alkaline > Saline | place... | reverse complement strand
TCCGAAAACTTTGAGCGATTACAATATCTGTTTTTCATTTGTATGATTAGCTTAAAGGTTTTTTATCACCTCTCAAGTTATCATGAACCATATTTTATTACGTTGGACTCATTCTTTTCAATATTTTCCTTAAATCGTTTCGATAGAAACTTTTTCATATCACGAATAACCTCAATCATATTTGGCGCTGAACCAATAAAATGCAGATGATTCAACATAAAAACAAAGGCGTAAATTTTTAGATTTTTGTTATTCTGGCAGTAAACGAAACTCTCTTCTAGAATTTTAAACCTATCATGCCGATCAAATAGGTAATACCAATTTTTAACTGTAAAAGTAATAAGAAACATCTGATCTCTTTCTGATTTTGGAATTCTTAGTGATGGCATTCTTTTGTATTGTAAGAAACGTTACGGTTCAATTTGCAAAATTGAACCAGCGTTAGGTTGCTAAAAATTATTTCTCCCACTCTATTTCCCAATCGGTTTCAGCAAAGAACTTAGCGAGATCTGATTCTCTTTCAATCCAATTATTATAGATGTACTCATATTTCCCACCTTCTTTTAATTCTTCTACATTGATATAAACTCCTCCATCTTTCTCTTCATGTTTAATTAAGACTATTTTCCACCCTTTTATATCTCGTTCCAAACCATTAAGAATTTCAGTTCCTTTTTTAACGATACCAGTGTTAAGTGTTGAATACATGATTATTGAATAAATTTTACATGATTTATTATAGAGGCACTTGTTGCTTGTGAAGAAGAAAATAACTCAAAGTGAATATGTGAATTATCCCCATAAAGAGACTCTGGGTCCATACGAAATCGCTTTAAGCCATCTTTGCTTCTGTAGCCATGGGGGCCACTTTTTACATATCCTTTTCCCAAAAAAGTTTCCGTTGCCTCCAAAACCTCGTCTGCATTTAGTGCATGTTGGCTTGTATACATTTGCCCTGGTTCTAACTTCAACGTTTCTGCAATCACATCATCTATCTTCCTATAATTAACAATCTTCCCCCCTGCTCTCACCACATCATCCATAATCACCGTCTTCCCTCCGATCGTTACTCCTGCCAATTTCGGTTTCGGAACAAATTTATTTAAAGCTACGACAATATCATCTACCCATGCTGTGAGTTTTCCAGCCTTCCCAATCTTTCCTATTGGAACAAAACTTAATATCACCGCAGCAACAATCGCCCCTTTTTCTCTATCGTCTGCGTTTGCGATGCTGGCTTGAACACTTTCCCATGCATTATCAATCGTCGTTTTTCCTTCAATGAGAGCCTCTGGTAAATGTTCTTTCAAATGATCTGTCATTCCGACCGGATCCGTAAGAATTGAAAACATGAGTTGCTCCTTTATTTGATCAAATTTCACTACAACTTTCGCAATTTCTATCCATGTAAGTGGATTAAGTAAACTTAAAAATCCTTTTATTTCCAACTTCACACCATCAAGAACCCCCAGTCCAAATTTCAGTGGAGAGCTTACTGAAAGTAATTTCTGAAGACTGATTTTTGTTTCTGTTTCAAATTCAGATTCTCTTCCAATGTTTAATACCTCCAATCTCTTCGCCTCCACAATCGCCTCGGCTTCGGCAATGATCTCTGGCGTTTCTGCAATTTCTTCTACGGTTGCCACGACTGGTACAATTTCTGGAACAAGTGAAACTGCTTCCACCTGTTGACTCGCAAGAGAAACTTTCACTTGATCAAGAATTGTTGCAGGTTGCGTTGTAACAGCTACTCCATTACTGTCGGTACGAATTATCGTTTGTGCAATTCCTGCATACTCAGCCCCCACCACGGCACCTGTGTTGCGATACACGGCCGTGTAGGTTCCGTTGTTATTTCGTAGGTACGTAACTGGATCCTTGATACTCAAACTTCCATCTGAAACCCCCTTCGTGATTCCATCAAAATATTCCGTCTTTTGTGCGATTCCTTTTGGTGTTTCTGAGAAATGCATGTGACGCACCATCGGTGCAACCATGACCGATTCATCGAATGCGAGTTGATTCTTTGCCCTGCGAACACTTGCCGTTAAATTGTTCTGCTGAATAATGAGCTGGCTTTCTCGCACATTTGAAAAGTGCGTTATAAGTTCTGTCGGATCGACTGCTGTAAGATCCTCACCAAGAAAAGCCTTTATTTCCGTCTCGACAATCGTATTTGTAAGCTTGTCTTTTTGCCGTTTTTCAACTGTTTTGTTGAGCCACTGTGCCGAAGCAAATGAGGATGTCGTTTGCCTTTCTACTTCTTTTTCCAGTGTTGCAATTTGCTCTGCAATAACTTTTTTATATTCCTCCTCTTCCCGTTGAAGAGCTCCAAGTCGTGTCCCAAGAACTTTTATATTTTCTCTGTGCAAAAGAGGGTGTTGCTTGTAAAATCCCTGCCATCCGTCGTAAGCATTAATCGCCTCCTGATGAGCATTTTTAGCGAGCCCACGAAGCGTGGAAATAATCCTCTCATCATACGGGACAAAATCTCTCATAATATATTGCGCATATCGTGCATATTTTTGCCCCCAATAATCCCCACTCTGACCAATTCTTCGTTTCGACCGACTCCAATCATCTTGCACGACCCAACTATTGTTTTGAACTCCTGTGCGTTCAAGATATTCCTCAAACGTGTAGTCAATCGGCGTTGTTATTTGTTCTTCTGTTTGTTGTATTTCTGCCTCGTATGGAGAAGGCTGTTCAAGCTTTTCTTTCAAAGCTGATATCTCACTTTGAATCGTATCGGCATTGAGAACTGTCGCTTGTTGTACCTCAAAAAACTTGCTCTTCGGTCCCGAATCTTCAAGCCCCATCAAATATTGAATCACTTGTTTTTTCGCTGGGTCCTCTTTTCTTTTTTGTGCGTAATTTATTCTATTCTGTTTTTGTTTATCATTAAAATCCTTTCTCTTTCCTTCTCTTATCTTTTTTGTACACGCTATTTTTTTAAAAATACTTCCGGTTCGATATGCTTGAATTTGTTTACGCGTTTCATCATATTTTTTTTGGTAATATGCAGTCGATGCATCCATGTTATGCTGTGCTCTAATGCTCAACCAATAATCCCTTCCATTCGCGTAAGGCGTCCAGTATTCTCGAATACCAGTTATCATCTTTTGGTGCTCTGCTGAAAGTTCATACAATTGTTTGTTAAAAACACGATCAATTTCTTCTGAATAAACTTCTACATGAGCGATAACTCTGTTTTTCGTAGGGTCCATTTTCTTTTCTAATTCCAAAAGTTCACTCCCTGCATTTACAATTTTTGATTGAATCGATTCAATTAATGCATCACATTCTTTTTTTTGTGCTCCAATGGTGGCATCAAAAGTAAGCTTTGCTGCAACGAGTGCTACATTGAGATAATTTATTTCTTCTTTTTTTTCAAATGCTGGTTTGTAGAGTTCATACAACTCTTGTGTCACCATTTCTACTGTCTGGGGAGTTGGAGGAGTTGGTGGTTCTTCGTAAGGAAAAATTTCGTGAATTGGGGTCAGATAATCAATCTCTTCAATAAGTTCTTGGCGGTATGTAATTTGACGGACCGTTTCATCAAGCGCTTCTTTTTTCTCTTCGAAAGAGTTTTTGTATTTTTCAAAAACCGTCGTCAGTACCTCTTTTTGGGGAGCAAGAATCTGATCGAGTTCCTTTACTTTTCGAGTATAAAAATCACTTCGTGTTTGAGCGACATTTTGATATTGATAATTGTAAACTGCGTAACGGACAAGATCATTATAAAGTGCATCTGCATCTCTCTTAATATTTCCTATTTCTACTTGGCGCTCTGTCTCAAATTTTACATTCCAATCTTCTTGTACTATGGCTAAAATTTCCTGCGTTTTTTTTGGATGATTCAGTAATCTATCTTCAACTGTCGATAATTGCTCATCAAAAAAATTGGTTAATCCTTTTTCTGTCAAAAGTTCTCCTGAAAACTGTTTCCATTCATCTTTAAGTCGAACTGTTTCTTCTGCCATGACCATTTCTGTGACTTCTTTTTCCAAAAATTCCGGAATATCTTCTGGAGCAAATTTCCCTTGTGACAACTCTTGAATTTCTTCTTTTGAAAGCTCTGCTAACACGCTCTGAAAGGTCAATTCAAATTCCGATTTTTGTTTCGCTTGTCGAGTGGAAATATAACTTTGAACTTGAGAAACAAGTTCCTGTACTTTCGTTTTAAACGTATTTTCATTCTCCAATTTACTATTCACTTTCTGCCAAAATTTCCATGTCTTGGGATACCAATCTGGAAATTCATATACTCTCGAATCACTTATTACGACACCATAAAAGGAACTATAGTTCTCATTATTTGTTTTAAATTTCTCTTTATAAAAAGTATCAAGCTCTACTTCCCATTCAAGCGGTTCTTCCTCTTCTCTTTTTTTCCACCACGCTTGATACATTACAAGAAGAATTCCCGCTGCAATTGGCAAACCTCGTTCATAGGCAAAAGTTGCCCAACTTACGTTCGTTCCTATTACTCGTCCATCTGCCAACATATTTTCTTCTGTGGAAGAAAAATGTTTTTCAAAAAAATCTTCCATTTGCTCCGCATCACCTGTTAGGAGTTCTGACTGATTTTGAATTTTTTCTCGATACCAAACATCATACACCTTCTGAAACGTGGTTCCTCTCAATGCTAATTTTTCACCAAACCGTTTCCAGTCTTCTGGCTTTTTCAAAATAAGCCCAGCCGATGTTTCTCCATACAATCCCAAAAGTTCAAAATTATTTCTCAATAATGATTGAACGTCGCTCCTTTCGAGGATGGTTTGTATCGTCGCTTCATCGAGTTCTTCAAATTGTGTAGGCGTAATGGTTCCAATTTGAATAATATCATTTAATCGCTCTTGAGGAAGAACAGGATCAAAGGCATATGCCGAATATTCAGCCATCACGAGCAAATACGTGACAACGAGGATAATAAGGAATTTTTTGTCTTTTCGAGAGATTCTCATCTATGGGGTCAATAATCAATTCTCATATTTATGATTCCCTCTTAAATGGGCAAGAAAACCAACACACTCTTATTTTTAACGGTTTTGAGTCTATGACAAATATCCCTCTCACAAATATGAAGGAAGGATTAAATATTGGATCTGGAGCCCATAGCGATCCGGAGCATGGACTTGTAAAAAAATATTGACAAACAATAAAAACATTCTAAAGTTCAGAAGGAAAAGTTTTTTATAATCCTTAAGAATGGAAAACAATTCGAAATCGCTTACAGAGTTAATTGAGACAGTCAATTCTATTGCAGAAATCTCAAATAAAATTAAGTCTCCGGAATTAATGGAGCATTTAGTTTTGTTTTTATCCTACTTCAAAACCTTGACCGATTTATTAGAATCGAATCCAAAACTAAAAACGGCCATCTTAGGCCAAATGGAAGACTTTGTTGGTATTGCCGACAAGCTTTGTTCTGATATTGACTCTCAGAAAGAAATAGGAAAGGTTGTGAGTATTCCTATGGAGGAATTAAATAGTCTCATAGGTAACATAGGAATTGCAATTGATAAAATAACAACAAAAAACAAAGAAAATCACAGGATCATTACGGACTATAAAAAACGAAAGATTGTAAATTAGACGACTGTAAATGAATATAATTCTTAAGCAGGTTCAGGGCTGTGTCCTGAATCAAGACGTTTGCATATGAGATTTTTGTAACACTAAAAACTCGTTCCAGAGCAAGTGTGCTATGCCTATTGATAGTCTTCATCCTTAAACATGGGAAGCAGGACACAGCCCTGATCCTGCAAAAGTTTATTGTTGGGGGATAAATTGTTCCACATTATTTAATTTGAAATTTATAATGCTAAATTTTTTATCATTCGAAAAAACAAATTCTGACACATGGCCTGGTTCAACTTTATGTAGATGTAAAAAAAATTCATCAACATCTTTGCTTTTTTGAGAACGCGAAGAAATGTAAGTAATATTCTGTGAAGTGGTTATAGCTTCTTCAATCTTCGTATTAAATTTAAAACTAATGAGGGGTTCACTATAAAGAATATCTTTTCCAATATATTTTAAATGAAGTTTTCTTACATATTTGCCCTCTTCTAAAAGCTCCAATTTTGAAAATACATATGAATATTTATGTTTTAAACTGATTGAAGATTCCTTTTTTTCTAACTCGGTACTTACTATTACAGGAATTTTATCTTCTATTGACCTAAACGCAATTATCCATGAAGGAATAGCGAGAAACACTATTGTTACTATAATTCCAATCGTCCAACGAGAGTTTTGATCTAGTTTCATTGTAAAATCAAATTCAAGGTCACTTTATACCAAATTTTCGCAGGAGCAAGGCTATGTCTTGCTTCTTATGTTTAAACGTTAGATTCAGGATACAGCCCTGAACCTGCACAGGATTATTTAAAAAATACATCAGTCCTTGTTGACTACAATTGGATGTGGATACTGGCCCGCCAGGCGTAACTTTGCGTTGTCTGGCTTCACTTCGTTACGCCGAGACAGTCTTCCATTTCCTTTTCACCACGTCGCTTCGCTTCTCGTTCAAAGCAAAGCGAAAACTGGTGGGTTGGGTGGGGCTCGAACCCACGGCCAAAAGCTTAAAAGGCTTCTGCTCTACCACTGAGCTACCAACCCGATTCCTTGTTTATAATGGTGGAGCTACAGGGACTCGAACCCTGAACCCCCTGCTTGCAAAGCAGGTGCTCTAGCCAATTGAGCTATAGCCCCGTTCTGTTACAAACCAGGAACAAATTTTCCGACGGTAGCATTGAAGAAATCCCCCAATCCGCCTGCAATCCACATGAATGAAAGTATGGTAATCGCCAGTCCAAGCAGTTTAATGAATGTGTATGTCCCCCCTCCGCCGAAAAATCTTTCTGCGAACGGAACCTCACCCGTGAAATTAACCACACGGTCGGAATAAATTATCATCAAGATGCCAGATGGAATCAAAAGCCAAGCAATCATGTGCAACAAAAAGAACAATAAGCGCGAAGATTCTATAAATCAAGAGTTTTTTGTCAAAAGGATTTGAGAAAAACCGCTTTTTCTGGTACAATAGGGGGAATGAAAAAAATATTTCTATCAATTCTCTGCGGACTTTTCTTGGCAACGGGGATAAATGTTGCTTTTGCACAATCTGATACTTCAAATCTATTACCACTTGATGGAACGAATTACGACAAGGTTATGACCGATGATAATATTCTTCATGAGATTATTACTATCCAGGATGGCAAGAGTGATACTGTGGAGTCTTTAACAAAGACTGAAAGTTCTCTTGGTGAAATATTTCGCAATGAATCTTTTATCTGGCGAATAAATATGGTTTTAGGGGCCATCGCCATTCTCTTCTTGGCTATATTGGGACTTAAATTTGTCGTGTCCCAGGGTGATGAAGACCATATGACAAAATATAAAACCCAGTTTGGGTACATCATTATGGGACTGGCGATTATTTCTGTCGCTGAATTTGTGGCGTTTGATTTTTTGGATCCATCTGTTGTATCACTTAATGGAACCGGGGTTCTCGATAACACAGCTCTTACTGATGGCTTTTATAACAAAATAGGTCAAATAAAGCTCTTTATTGAAATCCTTGTAGTAGGAGTCGTTCTCATAAAAATGCTGATGTCAGGATATGACCTTATTGTTCGCAGTGAAGAAGATGAGGCAATTTCTAAAGAAAAAACATTTTTCCGATCATTTCTTTTTGGGACGATCCTTATCCTCCTCGCAGAAGTTATTGCTCGTATTTTGAGCGGAAGTAAAACCACGGGAAATGATGGAGCTATTGATTTGGAAAGTATTGGAACAGAGGTTTCAGAAGGTACTAAGACTGGGATTTCGGAAATTGTCGGACTTATTGATTTCTCTCTTTCGTTCCTTGCTGTTATGTCTGTTATTATGCTTATACTAGCAAGTACTTACTATGTAATGAGTTTTGGGAATGAAGAACAAATGGGTCGCGCAAAGCGAATTGTGGTTTCCTGTGTCATTGGTGCTATTGTAGCGGTATCTTCATTCACTATTGCTCGTTTTGTTATCGGATGAAAAAGTTTCTTATAACCAGTTTCTTTATCTTTTCGTTTCTCTTTATTGGGGGGAACACTTTGCATGCCGCAGCACCTACGACCAAAGATGTTTTTGGACGAGGTGAAATGCAAGAAGCTTTTCATCTGTCTGAACAAACTGACCTTTTTGACTACACAATCTATAAAAAACCTGATGGCAGCGGTGAAATGGAAGCCATCGGAGGAGATTACTCTTTTCGATATATGGTCGAGAATGTAATTAATTACATTAAGAAACTCCTTGTCCCTGTTACTATTCTCTTCATCGTCTGGGCAGGAACAACCCTTATTCTTTCTTCAGGGGAAGAGGAAGAATTTGATCGAAGAAAACGTATGGTCTATGCCGCCTTTTTTGGATGGCTAATCCTCCTTACTGCTGTAGTATTGGTCGACTATGTTTTCTTTGGGCAAACAGGAACAATTTTTCGTAAAGGAGAGGGCGATATAGTCGAATTTGCTCAACGAGGAGTAACCGAATTACAAGGACTCTTTAAATACTTGGTCACTTTTGCTGTGGCGGTTGGAGTCGCCTTTGTTGTCTTCTCTGCACTTAAATTAATCTTAGCCGGAGGAGAAGATGAAGCGCAGATTTCAAATATAAAGAAACGAATAGTCTATACCGCTGGAGGGATGGCACTTTTAGTTTCTGCTGAAAAACTTGTTTCTTTTTTCTCAACAAAAGTTCGAAACGGAAGTGATGTCATGATGCTTTCAACTCCTGATATTCCCGACACCATCCGATTTATTGTAGATTGGGGAAATTTCCTCTTGGGACTCATTGGAACTATTTCTGTTCTTATGCTTGTGTGGGGAGGGGTTCGTCTTATTGCGAACTTCGGAGCTGATGAACAAGCTATCGATAACGCAAAAAAGACTCTTATGGCTGCCGCGCTTGGTCTCATCCTCGCCTTTTCAGCTTGGTCATTGATGTGGTTTTTTCTTGTTCACTAAATTTTAGAATTCTCGGATTCGTTCCAGGGTCTTTGAAACATAGCCCGTCATTGCCGCTTGGCGGCAATCCTATTTGTTGTTATTGTTTTTACAGAAGTATTGTCTTCGACCTTGAGCTCAGACCGAAAGGAAGAACTGATGTTAAGATAATTCGTGGAACCTGTCCTCGTGGAATCGGGGACTCAGATAGAACGAGGTTTATTCACAGGATCCTCGTCAAGCGAGGATGACGATAGTGAGAGAGAATTGCATTTTTCATCTTTTCGAGTACAAATTAATTCCCTGCTGATGAAAAACAAAAAAACATTTACGCATTCTCTCCTCGATTGGTATAAAACGAACCGGAGAAATTTGCCATGGAGGAATACAACCGATCCCTATGAAATTTGGATTTCTGAAATCATGCTTCAACAAACGCAGGTTTCTCGAGTCGAGAAAGATTTTTACGAACCTTTCTTAAAGGCGTTCCCCACCGTTGAAGATTTAGCGAATGCGACGTGGGAAGATGTGTATCTTGTCTGGAAAGGACTCGGCTACTATGTTCGTGGAAAGAACGTCCTGAAGACAGCCAAGAAGATTATGAAGGACTTTGGGGGAAAACTTCCCCGTGATAAACAGAAACTCGAATCGTTACCGGGCATTGGCGAATATACCGCTCGTGCTATTTTGGCATTTGCATGGGATGAACAACTTCCTGCTATTGATACGAATCTTTCAAAAATCATTTCTGTTCTTTGGGTTGGGGAAAATATTGAATCGGTCGCAAAAGAACTCGTGTCCTATGCGGGAAGTGGCCGCGACTGGAATAATGCGATGATGGATCTGTCAACGGTCTTGCGAGCCGGAGAAACAATTGATACTCCTCTTCATGCATTCTTTCCTACAATGACTCGTGATCTTTTTATTCCTGAACGGAATGCACGAGGTGTTTCTAAGAAGAAAAAGTTTCGAATCGAAGTCGGTGCAGCGTGCATTTATAAAGATGGAAAATATTTAATTCAAACACGACCAGAAGGGAAAAGCTTTGTTGGAAAATGGGAATTCCCTGGCGGAAAACGAGAGAAAGGAGAAAGTTTCCGAACCTGCGTGAAGCGAGAGATTAAAGAAGAGCTCGATATTGAAGTTTCTGTGCGTCCTCACTTTTATGAAATCATTTTGCCGTTTAATAAGGTAGAACTCTTGCTTCGATTTCACCGATGCCAGATTCAAAAAGGAGAACCCAATCCCCTTGAAGGACAAAAGATTGATTGGGTAGCCCCTACAAATTTCGATAAGATTGAATTTCTTGATACAAATGGTGGGGCGCTAGAGAAATTGAAAACAATGCGAGTGTAAAACCATTTTCGATTTACGATTTACGATTTGCGATTTTAAATTTCACTTTTTAACTCTTTAACTCTTCTGCTCTTAAACTTGTTTGTGAGTTTGCGAGCAACCATCCTTTGCGTTAAAATTGCGAACGATGGCTAAACGACGAAAATCTCCGAGCGTAAAAATCCCTGCTGCTGTTCTTCGGCGAGAAGCTGAAAAAATGGCACGAAAAATGAAGGTAGCTGAAAATAAAAAGGAAAAACGACGAGAGATTCGTGAACGGGCAAAGGTTCGAGCCACAAAAAAGGTGACGAAACAAAAGGTGCAAACTGAACAATGGGAATCTTTTTTATCGGATTCGGTGATGAGAGAAATCATTGGTGGAGTCTGGATCGTTTTTGC
>Ga0075121_1002418_pt1 | contig 10735 bp, 5 predicted proteins | sample AntAceMetag02UKG_FD_69793 | JGI IMG/M metagenome (GOLD analysis project Ga0075121, IMG submission 69793) | Saline lake microbial communities from Ace Lake, Antarctica - Antarctic Ace Lake Metagenome 02UKG | ecosystem: Environmental > Aquatic > Non-marine Saline and Alkaline > Saline | place... | reverse complement strand
CGGAGTCTCAGCCGGTATTCGGCGCGGCTGGTGAAAAGTCGATACGGTTCGGTGATGTCTTTTGTCACAAGGTCGTCAATCATTACTCCTATGTAGCTTGTGTCTCGGCCAAGCTCCACATGTTCCTTTCCGGCGGCATGCCGCGCGGCGTTGAGTCCGGCTATAAGACCTTGTCCGGCCGCTTCTTCGTAGCCGCTGGTGCCGTTTATCTGTCCCGACAAAAACAGGTTGGGCCATTTTTTGACGGACAGGCTTCGCTCTATTTGGTCGGGGAACACAAAGTCGTATTCTATGGCGTAAGCGTACCTGGATATGACCGCGTTTTCGAGTCCTGGTATTGACTTGAGCATTTGTGTCTGGACTTCGGGCGGCAAGCTTGTGGATATCCCGTTGATATAATATTCTTCTGTAAATTCGCCTTCCGGCTCCAGATAAAGCAGATGCTTCAGATGATGCGGGAAGCGCACCACTTTGTCTTCAAATGACGGACAATAACGCGTGCCGATTCCCTCAATGTTGCCCTGATACATCGGAGCTTTGTCCAGATTGGCGTTGACAATTTCTATTGTTTTGTCAGAGCTGTAGACAAGATAACACGGCATATTGCGGCGCTCGGCTCTGGGGCGCGCGGAATCTTCCGGGAAAAACGTGAAATTTTCTTCGGCATTGTCGGCTTCCTGCTTTTCCATTTTGTCAAAGTCGATGGTTTTTGACAGCACCCGCGGAGGGGTTCCCGTTTTGAGGCGCCCCAGACGGAGCCCCAACTGTTCGGAAAGCGCAATGGCAAGCTCGACGGAAGCCGGATCGCCAGCGCGTCCGCCCGGAACATTCATTAGTCCGTAATGCAGTTTGCCGCGCAGGAAAGTTCCGTTTGCTAGGACAATGCTTTTTGCCCTGTATTTTTCTCCAAAATTCGTTTCTATCCCGGTTAGCTTTCCATTTTCGATGATAAACCCTGTCGCGACGGCTTGATGAACTTGCAGGTTTTCCTGTTGTTCCAGAGTCAATTTCATTGCGCGCTGGTAGCACACCTTGTCGCATTGCGCGCGCGGCGACCAGACAGCCGGGCCTTTTGCGCTGTTCAGCATCCTGAATTGTATGGACGCGGCGTCCGTGACTTTTCCCTGCGCTCCGCCTAGAGCGTCTATCTCTCTTACCACGTGGCCTTTTGCTATGCCTCCGATTGCCGGATTGCAGCTCATCTGCGCTATATGGTCCATGTTTGTGGTTACAATCAGGGTATGCGCGCCAACGCGAGCGGAAGCCAGAGCGGCTTCGCAGCCCGCATGTCCGGCTCCGACAACTATCACATCGAAATTATTCAAATCTTGTTCCATAAATATACTTGCTGTTAAAGACAAACTATTAATATAGACTGCTTCTCATCAAAGTAAAAAATGAAAACGCGCTATTGACAAAAAATGATTCGCGATATATAATGTACAGTAATTAGTTATTATGTACAAAGATGTACAGTCGGGGTTTTGATTATGGAATTGTTGAAGCACGAAAAAGTAAAGAGAAAGCTGATTGACGGAATCGTCAGCGGCGAGTTCGAGGTGGGCGACAAATTGCCCGCCGTAAGAAAGCTTGCCGAACTGAACGACGTAAGCGTAGGCTCCGCAAACCGGGCCACACTTGAGCTTGCCGATGAGGGCATTCTAAAAAGCATTCCCGGCCGGAAAGGCCTTTTTGTTTTCAAAATCCCGAAAGCCCGCAAAATCGCAAAGAAAAATGCCATAGCATTTGTGCATGAGGGCATAGAGTATCATCCAGGCTTTGATTTTATGGCCAGTTATGTTTTGCTTGACGAAATGAAGCGCGTTGCTTATTCTTCTGGAATTGAGATGAATGTTTTTTCGCATACTCCAGTGGACAAATCAAATGAAGACTCATTTCTTTTGGAAGAGCTTTTGAAGCATAAGTTTATTTTTTTCTGGGGACATGCATATATACATTGGGCAAAGTTTTTGGAAAGCAGGGGATGTTTTTCGTTATATTTTAGCTATGTAAAACTGCTGGGGGGCAATTGGATATATTATGACCGGGAAGAAGCTGTTTCTATGTTGATGGAGCGTCTGATTGCCGGCAAAGATGAAAAAGTGGGATTGTTCTGTTCTTCGCAAGCTTTTTCAAATGACAAATTTAAAGCGTACCGGAAGGCCTTGCTTGAGTATGGCGCGTGTCTGGATATGGGATTGGTTGAGATTGTCGAAGAAGATTCCAGCCTTCCAGCATTCAAGGCATGTCAGGCAATGATTGAAAGGCTGGGCAAGGAAAATATGCCGAGTGCGATTCTTGTTGACTCCGATATCAGAGCTGTTGGCGTTGCGGAGGCTTTGATTGAGGCTGGATTTAAGATTCCAGAAGATATTTTATTGGCCGGAATGGATTGTTGGCGCAAGGAAGCGCGTTTAGTTGGAGAAAAACTTTTATTGACCACGGCCGGGCCGGATTACGACGTTCTTGCAAGCGAAATAATAGAGATAGCGCAAGACGTTATTGACGGAAAGCCTCCCATTGAGATAAAAGAATTGACTCCCTGCAAATTTTTCAACGGCGAGACCACTGTAAGTGAAAAAATCTCAAATGAGGTAATTAGAGAAAGGAAATTTAGATGAAATTAAGGTACAGGTTTACGCTCATCGAACTGCTTGTTGTGATTGCTATAATAGCAATTCTTGCAAGCATGTTGCTGCCTGCGCTTCAGAAAGCAAAAGCTCAGGTGAACAGCATTAAGTGCTCATCAAATCTTAAGCAAATTGGAAGTGCTTTCCAGATGTATGCAAATGATTTTGATGGCGCAATGCCGCCCGACACGGCTTGTTTTGCCAATCCATTTTATCCCACTCCCAATGTTTACTGGTCTAATTATTTAAGCTATAATTACTTGGGCTCCACTAAGTATGATTTGTCTTATTCTCAAGGGGCGTTTATCTGTCCCGATGACAAGGCGGTGCATCAATACCAGGGGGTTGGAGCTTCATATGGAATTAATGCCGTTGCGACTGCAAATACGCCAAAACTTGTCAGGTTTACGCATCCAAGTGAAACCTATATGGCTGGCGACGCAAAAACCTTGAGGCTTGCTATGTGGAACGACAGCGTGGCTCCTGAATATCGTCATAGAAACGGGCTTAATATGGTGTTCGCTGACAGTCATGTCAGTTGGATTAAATATTCATTGCCACTCATTAGTGTGGGAGCGGCGCCCTGGTTTGGTTACAAGTTATAAAAATTGGAAATATGCTAATTTTAAGGAGAAAGAATGAAGAAAGTTATAGGTGTATTGGCAAGCATTATCATTGTGGGCTGCAATTCTCATTTAGAGGATAATGAAAAATCCCCAAAAGCTTTGGCCGGCAAACTGAATAGTTTGCCTGAAACGGAAATGCTTAAATCAAACTGGGATGACCTGAAGGAACGGCATTTGCGCCTTCTGCCAGTGCCGAAAAAATTAAACTTTACCGGTCAGGAAATTCCTGCCGATAAAATAGCAGTGGCCCTTTCCCGGGACACTGAAGAAGGTCGAATTGCAGCCAACGAAATAACATCACGAATCAAAGAACTCACAGGCCAAGATGTGTCCATTTTTTCCAAGCCTAAAGATGGCATGTACAATGTGATTATTGAAAACAAATGGCCCAATGCATTTACGCAAGACAGGGCTCGCCCAAGTAAATCAGGAACAACTGAACAAGGATATGGGCTTTACCCCAAGAAAAATTCCATTATTCTTGCCGGGCAAGGAAAGCTAGGAATGCAGTATGCGGCAGTCACGCTGCGTTGGCTTATAGGGGAGAAAAACGGCAAGATTATTTTTTATCCAGCCCAAATTATCGTCTGGCCTGACTACCAAGATCGCCTGGTTTCCATGGGCACACGGTTTCCCTATATGGAAAAATATCGAAATTCTCCAGAAAAACATCTGAAAGAATTTAAAAAATATGTCGACTACCTTTTCAGGATAAAGGCGAACAGGATAGGCACTCATACGTATCAGCCTTACCAAGGCGCTTTTTCTCCATTCAAGGCAAAGCCGGATGCGCCCGAAAAAATAATAAAATCTATCAGGAAAGTAAATGATTACGCGAAGCTAAGAGGCATCAAAAATCTGATGATTTACGATGAATCCTTGGGGCGGAAGCCATGGCAAAAATCTCCAGAGCTGGACAAAATGTCTTTTTTGTCCTACAGCAAAATATATTACTCATGGGGAAGGCATGATCTGCATAGAATAAAGGCAAAAAAAATGGGGAAATTCTGCAAAGATGCCGGAGTTTCAATTGTGTATATGCACAGCCCGGATACAGGCGGCATACGCGACCCTGAAAAGTGGAGCCAACGTGACGCTTGGGCGAAAAAAATGTACCCGGCCGATGATGATCGAGCCAGAGCCGATGCGGATGTGTTTAATATTTACGCGGAAATGTTGGGCAAGGAAGGCATTGAAGTCAATTTTGTCCAATATCCCTATACTGCAAAATATCTGAATGAGGATGACGTCCGAAACAGCGCCCTTGCGTCTCTTGCCTTGCCAGATGCGCCTGCAGCTAACGAGTACATAAAAGAGCTGATTGCAAAAGTGGAGAAATGGAATCATAAAGTCAACAGTCTTATCCCACTTAAAAGCAATTTTTGCGTCAGAGAAAGCTCCACAGAAAACATCATAAGATTTTGCAATAGCTTCAAAAACAGGCCAATGTGTGTTTATTATGAAGTCTATTATCCTCCGAGGGACATAAACGAACTGCTGCCGCGGGAATTGAACACCCTGCGTTCTTCATTTGTTAAGACAAAGCCGGGTGTGAAAAGCATTATGGTCTCAACTTACAAGGGCTTTAACGAATCGGTTTCAGCCTGCGCTTCTGAATATTCCTGGAATACCGCTTTCCCCGGATGGAGCGAACTCGACCGCAGCAAGGCGTCTTATATTTATAATCCAGCAGAACTGGACATAATGGCTGAACGCGCAGCGGTTGGATTATGGGGCGCTAAAGCCGGGAATGAACTGAAAAAAGTTTTTGACCGTCTCTTGAGCATAAGGTTGGCGGTAAAGCCGTATGAGATACAGAAAAACTTGAATCTTAAAGAACTCGAAAAGGTTCATCAGGCCAATCACAATGCGCTTTTGAGGGCGGAAGAAGCCCTTGATGCCGCTTGGCTCCTAAAGCTGCAGGCTAAGTCTGAAAATAAGCCCTTTATGGACAAGTTTTCTTATCCATTCTTTATACAATATTATAAAATGATAAAAGGGACAGTGCCGTATTCCATTGCGAATGGAGCTTTCATACAGGCCGAAGAAACGCTTAGAAACGGCAACTTGCAAAAAACTGGAAAGATTTTACAGGAAGCATTGCGTAATTTGTCCAAGTCAGAGGCTGAATTCAATAGAGTTTCCCGTGTTCTAAAAGATGAGCCCATGGTATATCCTTGGAGTGAAATCACGAGCCCATACTATCAGGCCTTGCCGAGACTGACTGTGCTGAACCCTGATTTTGCAGGGTTGAAAAAAAGGTTGAATGAATTGTGGCTGAATCGAGAAAAGATTTATCAGCAAAGCTGCATTCCCGCCTGGTTTAAGGGCTTCATTAAAAAACGGCCAATATATGCGGCTTTGACTAAAGCTCCTATTGAAGTTGATGGCGATTTGAATGAGCAGGAGTGGGGCAAAGCCGTTCCAGTTGAATATTTTCTAAAAAACAGTTGTGTGTGCAAGCCCTCAGGGAGACCTGCTTTTGCTAAAGTCCTATACGATAACAAAAAGCTTTATATCTCAGGAGAAATAAGCCAGCCTTTTGTCGCCGATATAAAGGAGAAAGCACACGGGGCTGATAAATATGTTCTTAGCGCAAGCGTGGAGTTCTTTTTGATTCCTGGAGCCGGCAAGCCTGAGTTACAGTTTGTCATTGATTCATCAGGCAATGTTTTTACGCTAAAGAAGATAAAGCCTTCTAAGGAAATGTTGAAGCATCAGATTGTTGCTGGCTGGGACGCAGGGCTTGTCTCTGCGGTAAAAAAAGATAAGGGTAAGTGGCGTTTTGAAATGTCCATTCCGTATGAAAAACTGGGAGCCAAGCCAGGCCAAAAATGGAAGTGCATGTTTGCTTACAACCGCGTTGAAAAAATAAAGCCGCGCAAGATTGAAAGTTATGCCTCGTCATTTGTCGATGGAAAAGGCTTTTGTCAACCTAAATTTTATTCAACGCTGATTTTTTTAAAGAAGCCGCCTCTTGCAAAGCCAGATATAAATGTAAAATGCACAAAGCTGAATATGAAGGACAAGCAACACACCAGCGGCTCTGGGTCTCTCATTACTTTTACGCCTGAGTTGGAAACAAGGCGGCCGTTGGCAAATGTGTCGATTGATGCAATAATTTTGGATAAAAACGGTAAACAAGTCCATCGGATGAAATTGAAAGACATTGATTATCTTTCTCTCTCATGGACAAATAAGAAACCGTTCCAATGTCAACTGGAAGAGATGCACAAGGGAGTGATTCTTCAGATAAACGTCAATTATCAGACGGTGGAAGGGGAAAATGGAAAGTATAGCAAAAACTTTATTTTAGGCAGAGCTAATTTTTCAAAAGATGAAATTTTTGTGCCCGGAAGCAATAAAAATAAAAAAGCGCTTGCTGTGCCTGTTTACTTTGATTTCTTTACTAAAGAAAACAAGAAATTGCTTGAGCTGACCAAAGGAAGGATTTCGTTCAAGTTCAGCCCTTCGGGAAACTTTAATGCGAATGTTCGGAGTTGTCTGTTTCATTTCGGCCCGATAAGGCGGAAAAATCCTGAAAATTACAATAGGAGCAGTATTTGCGCAATTATAAACAAAGGCGTCTTGGCTTTTATGATTACAAATGAAAAATACAAGATAAAAAGAGTGTTTGCCAAGCTTCCGAAGTTGAGAAAAGGGCAATGGCTTGATTTTAGTTTTTCGTGGGACTTGAATGTCAACGGAAAAACACGCATGGAAATATCAGTGGACGGCAAAAAATTGTCCAAGGCGGTCAAAGGATGGAAAAACATTGACCCCACATCGATGGAGGTAAAAGACGAATTTTATACCACAATGCAAGTGGGAGCATTGAATTCGGGGCGCTTTCCTGCGGGAGGATTTTTTGAGAATCTGCTTTTTTCAGGAAAAGACGGCGCGAGTCTTTTCTTCAGTTTTAATGATACGCTTACAGGCAAATATGATATTGGGGGGGTAAAAGGAGAGTTGAAAGCGAATGCTGGCTCTTTATGGAAATAATTTTTTGTGTGATATACAGTCCTCTGAGTTAACTCGGCTCTGAGTCAATTCTGCAAGATGAAAACTTTTTCAAAACCAGGAAACTAAAATGATTGAAAGCAAACTTTGTCCGACTCCACGTGAGATGAATTTGTCCGGCAGAACTTTTTCTGTGCCGAACAGTGTTGAAATTCAAATGGCGAACGCAGGCGGGAATTCGCGCCTGACGCTCATTAATGAAAGGCTGACCGCCGATTTGCCGGAAATCTGCAGGATATCCACAGGCGGCGGTTACGCTGTCAAGCTGTCAATAGGGCAGGGCGCTGGGCACCCGGAAGGGTATCGTCTTAAAGTGGACGAGGATGGATGCGAAATAATTGGCGACGATGCGGACGGGCTACAGCATGGCTGTCAGACTCTGCTTCAGATCTTTGCCTTGAATTATGGAATGGCGGAGGTTTGCGAGATAAAAGACTGGCCTCATTACAAAACGCGTTCAATTATGCTTGACATGGGCCGCGCCGTTTACAGCTATGATTATATCAAGCGCGTGATAAGGATAATGTCGCGCCTGAAGCTTAATTCTTTGCACCTTCACTTGTTTGACGACCATATCAACAGCATTCGCTTTGAGACGCTTCCGCTTGGACACGAAAACCCATTTGCGCTGAGCATTCCCGAATATGGCGAGCTTATACGTTATGCGCGCAGTTTTGGCATTGAAGTCGTTCCCGAATTCGAGTCATGGGGGCATGCCGGAAGCATTGTTTATCATTACCCCGAATTGCAGGGGGTGCCCGGCATGTATACGGAGAACTTTTCATTTCCGATTGGGACAAAAACTTTTGACGTGCTTGAACAGATGTACGATGAATTTTTTCCTGTTCTCGAGGACAAGTGCCAATTTCATCTTGGCCTTGACGAAGCGCGTTGGGAATTTGATGCCAATGAAGCAGGAGACCGGAGTTCTTTTGAGACCCCTGAAAAAATGGTCGGAAAATTTCATTCAATTTTGACTCGCCTTGGCGAAAAGCATGGCAAGGATGTGACCATGCGGATCTGGGCCGACCACAAAGGCCGGCCTGTCCCTGAGGAGATTCAGGACAAAATAATCATTGAGCCGTGGAATTACTGGGAAGCCGCAGGCTCCAAAGTGGACGAAGACTTGAGCCAATACGGAAATGCCGGACAGATGCGCCTTATTATGGGCGGCGGCATGAGCGGCGGCCAGCCGCAGGGCGAATATATAGCCACCGGGATGTGGTGCAAAAAGGCGATGGATCTGTGCAATGTGGAAGGAGTAAACATCACTGTCTGGTGCACAAATAATCTGCCGGATGTTTTGATTGGCGTCTACGTGGGCGCAAACTTTGCATGGTCGCCGGAGAGCCCGGCGAATGTTGGCGGAGATTATCCGCATGATAGGCATCGCGGCATGTTTCTTCGCCTTATGAAAGAGTGGCAGGGATATTTCAAGGACGCCGACAGAGAATTGATGTTGCGCGACCGCGGCCCGGAAATCTTCAACGGCTTTTATGTCGGCGGCGACAAGCACAATCAGCCTGTTTCGCCGACTGCGGAGTTTATCAGGAAAGCAAACATAGAGCGCGGCATTATCAGTCCCTTTGACACTTTGGACGCGGAGATCGCAATTCTTTGCGGAAAGAAGAAAAGCCGGGCTTAGTCCAGCGGAGAACGCGCTGGTTGTCAAAGGCGAAAGTTGAGGCGGTGGCTAAACCCATTTTGTGGGCGCGACAGCGCGCATGATTTTTTGCGGAGCCATTGATTTTACTTCATTGCCACATTGAGACAGAAGCTTCTCAGGGCTAGTTCTTCATTTACATTGAAGTTCAAGTCCTGCATAAGCTTTTCGGCGCAGGTCAAAGCTTTGTAGGCGGCTTTTTCCTCGATTTTTTCAGGCAAGGTCACATGCGAAAGTATTTCAGGGTTGGCAGCGCTGGCTTTGGGGTTGCCGCAGGCCGCCTGATAAACAAGCGCAAACCATGTGTGTATGGCGCTCAGGAAATATGTCCGAAGCTGCAAATATTCGGCTTTTTCCGCGGCTTCGATTCTTTTCTCCACCCTTTTGCGCCCGGCTGGCTCAAGCTCTTCTCTGGCCGTGTCCAATTGGGCTTGCCATTTTTCCGCCACGGCTATTTTGGCTTCTGAGTCAAGATCTTTGGACAGGGATATTATTTTTCCAGCGCATCTTTCGGCAGTCGTGAGGTTGTCGATCGCGTCGAATTGCAGCTCTTTGAGAGTTTGAAAGAGCTCCTCGCTTCCTGTGAAATTGTATTCGCATTTGTTTGTCAGCAGAACCAGCATCTGGCATCGCGAAATAGTTGTCGGCAAAAGTTGCGATGGATTGCCTGTTGTCAAAATAAAGAACGTGTTTGACGGTGGCTCCTCCAGAGTTTTTAAAAATGCGTTTTGGGCTGTCGGCTGCATGCGGTCGGCGTCGTGGATTATCCCTATTTTTTTGCCTTCTTCCGAGGCGCTTGTCAAGTAGAATAAGTTTTCAAACCACCTGACGGTGTCCTCTTCAGGGTTCGGGTTGTTTCCGACCGGAATAATTCTGGATTTTGACGATGGCATCAGGACGTGGAGCTCCGGGTAAACGCCGGATATGAGCTGTTCGCAGATGCTGCATTTTCCGCAAGGCTCTCCTGACTCCGAGATGTTCTGGCAGTTTGCAATTTGCGCCAGCGCTATTGAGAAATCGTTGCGAATTTCAGGATTGTCGCTGTTCAACAGATACGCGTGGGCCAGGCGTCCTGTTTTTCGCGCGTGCATCAGGCATTCCACTTGAAGGGGAAATAATTTTTTAAAACGGTCCAAAAGCATTGTTCACAAGTTCCACTATGTTGTTGTGTATGTTTTCTATATCCCTGTCGGCGGGAACTACTTTGACTCGGTCAGGCTCATTTTTTGCTATTTGCAGAAAACCGTTCCGGACAGCTTGGTGAAATTCTATGGCCTCCGATTCTATGCGGTCCTCTTTTAAAAGAGTTTCCTGTCTGGTTGCTGTGCGTTCGAATCCTTTTTCCGGCGGCAGATCCATTAGGATCGTCATGTCCGGTTCGCAGCCGCAGACGGCAAAATGATTCAGCTTGTTTATAAAATCCAAATTCATTCCGCGCGCATATCCTTGATATGCCGTGGTGGAATCATAAAAACGGTCGCAAAGAACAATATTGCCGGCCTTTGTTTCCGGCATTATCAGATTTCTTACGTGCTGTGCGCGGCTGGCGGCGAACAGCAATAATTCAGTCTCATCATATACCGGCTCGTCGCCAGTGTGATGCTTGAGAATATCCCGAAGAGTCTCCGCGAGCGCGGTTCCGCCAGGCTCGCGTGTCATTGCGCAATGCCTGCCCTGCTTTTCAAAATAATTCTTGAGCAGTTTTATCTGCGTGGTTTTCCCCGCGCCTTCCGGACCTTCAAACGTTATAAATATGCCTTTGCCTTTTGCCATAGCCTCAATCTGTTTATAGCTTG
>Ga0075121_1002415_pt1 | contig 10737 bp, 9 predicted proteins | sample AntAceMetag02UKG_FD_69793 | JGI IMG/M metagenome (GOLD analysis project Ga0075121, IMG submission 69793) | Saline lake microbial communities from Ace Lake, Antarctica - Antarctic Ace Lake Metagenome 02UKG | ecosystem: Environmental > Aquatic > Non-marine Saline and Alkaline > Saline | place... | reverse complement strand
TAAATAGCGCAGAATTATCATTGAAGGACAAGCCATGAAAGTTGTTGGACGACGGCTCCGGCAAAGCCAAAATAAAAAACGGACTTTGTCCAAACGCGCTCCAGCGGCGGAATCGGTGGTCGCCAACGGCTCCCTTTTTTGTCCCGGCTGGCAGAGTGTTCATACACCTGCATCGGCTTGCTTTGGCAAGCTTTCATTGTGGCTTTGCCGCCTTAGTTGAAAATAACCTTTGGGAAGGTTAAATTACAATAATAATATATGGAAGCTTATGAATTTTAAGATACAGGACGAAGAAGGCAATGTTCAGGGACCGGCAAACGAAGAAACCCTGATAAAATGGACGGAGGCTGACAAAATCCATCCAGGCACACCTATGCGCAATTCCCTTATGAGCGCATGGAAAAAAGCCGAGGACTTTGCTTTTCTTAAAGATTCTCTGGAAAAACAAAGCCAGCAAGAAGAAAAAAACAAAGGTTTTTGGGACAAAGCGTTAAGTGACAAGCCACAGAAGAAAACGAATGAACCCGTCAACACATCTTTTGAATACACATATCTTCCGGCGAAAGTGGGAATGTGCCAAAGGCTCGCAGCCGTCTCCTTTGATTGGGCTCTGATTTTTGTTTTTACGCTATTTTTATGGCTTGCAGGAAATACTATTGTTTATTTTTCAGACATTAATTCTGGAAAACCCATCAATCTTTCAGAATTGTCCAACGAAGAAGAAGAGGAAGCGACAAAAGACAATGAAGAAGGGAACGAGCCTAAACCAGCGGCAAATAATATGAAAGCCGAAGCTCCTCCGGAAAGAACAAACGATAAATCAGCTGATTACAAATTCGGATCGGTATGGCTTGACAACTTGACAGGCATTAAATACACATGCCTGAACGGCGCTAAAAGAGAAGCCAGTTGGGTTAAGCTAGACACCATTCACAGCGTGTTCTACAAGTTGTTTTTTATATGGATAACTGTTGTTATGCTTTATTATGGCCTGGCACTCGGATTGTATGCGCAGACTTTTGGCATGTGGTTCTGGGGCATCTTTATTGTTAAAAAAGACGTTTCTGAAGTTTTTTTGTTCAGAGCCTTTGCGTTTGTCCTGTTAATGTTTATCTTTGGAGCAATAGCTCCTGTTTTTGTTTTTGTTTTATCAAAAAGACGCGCGGCGCACGATATATTGGCAGGAGCCATGTTAATTAAGATAGCAGGTCAACCAAAGACATAATATTGTTTTTATTAACTATAAAAAAGGGTGGGATTATGAAAAAAATTGTTGCTATGTCGCTTCTTGCGGGAATCATGTTTTTTGCCCTTGGCGCAAAAAAAGCCTTTAGTCTTTCATCCACTACTTTTAAGGATGGCAGCCCTATCCCTAAAAAATGCGCCTTAAATGCAGCCAAAGGACAAAACGTATCGCCGCAGTTAAACTGGTCAAACTTGCCCGTTGGCACAAAATCTTTTGCCATATCCTGCATTGACACTAATCCCGTTGCAAGACGCTGGGTGCATTGGATGCTTATAAACATACCGCCAACAGCCACTGAAATACCGGAAGGCGGCAGTCTCCCCGGCAAAACACTGGCCCTTGAAAACAGCTTTAAACAGGTGGGCTACGGCGGGCCGAATCCGCCTAAGGGAACAGGAATCCATAAGTATGTGTTCACCATTTACGCGCTGAATACACCTGCGTTGGAAGTGAAAGCAAAATTCCTCTCTAAGGCTGGCCTGGAGAGTCTTATAAAAGGAAAAACATTGGGGAAAGCCAGTCTGACCGGAACGTATATAAAGTAAAATGGCGGACGCAAATTTGCCTTTGACATAAAATAATTAAAACGAGGGAAAACCACATATGGCCGCGTCAAAGAATATAAAAAAAGATTTGTTGCCTCCTAAGCATATCCTTGCCAGGCTCCTTGAAGGAACATTGGCAGATCCGCATTCCATACTGGGCATGCATACAGACGAAAAAGACGGCTCTATTATAGCAAGATGCTTTGACCCGGACGCCACTGAAATTGTTCTCCTGGCAAGCGACAAAAAATATTCTATGGACAAAATTGACGCCGCCGGTCTTTTTGCTGTTCGTTTCCCCGGCAAAAAAGAACATTTTGCCTACAAGCTGGAAAAACATTTTAACGAAAATGTTTTCGTTTCAGAAGACCCGTATTGCTTTATGCCGGCAATAGGCGAAATGGATATTTATCTTTTTAATCAGGGCGAGCATCATCGGATCTATGACATTATGGGCGCGCACCCAAAGGACTTGGGCGGAGTCAAAGGAACCCTTTTTGCCGTATGGGCTCCCAACGCCAAAAGAGTTTCCGTCGTCGGAAATTTCAATAGCTGGGATGGGCGGCGCCATCAAATGCGTCTCATGGGCTCTTCCGGGATTTGGGAGCTTTTCATTCCAGGCTTGATGGAAGGCGAAGTGTACAAATATGAAATGCGCTCAACATCGGGAGATATATTTCTAAAGCTGGACCCTTATGCCTATCAGGCTGAACTGCGTCCTCAAAATGCGGCTGTCGTCTATGACATTGATAAATATAAATGGTCGGACAGCGAATGGATGGAGTCAAGGAAAAAGTGGAAATGGCTTGAATCCCCCATGAATATTTATGAAGTTCATCTTGCCTCATGGCGCGGACCCGGCTTGAGAGCTTTGGACCCTGGCAACGAAAACGATTTTCATTCTTATAAAGAATTGGCCCACGCATTGGCGGAATACCTTGTGGAAATGAACTACACACACATTGAATTGCTCCCTGTGGCGGAGCATCCTCTGGATCAGTCATGGGGATATCAGGTTTCCGGCTTTTACGCTCCCACCGCAAGGTATGGCTCCCCGGACGGCTTCGCTTATTTTGTGGACTATATGCATCAAAAAGGCATTGGCGTCTTTCTGGACTGGGTGCCAGCTCATTTCCCCAAAGACAGCTTTTCGCTTGGACGCTTTGACGGCACTGCTCTTTACGAGCACGCCGACCCGCGCCAGGGAGAGCACCGCGACTGGGGCACATATATTTTCAACTTTGGCCGTTGCGAAGTGCGCAATTTCCTTATCGGCAATGCTCTTTACTGGCTTGACAGATATCACATAGACGGCCTTAGAGTCGACGCGGTGGCTTCAATGCTCTACCTTGACTACTCCCGTGAAGACGACGACTGGATACCAAACATGTATGGAGGCAATGAAAATCTGGATGCCATTTCCTTTTTGAAGCGCCTTAACGAACTTACTCACGAGCTTTTCCCAGGCTCGCTTATGGTGGCCGAGGAATCCACTGCATGGCCTATGGTGTCGCGTCCTGTCTACCTCGGCGGACTCGGTTTTGATTGCAAATGGAACATGGGATGGATGCACGACACCTTGAAATACTTCGAAGACGATCCGATTTTCCGCAGCTATCATCACGGGCAGCTTACTTTTTCGCTTCTTTACGCTTTTTCTGAAAACTTTATTCTGCCCCTGAGTCATGACGAGGTGGTTCACGGAAAAGGCTCTCTTCTGAGCAAAATGCCAGGGGACTATGAGCAGAAATTTGCAAATTTGCGGTCTTTGCTTTCATATATGACAGTTCATCCAGGCAAAAAGCTTCTGTTTATGGGCGGAGAGATTGCGCAGTGGACTGAATGGAAAGACACCGGAAGCCTTGACTGGAACATTCTTGAATATCCGGCGCACAGCTCGCTTCATCGCATGGCAAAAGACTTGAACCGCATTTACATAGAAACTCCCAGTCTCTGGGAAGACGATTTCACATGCAATGGATTTGAATGGATAGACGGAAGCGATTACAAGCAGTCCATTGTTTCGTTTATTCGTTGGGACAAAAATAAATCCTGCCCCGTAGTGGCGATTGCAAACTTTACTCCGGTTGTAAGGGACAATTATACTGTTGGAGTTCCGCTGCCCGGCGAATGGGTAGAGATTTTCAACTCTGACAAAAAAGAATATGGCGGCACCGATGTCTTAAATTCTGGAGCTATTGGGAGCTCTGAAGGGAAATGCCACGGGCAGCCGCATAATATAACTATCCGCATTCCATGGCTTGGCGTCGCTTTATTCAAGCTCAAATAGAAGAAATGACCCACTGGCCAGAAGGGTTATAAAAAAACCTTTATTCTCTTGCAAAACAAGAGGATAAAGGCGCATGAAAGTTTCTTGAAGGATATAGAGAATTGGCGCAAACAATAAGAAGCGTTAAATCAACCTACTCCCAGCGCTGACATTAAATAGCTGCTTTGTGAGTTTATATCACCAACGGCTGTTTCCATGGCTGCAAAGTGCTCCCACAAATCAAACTCATATGTCTCAAGATAATCATACTTGGCTGTGATTTCTTTATTGGTTCTCGTTATATAGTCGCTTATTGTCTGTTCACGATTTGAGATAGATCCATCAGCCGGGTCAACCTGGGCATCAAGAAAGGTGTCAAACTGACGCATTATTCCACGGCCGGCGTTTACACTGCCGCCGACATCAGTGCCATAGCTTCTGAAAAGATTTTCCACCGCGTCAAAATTGTTGTCCAGCGCGTTATCCAGCTTGTCCTGATCCACAATCGCCAACGTGTTGTCGTCGCCTTCGAACCAAATGCCTAATTTATACAGGTTATTGAAGTCTTGATCCATATAATTAGGATTGCTCTCAGTGGAGGAAGCCAAGGAATTAAGAGTTGTGCTTATTCTCGCCATAAGCGTTTCACCCTGAAGATAGCCTACCGCTGTTATATCGCCGCCATCTGTCAATTCAACAGTGCTTTGAGTTTTGACAAATTCCATTGTGTCATTGTACTGTGCAATAAAATCATCAATAAGAGTTTTTATAGTTTCAGTGTCATTTGAAATGGTAAGAGTTTCTGTTACACCAACAGCCATTTCTTTTTTAAAATTAAGGTTTACTCCAGATATTGCATCTATGTCTGTGTTGCTTGTGCCGGTTATTGAAACGCCATCAATAGTCGCGCTCATATCCTCTGACGTCTGCAATTCATTTTTTAATGTTGCATTTGGAGCAGCTACTGTGCCTGTAAAAAAACCGAGCCCGCCAACTCCGCTTTGGAGGATATTGTTTGTGCCGTCAACTATATTTATATCCGTGTCGCCAGTTTTTTCTCGTTCGATAATCAGAGTAGTTCCTATTAGATAAGCCTTTACCTTTTCATCCTCATCCATATTGACGGCAGCGGTGTTGATGCTCGATGCTATATCTTCCAGGCTGTCGTCTGCCGCTACAGTTATTGTTTCGCCGCCAACAGAAAAATCGCCTGTGATGCTGAGCGCATCCGTCTTGCTTGCCTGCGAATCGCTTCCAAGCCTATGTGACTTGGCGAGTGTTTCAACATGAATGTCGTAAGTTCCGGTGGTCGCGCCCGTGCTGGAGGCGGACCCTGTTAAGTAATCCTCGTCTGCAGATTCGACCGATTTCTGATTCCATACGGTATATGAAGCGAGTTGCTGCGTTGCCAGTTTTAATTCAGACAGCTGTTGACTCAGAGAGTTCCACTGCGCAAGAACTTGCTCTTCTTCTGCTACTTTATTCTCCAGCGTCGTAATAGGAAGCTTTTCTGAATCAATAAGAGCTGTGATAATGGCTTCCGTGTCCAAGCCTGAACTCATCCCTGATATTCTCGTGACCATTTGCTGCTCCAATTCAATAAGGTTTATGTCAAAATATATAGTTTGTTTATGTTAACTTTAAAATAAAGTTTCGCATATTCCATGCCACATAAAACAAAGCCGGACATAAACAAGCAAAGATTCCGCGAATCTCTGTTTTCAACAGAGTCCGGCGGAACCAGCTTTTTCTGTGTCAAATGGCATTTAATGTTGCCGTTCATTATGCAAACCCTCCAGGTTTTTTCTCCAAGATCCTTCTCAGAGCCCGTTTTTATTCGCTCTTTTAAAAGCAAACCGGAAAACAGGAATCCAGCGCTCATTATTCAGTTATCGACTTCTTTTCGCAAATATTTAGTCTTATTAAAAAAAAAAGCAAAAAAAAAGCGGGCCACCGAACAAGCCGGCGTCCCGCTGCTGTCTAAGCAACCATTCTTATTATCCAATCAACTGGAGAACTGAAGATGGAAGCTGATTGGCTTGAGCCAACATAGCGTTAGAAGCATTGGTCAACACTTGATACTGTGTGAACAATGTGGTTTCACGAGCCATGTCAACGTCGCGGATCTTGCTTTCAGCTGAACGCAAGTTGTCTTCATAAGTCAACAAACCTGATCTTGTATTTTCAAGACGTTTCTGCTGGGCTCCCATAGAAGCACGAGCATTCGCAACAAAGTTGATAGCCAAGTCGAGCTTGCCTACGCCATCTGCGCTGCCTGCGCTCATTTTAGTAACGTCAATAACACTAGCCCATGTGACTGAGGTATGTGTTGACGCCGAAGGAGAAGTGTCAGTTCCAGCTGAACCGTACGAATACGTGCTCACTGTTCCAATTGAATCGGTGTTGGTGAATTGGAGGTCTGCCAGTGTCAGATTAATGCCTTGCCCAACATCGGCTCCGATTTGAACAGAAACATTGCCAGTCTGAACAGTGTCTCCAGTAATTACCGCAACACCGTTGCCGCCACGGAAAAGATACAGGCCGTTGAACTTGGCAGCCGCAGTCGATTTGGATGTGATACGAGTAATTTCTTCCTGCATCGCCTTAAATTCAATTTGCACGTTTGCTTTGTCAGCGCTGGACATAACGCCTGCGTTTTCAATAGACAGAGCTTTCATTCTGGAAACCTGGTCGCTTATTTTCTGCAACCATGCGTCGGCTGTCTGCATAAGGGATATGGCATTGTCAGTATTCTGGCGGGCCATTGCTGAGCCTTTGTACTGAGCGCGCATACGTTCACTGATACCGATGCCGGCCGGGTCGTCTGTGGCGCTGATCAAACCTGTGGATAATTTGCTCATGGACGATTGCATGTCCGTAGAGTTCTGTGTGTAGCTGGTCCATACGTTAAAGGCCGCTTGATTGTTTTTGATTCTCATTTTACAACTCCTTTTGTTTTTTCCTCCCTGACGTCCTTGTCGGGGATGTTTACTTTATTGGTTAATAATTTTTATTGTCTTTTCTATTTGCTTCTTCTTAAAAATATTGTGTAAATCATTTTTTTTGCTTCATGGGCGATTCACTGCCTCCTCTTTGTTTCACTTTATGCTTACAGCAGAGTCATAACACAGAAACTATGCCAAGCATCCTAAATTATGGACTTTTTTAGAAAAAAAAACGCCCAGTCAGATTACTCATAGATGGAACCACTTAGTAGCAAAGCTTTTAGAACAAAAAGCGGGAGACAATAAAAATATAACAAAAAGAAAGAAAAATAAATGTGGGCGATTGCAAGGCATTTGCTTTAAAAAAAAGACAGGGAAATATTTTCCCGACAATGAAATAATTTCCGCATGCAGGGAAAATATTGCATTAAAGGCATATAAAATAGCAAGAAATGCGAGGTTCCAGGCTCAAATAAGGAGCCCCGCTGAAAAAATGGAATAAGCGTGAAAATTGCCTGTATGGGACTATTCAGCTAATGGTTTTCACGACAACTTTTATCTGACAACCCTGCCGGAACCTGAGCCATTCATGAGAGTCTCAACTTCTTTGCGGGTCGAATAATTAATGTCGCCTTTTATTGAATGCGCCAGGCATGAAGATGCAACAGCGAAAGATATTGCCGTCTGAGCATCGCCAAGCTCTGGCGTGGTCAGCGCAAATATAAGCCCCGCCGCAAAGGAATCTCCGCCTCCTACCCTGTCAATGATGTTTTTTATCTCATAAGCCTCATATTGTCCTTCTTTTGAAGGAGCAAAGAAAGCCTTGTCGTTTTTTGCGTCAAAAAGCATCGCGCCCCAATTGTTATGTGAGGCCGAGATGCTTTCACGAAGTGTTATTGCCACTTTTTTTACGTTTGGAAACTGCCCGATTATCTTTTGCGCAACTTCAGGATAACGGTCTATGACCAGCTTGCCTGAATCTACGTCTGTTCCTTTGGCGTGAATGCCGAGAATATCCGAAGCGTCTTCCTCATTGGCTATGACAATGTCAACATAAGGAAGTATTCCGCGCATTGTTTTTTCCGCAAGCTCGCGCGGTTTTGCGGAAGCGTCCCATTTCCATAATTTCTTTCTAAAATTCAAGTCGCATGAAACAGTCGCGCCGTTTTCCTTTGCTTTTTTTACCGCGTCAAGAGAGGCTTCCGCCGCTGATTTTGAAATGGCCGGAGTTATTCCGCTGATATGAAACCAGGAAGCGTTTTCGAATATTTCATCCCATGGATATGCCTGGGAAGGAGTTATTGCGACGGATGAATTTTCGCGGTCATACACCACGTTGCTTGGCCTTTGATTTGCTCCAGTTTCCAGAAAATACAGACCGAGTCTGCCCTTGGCTGTTCTGACAATGTGCTTTGTGTCAACGTTCAACGAACGCAAAAAAGCCACGCAGGCATCGCCCAAAGGATTGTCCGGCAAGGCAGAGACAAATGACGCATCTCCTCCAAGGGTTGAGATCGATCCGGCCACATTTGATTCGGCTCCTCCAAATGTAAATTCAAGATTGCCGGGCATTCCCTGACTGAACCGCAGATGATTTTCCGGAGCCAAACGCCCCATCACTTCTCCGAATGAAACGATTTTTCCGCTCATGGTCTTATCCTCTTATTGATGTTACTGTCTCTTTGGCTTTGGCCGCCCTCTCGGTTATGCCTTGCCAGTTCTTTTCCTGTATAAGTTTGCGGGGAGCAATCCACGAACCGCCAATTCCAATAACAGACGGCTCTTCAAGGTAGCTGGCGAGATTGTCCTGATTCAAGCCGCCAAGGGGGATGAACTTCAATCCAAGGTGCATGTACGGCGCAGACATGTTTTTTAGATGCTTGAGACCGCCGCTTGTTTCAGCAGGGAAAAATTTAAGCAAACGGCAGCCATGCTCCAACGCCATTTCAATGTCAGTGGGTGTCGCGATTCCCGGCGCGAATGGCAAACCAACCTCTTTTGCCCGCGACACAATTCGCGAATTCATGCCAGGAGCCACTCCGAAAAGAGCCCCGGCAGCCTTTACCTCGTCAACCTGGTCTGTGGTCAGGATTGTGCCGATGCCCGCTGTCATTTCAGGAACCTCCTCAAGAATAGCCTTCAATCCGGGAAGCGCGGCCGGAGTGCGAAGCGTGAGCTCCATAATGTCAATTCCGCCAGCAAACAGCGCGTGCGCAAGCGGCACGGCATGCTCTGCTTCGTCCAAAACCAGAACGGCTATAACACCGCTCTTTTCAATTTTATTTGTGATCTCTTTTGAAAACAGGCTGTTCATAGCTTTTCCTCATTTATTTTTTCTATTTCATATATAAAATTATGCAAATCTTCCGAATGAGAGCCAGACTTGCCTGATTTTTTGCCCTTCATATTTTCAAGGGCGGTTTTGCAGCTGAATCTGATGTGCCTCCGCATATCCTCCTCGGCTTTCCGTGTGTCGCGATTTTTAATTGCCTTGATAATGTTTGAGTGATGCCGAAGAGTGGTGGACACCTGACGCAAGGTATGCTTGTGGCTGTTTATGCCCAAAAGCCTGCTCATTATGTGGCATTCTCTCATGGTTTTCATTATTATGCTGTTTCCGCCAGCCTTCAATATAAGCAAATGAAACAACGCATCCGCCTTCATATAGCGAAGCTCCTGGTCAGAAGACAATGTTTCCGCTTTTGAACTCTGCAATTCCCGCGCAATATCATGTTGCTTATCGCGACACTTGCATAATTCGTCAATATCGCTCCCATTTGTCATTCCGGCGGCTTTTCCTGCGCAAAACATTTCCAAAGCTTCGCGCGCCTCATAAAACTCGACTATTTCCACCTCGCTTAGTTCTCTCACAAATATTCCAGAATTCGGAACGTGCTTCACAAAACCTTCGCTGGCAAGCTGACGGTACGCTTCCCTTAGCGGCGTGGGGCTTATCCCTATCTCTTTTGCCATGGAAACCTCGGACAGGCGCGCGCCAGGCTTTAATTCGCCGGCTATTATCTTGCCAAGAACGTAATCATATGCTTTTTGCTTTAAGGGCTCTTTCATAACTCAAAACAAACCATTCTATAGAATTAAAGTATATTCTATAGAATAACCCAAAGAGCTCTGGATGTCAAGCCTTATTGACGCGTTTTTATTTATTATTCAGATTTTTCATAAAATGCAAGGCCGAGCGCTTATCCTAAAGTTTTGGAAAACTGTGGCATTAGACGATGACGCCAAAAGTCCTGAAAAATTAAAAAGCCGACGGAGTCGGAATAAAAGCCAGTGGCGAAGCCACTTTTAAACCCACTTCGTGGGCGCGACATCAAACAGCTATGGCTTTCGCCCTTAGCGCGCGCTCATTGCCGCGCGGCTAGCCGGTATTCCACCCCGGCAAACGTCCGGGAAAGCCCTCGGAGGCATATTTTTGCTTTAAAAAACCATTTTAACGGAGAAGTTGCTGATTAGTCTAATCATTTAGGCTGGAAGCGTAAAAAGCTATTGACTAGAGATTTTTTTTCCTGTATAATTATATGAGAGGTTTAGAGTTTTGTATGCAAACTTAACATAGGAAGGAGGTTTTCTATGAGCACGCAAGTTTCATATGTAGGGTCTGTCCAGAAAAAAGTAAGTTTTTTAAATAGAGAGAGATACATTTTTTTATAACGGATTAAATTATGTAAATAAAGTGTTTTTTTCCCAAAAACACCCGTTATAATATAAAAG
>Ga0075121_1002413_pt1 | contig 10740 bp, 8 predicted proteins | sample AntAceMetag02UKG_FD_69793 | JGI IMG/M metagenome (GOLD analysis project Ga0075121, IMG submission 69793) | Saline lake microbial communities from Ace Lake, Antarctica - Antarctic Ace Lake Metagenome 02UKG | ecosystem: Environmental > Aquatic > Non-marine Saline and Alkaline > Saline | place... | reverse complement strand
GGGGTATCACCGACCAACTTCTCACTTCAATATTGGAAAGAAGTCAGAGCACTATTCTCGTCAGCACTTTAGTGAGGGCGCAACTGCGAACTCGCAGTTTTGTAATAAACATTGATGACAAGAAAAGCAGACGATTTTAAAAAGGATATTATTTTTCGTGCGATTGAGTGGGGATTCGGTAAATTCTCTTTTAAAGCAGAAGAACTTTTTGAAGCAATTGGTCCAACAACAGAAGAAAGAGATTACTTACAAAATCACTTCATTGCTGCAGGAGACAAAACATTCTACAACACTGCAAATCGGACGGAAGAAACTATTTTTTACACGAGCGACAAGGCGGGGGATTGCGGAATAAATACATGGAATGTAAAATTATTTTCTCTTACGGTGGAAGCTAAGTTTAAATATATTGATTTTCTTGAGTTAGAACAAGCACGAAAAAATTCAGAACAAGCGCAAGAACATGCGAGAAATGCTCAGAAAAATGCGAGAATTTCAATTAAAATTGCAATTGGAGCTTTGGTTATTTCTGCGGTTGGAGCAATTGTGACAATAATACCTCTTTTTTTAACATCATGAACTACCTCCTCTTTACTACCACCAGATGTCCGAAATGTCCTGAATTTAAAGAATTTGTGGCGGATAATGTTTCCTTCGACGGCGTGATTCTCGACGAGACACTGCCAGATTTCCACGACAAGATCGGGGAATACAACGTAGCGAATGCACCTACAATTATTATCTTCGAAGACGGAAAGGAAATCTTCAGAGGTTCCGAGGTGTACGAGTTGGAAGGGTTTTTAAAAACACTGTAATATTTTTCAGTGTCATCCCCGTGCAGACGGGGACCCAGTCCTCGCCATTCTTGAAATTGGTAATAATGTGATGTTTCAGCCTTCTTCTAATACAAGAGTCCTGGGTTCCCTCCTTCGAGGGAATGACAAGGTGGGCACGGGGATGACAAGAACAAAATGGGAATGACAAAAAGGAAAAAACAAAATAATCTAAAAACACATGTTAATTGGAGGAATTCACACACTTACATTGCTCGATTACCCAGGAAAAGTAGCCTGCATCATTTTTACGGCCGGATGTAATTTTCGATGTGGTTATTGTCATAATGCAGAATTCGTTTTGCCTGAAAAAATTAAAGAACGTATGAATGACATGATTCCTGTGGAAAAGATTTTTAGTTTTCTCGATAAGAGGAAAGGGAAGTTAGATGGGGTCGTTGTTTCCGGTGGAGAACCGACGATACATCCAGATCTGATTGATTTTATTCGGAAGATTAAGGAAAAAGGATTCTTGGTAAAGTTAGACACCAATGGAACCAATCCTATGGCCATTGAGAAGCTCTTGGCAGAGAAACTGGTTGATTATATCGCTATGGATGTAAAAGCGTCTAAGGAGAAGTATGACGAGCTCACAGGAGTGAAGAACAACTTTGCATCAATCAAACATTCTCGTGACCTGATTAAAAATTCAGATATCGATTACGAATTCCGTACGACGGTGGTCAAAGGATTTCATGATGAGGAGGAAATGAGGAAGATTGCGCAGTTCTGTCGAGGGGCGAAGATGTATTCAATACAAAATTTCCGTCCTCAAAAAGTCTTGGATAAAGAATTTAAGAAATTTAATGGGTTTTTGAAAAAAGAACTGGAAGCGTTCAAGGCGATTGCCGAGGAAAAGATTGCGGAGGTGACGATTTTAGATTGAGAGAAAACGAACTCACATTCTCTCGGTGTCTTTGATAAAATTTATGATCCATCCTCGGAAGGTTTCTCTCTTTTACAAAGAGAGAAACCAGCGAAGCAATTTTGTGTTTATGGAATGTTTTCAAAAAGAGCAGGCCATCGGCTCTGAGGAAAAACGGAGGACTACTCAGGCTTGAAGAGAAGTGAGTTGCCCAATAAAACTTTTATCGTGCAAGCGATCAGAAACAAATGCTTTCAATCGAGACGATTGAAAGAGCAAGATTGAGAAAGTTTTCAGCTATAAACTATTAACTATGAACTATAAACTGTGAACTGATTTATCCAATAAAGCTTGCCAATACACTTGGATCGTAGATTAAGAATCCTCCCAAAATAAGGAGGAGTATTCCGCCTATGAAGTGAGAAATTTGTACGAGGCGGGGAGACAATATCTTCAAACTCATCGTCCAGAGGGCAATCACGAGGACCACAATGTCGTCGAGAATATACGCGATATCGTACAAGGAAATCGCCATCAGTTGTTTTGTTAGTCCCATGTCCATGGATACTAACGTTGCCGTGAAGGCGGTTGGAATAGCAAAGCTACAAAGCAGTTCGATTGCATTTACAGAGAAGGCGAGTCCGATGACTCCTGCCAAGACAAACACGAGTTTTTCTTTTTCCAAAATGGCACCAAGTCGATCTCGGAATCGTTTCTTGCTTTCTATTCCTCGCATCTCACAATCGATTTCTTTTTTGAATGCGTTCTTGAGTGCCAACGTTCCTGTTCCCATTGCCAAAGCTCCTACAATTCTAAAGATCCAATCCATGATTGGTCCAGTGGCGAGGGCTGAAATTTCTGAAAAACCAAGGAGATACGTTAACAATGCCACAAAATAAATGATTGCAGAACTCAGTACAAAAATACCTCCCACCATCCAGCGTTTCTTTTTGTTGTCCATTGTGAGAAGAAATCCAATCAGGATTAACAATGTCCACATGGCGCATGGATTAAATCCATCCAAGAGTCCAAGCATTATACTCATCGCTGGCCAAGAATATTCGAGGTATTTTTTCCAAGTTTGATTTTCCCCTTTTGGAACATCTTTTTTCTCAATAACAGGGGGACCATAGTTTTTTTCCAAAGCCGTTAAAATTCCTTCGGGGTCAAATCCCACAATCAGATCTTTTTCAATAATATTCGTTGGAACTCCGCCAGCTCTTTGTCCCAACTTTTTCATGTAAGAATCAAAGATCAATTTATTTTCTGCATCATGCCAAACTTCATATTTATTGATTTGGAGATTGGGATACATTTTTTCGAGCTGTGGGAACCACTTCATTTCATCATGACAATGAGGACACTTTGTACCGTAAAAAAAGTCCATTGTCGGAACCTGTTGTGCGAATGTTGTTCCACTCCACATTCCAACTAATAATGCCACAGCCAAAAGTAGTTTCTTCATGCCGGCGGATTTTTACATAGATTAGAGGAAGGGGCAAATTTATAGGAATCTTTCATGCAAGCGTTTCGAGAATTGTTTCAATCCATTCCCCTGCCCAAGCGGAGTCAGGGGAAACAATACGAACCGCTGGTTCTCTTCAGAAGAATGGTTGATGCAGGGAACCTTATTTACCAGTTAAATTTACTTTGCAATTTCTTCAAATCTATTCTCCCGAAGGATGGCAACTTTTACTTCTCCTGGATAATCACAGTCTTTTTCAATTTTTCGAGCGACTTCGTAGGCGAGTTTTTCTGCTTGTTTATCGTCGACTTCTTTTGCGTTTACAAACACACGTATTTCACGTCCGGCTTGAATCGCGTATACCTTTTCAACTCCTGAGAAGCTTCCTGCAATTGATTCAAGTTCTTTAAGACGTTTGATGTATTTCTCCAAAGTTTCTCGTCGAGCTCCTGGTCGTGATGCACTAATTGCATCTGCCGCTTGTAAGATTCGAGCTTCAATAGATTCATAGGGGAAGTCTTCGTGGTGAGATTTCATCGCCGTGATAACTCGTTTATCAACGCCGAATTTTTCAAGAATCTCCGTCCCGATAATAGCGTGCCCTCCTTCCACTTCGTGTGACACTGCCTTTCCAATGTCGTGAAGGAGTCCTGCTTTTTTACAAACTTCTGGATCGACACTTCCTCCGAGTTGCGTTGCAATGGCTTCAGAAATGTAGGCCACCTCAATAGAGTGACTCAATACATTTTGTCCGTATGATGTTCGGAATCGGAGTCGTCCAATCAATTTCAAAATTGGTTCTGGATACAAGTTTGCAATTCCAAGATCTTGGCAGGCTTTTTGTCCGATTTCCAAGATGAGTTTGTCAGCGCTGTCTTGTGCTTGTTTCACAGATTCTTCGATTCGTGATGGGTGAATTCGTCCATCTTTAATCAAATTTTCTAAAGCAACCTTTGCAACGTATCGACGAAACATATCGAAACTTGAAATCGTTACCGTTCCTGGAGCATCATCAATAATGACATCAACTCCCGTCATCATTTCAAAGGCATTAATATTTCGTCCTTCTCGTCCGATAATCTTTCCTTTGATATCTTCACTCTCAATCTTTACAACAGTTGTTGTGTTTTCATTTGTTGTCGTTGAAGCGAAACGCTGAACCGATTGCACGATAACATTTGCGGCTTCGTCATCCGCATTTTGTCGCATAAGTTCTACTTTCTTATGAAGTGTTTCGGCCAATTCTTCATCGACTTGTTTTTCCATTCGATCGAAGAGTTCTTTCTTTGCTTCTTCTTTGGACAATTTCGCAACTCGTTCGAGTTCCTCGTTTTGCTTGTCGAGTCCTTGTTGAAACTCTTCTTTTTGTTTTGCGTACTGATCGATAGCGTGTTCATACTTTTCTTTCGCTTCTTCAGTTCGTTCTACTTTTTGTTCGAGGACCTGTTCACGTTTGGTGACACGTTCGTCAGCCTGCGCCTGAAGGTTATCGATTCGTTGACGCGATTTAGTCTCTTCGTCTTGAGCTTGTTGGCGCAATTTTTGGGCATGCGCACGAGCGTCAGTAAGTGTTCGATCACTTTCTTGCTCTGCCCTTTTTCGTACTCGATCAGCCTCCTGTCGAGCGTGCGATTCTATTTGCTTAGTTTTGGGACGAAAAACAGCAAAGCTGATCCCGCCTCCGAGCAATAAACCGCCGATTCCGGCAATAATTATTTCCATGGAGAAAAGGGTGTAAATAAAAACCCTCTCTCTCAAATACGTCACTGAAAATTATCCTCCTGCATGTAGAGATATGAGGAGAAAGAAAGGTAAGTTTTTCATAGTCTAAGTCGTATTGTGAGAAAAAGGTAAATTCTCTAAAGGTATTCTACAAAAGACGTCACAAAAGTCAACATGATGGTTGAACTATTTTTTTGTACAATTTTGGCAAATCCCCCAAAATTCAAGATCTACATCGGTAAGGAGGAAGTTTTTTTCAGAAGCCAATTGTGAAGCAATGGATTTTTTGTAATCAAGAAAGATCTCCTCAACCCTATTGCATTTTTTACAACGAAGAAAATGGTGCGCTTTCGCATTACTCATATCAGAGCATTTTACAAAGCGTCCTTCATGTAACGTATGAATAAGACGGCATTCTTTGAGTCGCTCCAAAATACGATAAACAGTCGTCGCATCAACAGGATGATCTTGTGCTTTTAATTTTTTTCCAATATCTTGCACGGACAACGATGTCATCGCGCCAGAAAGAATAAGCAGTACATTACGAACACCAGCGGTAAGCCGCCATCTTTTTTGTACGAATGCTAATTCGGATTGGGTTAAAAAATCCATCGAAATCGAACCTAGCAAAAGCAAAGGAAAATGCAAGAGTATTGCAACAAATAATTCGCTCTCAAAAAACGCTTTATAAAGGAGTATACCTATACCTTCTTTAGCTTCTCCTGCAAGAGGGAGAACCTATCATTTCTTCAACTTCTTCTCTAGATCGTGCACTTCGTCCCTAAGGAGTGCGGCCCGTTCGAAGTCCAAATTCCTCACTGCCATGTCCATCTCCATATTGAGTTCCTTAATCATGCGCTCAATCTGATCATGTTTCTGAAGCTTATCGAAGTTCCGCGTTCTTCCTCCTGTGAGGTCCTTGGAGATGTCTATAATCGCTTTCACAATGGTTGTTGGTGTAATGCCATGTTTCTTGTTGTACGCCTCTTGAATCGCGCGTCGACGGTCGGTTTCTCCAATCGCTTCTTCCATGGCAGGGGTGCGTCTGTCCGCGTACATGATGACATGCCCTTCCTCGTTTCGTGAAGCCCGTCCAATCACTTGCAACAACGCATCCCGCGAACGCAAGAATCCTTGTTTGTCGGCATTGAGGATACAAATCCGCGAGACCTCGGGGAGATCGAGTCCTTCTCTGAGGAGGTTAATCCCAACCACCACATCTATTTTTCCTTGTCTCAGTTCGGTCAAAATCTCAATTCGTTCCAACGTTTCAATTTCTGAATGGAGATATTTTGCTTTTATTCCGGCTTCGATGAGGTATTCAGACAAATCTTCAGCAGATTTCTTCGTTACGGTTGTAATCAAAACACGGTCGCCCTTCTTAATAGTCGATCGCACTTCATTCAATAAATCATCAATCTGATTCTTTGTTGGACGCACTTCGATACTCGGATCAAGGAGCCCTGTCGGACGAATAATCTGTTCTGCAAAATCTTTCTTTTCACAGTGCGCGTGTTCGTATTTTCCAGGGGTTGCGGAAACATAAATGGCTTGTTTTACGCGATCTTCGAATTCTGTGAATCTCAACGGTCTATTATCCAAGGCGGACGGAAGCCGGAATCCATGCTCGATAAGCGTTTCTTTTCGACTGAGATTTCCGTTAAACATTCCTCCCACTTGTGGGATTGAAATGTGTGATTCATCCACGAAACAGAGGATGTCATCGGGGAAGTAATCTAACAGTGTTGCTGGCGGTTCGCCTTCTTTTTTCCCGGATAGATACCGTGTGTAGTTTTCGATTCCATTCACATACCCCATCTCTCGGAGCATTTCCAAGTCGTAGGTTGTTCGTTGACGGAGCCGATGTGCTTCGAGTTTTTTGCCTGCTTTTTCGAGTGCTTTGAGTCTGATTTTTAAATCTTTCTCGATTTCTTTCACACACTGTTCGACTTTTTCTGGTGTCGTAACTTGGTGTTTTGCAGGGAAGATCATCACTTCATCCTCTTCTTTAAAAATCTCTCCGGTGAACGCGTCCACTTCAGAAATTTTATCAAGATTGTCTCCCCAGAATTCCAGCTGATACGCAGAATCTGAGTTCGGCATAAAGATCGTAATCACGTCTCCGAGCACTTCAAACGTTCCCCTCTGAAGATCGGTTTTGGTTCGTTCGTATTGGATATCGACCAGTTTTCTCAAGAATTCTGCTCGTGGATAATCTTTTCCTTTTTCGATTTTAAATGCCAATTCTTCGTACGTCTCCACATCTCCCAATCCATAAATACACGACACCGAAGAAATAATGATCACGTCTTTTCGCGTCAGGAGATTCACCGTCGCGGCATGTCTGAACTTTTCAATCTCTTCGTTGATCGTGGCTTCTTTCTCAATAAACGTATCGGTCCTCGGCATATACGCCTCGGGTTGATAGTAATCGTAATAACTCACGAAGTAACTCACGGCGTTATCGGGAAAAAACTGTTGGAATTCTGCACACAGTTGTGCCGCCAATGTTTTATTGTGCGCCAAAATAAGTGTCGGACGCTGAGTCTTCTCGATGAGATTCGCCATGGTAAACGTTTTCCCCGTCCCTGTCGCTCCGAGCAATGTCTGATGACGAAGCCCATTTCTGAGTCCTTTTTCAAGCTTTGCGATCGCGGTCGGTTGATCACCGGTAGGCTCGAAGTTGGAAACGAGTTTGAAAAGTTTTTTTGTCATTTTTAATGGCTATCAATTGTGATGGAAAAACGGGTTTTTGGCAAGCAGAAGGTGGGTGAACGAGTTTACGATTCGACAATCCTGCGAGTTTTTAAATCTCATTTTTCCTCATTCCCCTGAACAGGGGAACCCAGTCGATGAAAATTTATTTTTTTCAATGGAATTTCTTGATTGACTAGGTCCCCGCCTCCGCGGGAATGAGGGATTTTTTTTATTTAAAAAACTAAACACACAAACCTTCTCCGAAGAAAATTCAGAGTAGGAATTTTTTTGTAATATGAAAATGACTAGTCTCGCCCTCCGTTAATAAGGAGGTAGAGAGCAGAAAGCCCAATGAGAATGTACACGATCGTAATGATGGTCGTGAGACTTCCAAAAATAATTTGGACAATGTCCATTTGGAATAATCCCATCAACCCCCAATTCAATCCCCCGATAATGAGAAGTACGAACGCGACTTTCCCGAGTTTGTTGTAGTGCTTCATGGGAAATGGGTTAGGAAGCATCCCTCACTTTGCACGAACAGGTGAAAAAAGTCAAAAAACAAAAGAGTTTATAGTTCATAGTTTACAGTCTATAGTTGAGAGAATATTAAAAAATGCTCAAAAAACGAGCTTTAAATCGTCAATCGAAAATCGAAAATCGTCAATTTTTTTACTTCTCCTTGTTGTATTTCTCCAAGAAATCTTCAGCGACAGATTTCCCTTTCTTGAAAAGATTGAGTCCTGCTTTTTTTGATTTTTCTCTATTTTCCTTTGATGACAGAAGCAGTGAAAGCACTGACCCCACGGCTCCTCCGACAACAATACCGGTGAGCAAATCGTTCTTTTTCTTGTTTTCTGACATTTTTTTAAAAATAGTAAGTACTTCTTCTAATTATAGCATGGATTAGGCTTCTTTGTCAAACGTCGCACGCAGTTTTGCCCCACATTTTGAGGTCACATTTCGCGTTACGTTGTCGAAATGTTCTTTGAGTTCCTTTTCGTCGATAGTGCCTTTTGCAGATTGGAATTCCAAATGGAAGGCTAAATTTTTCAATCCTTTTCCGAGTTTAACCTCATCCACGAATTCATCGAAGAGTTCTACATTTCGCAACAATGGAGACGATTCACTCATTACCTTCTCGAGATCAGCCATTGGGGTTTTCTTGTCCATGACAAGTGATATGTCGAGGAAGACAGACGGGAAAGCAGATATTTTTTTGTATTTCATGTCCGCCCCCAGTGCACATTTCAAGAGCTTTGGCAGATTGATTTCGGCAAATACAAAGGCACTCTTTCGTACCGGATGTACGCTTGGATGGAGTACGGAAAGTTCCCCCACATGCTCCTCATTGATCCAAATTTCAGCGGATTTTGAAGGATGGGCATAGGCACTTGGACTGGTTGCTGTGCGAAATTCTCCAGATACTTTGAGTTCTCCGAAGAGTTGTAAAAGTTTCTTCTTCAACGCGAAGAAAAGATCGTTTTCCTTCCCTCCTATTTCCGCCAACATCATGGCGAAATATGCTTCTTCTATCGGCAAGACCTCTTTTGTCTTGATGTATGTTTTTCCAATTTCAAAGAGTTGGAGTTTGTTATGCGTTCTGAGTTCAGACTCAATGTTCTTCACCATTGGTGAAATGAGCGTTGTTCGCAAGTGCGTGTGTTGTTCAGTGAGGGGGTTTGCAACAGAAACGAAGTTATCTTCGCCTGTGAATTTCAAATCAAACGTGTCAGCGAAAGAGTAATTGTAAACCTCCATCAAGTTTCGTGTTTCGCAGAAATCTCGTAGTTTCCATTCCAGATTCCGTAAGTGATTTACCCGTGGTGGGTGAATAGCAAGGTCTGGAAGATTCGCTTCAATGTTCTCAAATCCGTAGAGTCGAACGATTTCTTCGATCAAGTCTTCAGAAATCATAATATCTTTTGTGGCTCGATTACTTGGCACATCCACGAGGAATACCCCTTTCTTTTCTTTTATTCCAAAGCCAATCGCAGTGAGTTTTGTCTTAATTTCAGCATTCGGAATAGTAAGCCCAGACAGTGCTCTGACATGTTCGGGGTCAAGGGTGAGCGTGAGTGGTTTCACTTTTGTTGGATACACGTCGGTCATAGGCCCTTCGATCTTCGTACTTGGGCAATTCTTCAAGACCATCTTAACGGCCGCCGTCATTACATCGTCACACATTTCTGGATCGAGTGATTTCTCGTATCGGATAGAACTTTCTGATCGGAGCCCCAATCGGTGTGAAGTTTTTCGGATAGAAACGGGATCGAAGTTCGCACATTCAAAAATAATGTCAGTTGTTTTCGCCGTTACACCAGAGGCAATTCCTCCCATAACTCCCGCAATAGAAAGTACTTTTTTTTCATCAGCGATCACCATGTCTTCGGGTGTGAGTTCGTATTCCAGTTCATCAAGTGTGAGAAGTTTTTCTCCTTGTCGGGCTTGTCGGATCACAATCGCACCTTCAACTTTACTCGCATCAAAGACGTGCATCGGTTGTCCGTACCCAAAAAGGATAACGTTGGTAATGTCCACAAGATTGGAAATAGATTTCGTTTCCAGATTTCCCAACAACCGTTGTGTGTTCAAATCAGATGGAGTGATCTTAATTCCACTCATCTTTACCGCACAAAACCGTCGGCATTTATCAGTTTCGATTTTTACTTTTTGTGATTCTCCTTTTGAAGGAAATTTCACTTTCACCTTCGGTAATGTGAGTTTCTTCCCAAAGATTGCACTCAATTCCTGTGCGAATCCACGGTGTCCCCAGAGATCAGGACGGTGTGTGAGTGACTTGTTATCAATGTCAAACAAAGAATCGTCGTTCCCCTGCGTCATTTCCTCAAGCTCTGCTGTGTGGAGCGTGATACTCTTCCCAACTTCTTCAGCCGAGAGTCCTTTCAGATCGACGAGTTGTTGAAGCCAGTTGAATGAGAGTTTCATGGGACAGTTTAGAGTTTAGAGTTCATAGTTTATAGTTTAGAACTTAGAGCTTAGAGAGAGAAGTTCCAAGGAAGGCTTCACATTCAGATGGTAAAATCCAAATCCCGTGATCGCCTTCGTTTCCTTGAGGAAGCCCGAGTTCTGTTCGGGAACAAATCATTCCTCGTGAAACAACACCACGAATTTCTCGTTCTCCGATGATGAAGTTT
>Ga0075121_1002412_pt1 | contig 10741 bp, 9 predicted proteins | sample AntAceMetag02UKG_FD_69793 | JGI IMG/M metagenome (GOLD analysis project Ga0075121, IMG submission 69793) | Saline lake microbial communities from Ace Lake, Antarctica - Antarctic Ace Lake Metagenome 02UKG | ecosystem: Environmental > Aquatic > Non-marine Saline and Alkaline > Saline | place... | reverse complement strand
CAAAAGGAATGTATATAGACATATTCGTTCTGGTGGGCTTGCATTTTCTGTTGAGCTCGATGGTTTCAAAGACATCGGCCCTATTCTCCCACGGCAACCCCATCATACTGAAAGAACTTGTTCGAATCTTGTGCTTCCTGATAGCACGAAAGGCATTGACCATCCTTTCATTGGATACATGTGGTTTGTTATAGGTTTCTTTCCTGATCTTCTCGCTCCCAGATTCGATACCGATGTTGACTTGAAAACAACCCATCTCTTTCAATAACCGAGCCCGCTTGTCTGTAATGGATCGCGCAGTGGTAAGACACAGAAACGGCCTTTTCACTCGCAGACTCCACAGGTGTGCAAGCTCCTCGAGTACGCTGTCATTCATGGTCAGGAACGTCCCGTCCACAATATAAAAGAATTCTATTCCGTAGCTATCGATAAGTTTAACGCAATCGGTTACGAATTTCTTTGGAGTCTTGTGTCTGACGTAACGGCCAATCTTGGACTTCAAGCATAGTTCTTTCACCAGGACTCCCTCGCAAAAACTGCACGAGTTTGGACATCCTCTGCCAAATTCCGTAAGTGCAAGCTTGTAAATTTTTCCCTCGATAGGCCCATAGTAATGATACGGCTTGTAACCACTCCAGTCCGGTGTGGGTATCGAGTTGGGATCAATGAGCGCGCGCATGGGCATCTTCTGCACTTTCCCGTCCCTTTTGATCCAGATATTTTTGATTTTTCCAAGGTCGTTCCGCCCTTCCTCAATAGCGTCACAAACTTCCAGAAGCGCTATTTCGCCCTCGCCAACACAGAGTATATCTACCCAGTCTTTGGCTATATTCTTATCCGGTCTTGTTGTGCAGTGGATACCGCCATATAGAATCGGGATATCATGAAACCGTTCTTTAGCCGCCCTGGCTAAGTCGTCAGCGTATTTTTCGGTATAACTATAAACACCTAAGCCGATAAGGTCCGGCCGATAATCATCGACCATAGAAAGGAAGTCGTTTCGCATGGACCGTTCAATGACATGAACCCCGTATTTTGAATAATCCACGCTGAAGTAGGAGCCGGACTGGACATTCTTCTCGATATTACTCAAGTTTAGGATGTCGGCGTAAAAAGATGTGTCAAAAACTTTCACCTCGTGCCCGTGCTTTTTTACGTACCCTTCTAAGCAACTGAGGTTAAGAGGCACCATAGGCCTATACTCGTTATTCAGAAATACCAATAAGAGCTTCATTGTCTAAACCTTCTGTAAATTTTAACCAGAGCGTGTATCAAGGCTTACCGTTTCCAGCCGGCACCGAATTTATATTTTACGTTTTTCTCTTTCATCTCTTGGTTAGTTTCAATAATTTCGATTATTTCCTCAAGGTGCCCAAAGCTTCCTCTTCTTTCCAGCTCCTGAAAAACATATTCAACAACCTCGAAATCTTCAGGATAATCAACTGTAAACCGATATTTTGACCAATCTACATCTTGTGAAATTTGCACTGTTTTAAAGTTATTATCATACCGCCAGAAATAAAATGTGACATGTTCACGATCATGAGGATCACTGCATTCGATAAATGCCCGTTCTAGCGCCTGCATTGAAAACACTTCCACATCACTACCGTCAGGGAATCTAGCGGTCTCGGGCGGAACTGTATTTGCTGCATAATCAACATTTTCCTTTTGAAACATGGATATCACACGGTCGATAACAAAAGGATCGACTAATGGACAATCAGCAGTCAATCTTACAATAATGTCGGCCTTATGCTTCTTTGCACATTCATAATATCGGCTGAGAACATCGTTTTCGTTACCACGAAAAACATCAATACTATTTTTTTTACAGAAATCAGCTATAATATCATCTTTCGGCAAATTGCTTGTTGCAACAATTATTTTATCAAGCAGTTTAGATACCCTAACACGCTCTATCTGGTACATAAGCAGCGGTTTGCCCTTCACCTCCTTCAAAACCTTACCTGGCAACCGGGTTGATCCCATCCGAGCCTGAATTATCGCAGCAATCATTAAAAATGCTCCTTATGTCAAACGGCTGAAACTGTCAGATCTGATTCTGGTCTCCAGCCTTTCACTCACAGCCTTTGACCTTATAGCTATAGAAATAACACCAAAGACTTCATCAACATGGCCAAGATATTCTTCAACGATACTGTCAGTATGCGCAGAACTCACATACACACTCGATGCGGCCAAATAACCGCGTTTTAACATCTCCTGCGTAAACAGTGTTAAAATGGAATTGTTAAGATCGTCATACTTAAATTTCATGGTTATTAACGGTTTGAAATCGGTGATGTGTAGCTTAAGGTCGTATTTCTTTGCCAATTTCAGCCAACCTTCTCCTAGTCTGGTTCCAATTCTTATCAGATGTTCCCATACTTTATCTCGCGTCAAAATCTCAATTGTTTTCAATGCAGCTACAAATCCAACTCTCTCCGTCCAGAATGTGCTACTGATAAAAGTATTCTGAGCCTCATCCATAACTTCATTTCGTCCCACAACCGCTGAAATTGCAAATCCACCTCCCATTGCTTTGCCGTAAACAACAATATCCGGCTTGAATCCATTGAGTTTATAAATACCCCCGTCAGTCATTCTCCAACCGGATGTTATCTCATCCACCACGATGACAATTTCTCTTTCTCTGGCAGCAATCTGAATTTCATTCAAAAAATCCTGTGTCGGAAAATCATATCGGGCACCTTCGATAATGATAACCCCCACATCCCTATTAGCGTCAATCAAGTGCTTGAAATCTTCAACATCATTATAACGGAAAGGCAAAGCCGTATTTGCCAAACCATTGGGCACACCTTTGGGATTAAGCTCAGGCAACAAGTGATCTGTAAGATTATTATCGTTCGTCAGGTTAGTAGCCAAATACCAGTCACACCAACCATGATAACCGCTGAAAACAACCTTATCTCTGCCTGAATATGCCCTTGCAATCCGGACGGCCATAGACATAGCCTCTCCTCCGGTGCGGGCGAATTTCACCCCTCCAGCAAAGGCATTCAGTTCCAACAATCTTTCTGCTAGATAAACCTCTTCAGGCGCATTTAAGGTAGTACTCACACCACCGTCAATTGCTCTATTTACCGCAACATTCAACTCTTCATTTGCATATCCTAGAATGGCTGAACCAATTCCCATCTGGGCCATATCAATGAATTTATTTCCATCGAGATCCCAAATCTCACATCCTTTAGCCCTACTGAAATATGCAGGCCAAATATCAGGCGCATATCTATCAGGACGTTTTGATAAAAGACCATTTCCGCCAGGGATAGAACATATTGCACGTTTCCATAAGGATTGGCCTTTATTCATAGAATTATCTCCATCAATCGAATTTGTTGCCAATTTTAAGATATATTGGCCTATGTTCATCTCTTAACTGGGGAACGATTTCATATTCTTCAAGCAAAAGACACCCCTCTGCACAGGAAACAACAATTTTTTCATTATCTAAAATATCAACTATTTTACCTGCACCTTGTGCAGGATATTTTTCATCACGTATGACCCTAGCCTTATTTATTAATACATAATGATTATACAGTATCGTTTCAGCAGGGCTATATGGCTTTGCATGGACACGAATCAAATTTCTTATATCTTCAGATTTTTGTTTCCAGTTGATCATCTGTTTTCCATTTATTTTTCCATAATATGACCCGATTCCTTTTTGAGGAACGGGTGTTATTTTTTGAGCTATGATATCATCAAGGTTTTCTTTTATCATTTCAGCACCAAGAGTCATAGCCCTGGTATATAAACTATATCCTGTGTCGTCATCTTCTATTGGATATTCATTTTGGACTAAAATGTCACCAGTATCTACACCCTCATCTACATTATGAATTGTGATTCCAAATATATTTTCACCCTTTTGGATTGCCCATGCTGTTGGAACAGGTCCACGATAATAAGGTAATTTACCGGGATGTATATTTACGCATCCAATTTTGGGAATATCAATTATTTTTTTAGGAAGTATTTTTCGGTAATAAACAGACAAAATAAGATCTGGTTGGATATCTATTATTGTTTGGATAACTTCAGGTGTTATCATTTTTGGCATTATTACATTTAATCCCCTCTTGATAAATTTTTCCAATACAGACTTGTATCCATAAGTTTTATCCAATGGCAATTCATAAGTAAGAATAAGGGGCAAATCAATGAAATCTAAGCTAAGCAAATAATCTATTACATTTACCGCAATCTCCTGGCATCCAAAAAGAATAATTTTTGTTTTCATATTACACCTCTTACAGCAAAACCGGTTTCATTATATTTTAGAGCACCTTTTTAATACAATAGCCTCAGTTTCTGAATCTGTAATTGCAAATTCACCTTGGCCAAATATTTTTTCTATTCGTCGAATTTCTTTTACCATTTCTTCCATCTGTTTCTGAGTAATCGAGACTGGCCCATCAACGCAATCCATACTCCTATCAATCTTATAATGTTTTTCTATAATCTGAGCACCAGCCGCAACCGCGTAAAGAGGTACTTGGATGTCGTTTGTATGATCCGAATAGCCAATCACACAATCAAATTTGTCCTGTAATTTATATATGACCGCAAGGTTTGCGTCCCACTCTTGAGTAGGATAGGCCGAAATGCAGTGCAATAACGCAATCTTCTTAGTGCCATTTCGCAATATCTGATATGCGTTTTCAATTTCATCGATATTCGCCATCCCAACAGATAGAATAACCGGTTTTTTTGTTTGCGAAATTGATGACAAAAATTTATGATTTGCCACGTCAAAAGATGAGACCTTGTATAAATCACACCCAATTTCCTGAAGGCATCTCAGGCTTTCTCCGTCAAAAGGGGTCGAAAAAAAGCCGAGGTTGTATTGACTCGTGTATTCTTTTAGTTCTCCAAATTTAGATAGTGGCAATTCACAATCCTTTAAAATGTCAAAAATAGGAGAGTCCAATGGCACCCGTTTTTCTGTAATATATGTTTGAAACTTAACGGCATCACAGCCCGTCGTTACTGCGGAGTCTATAAGTCTTTTCGCAAGCTCCACATTTCCCCCATGATTTATTCCAATTTCAGCAACAACATATGTTTTGTTTTCCGTACTAAGTCCATACTCATTTAATTTTTTTATTCGTTGAGCCACAGGCATTCCCCTCTTTTCAAAACCTTATGAAAACACCACTTACCAAGAACTCCGATTTTTCACCAGCATGTCGTACCACCGTCAATTATAATATTTTGGCCGGTGGTATAGGATGCCGCATCACTTGCAAGATACAATGCCGCTCCAGTCATTTCATTTTCATCCGCCATGCGCTTCATTGGACACCTAAAGGAATAATTCTTTATAAAATCCTCTCCCTGCGGGGATTTTGGATTATAAATTCCTCCGGGAGATATTGCGTTGATACTGATGTTACGTTCCGCAAGATGCACCGCAAAATATTTGGTCATCTGGATGATTCCTGCCTTGGTAGCGCCGTAAATCTCCGAATTTTTTCTATCGCAATCTGTGTAGTTTCTGAAGTCTGGGCTAACGACACCGAAAATGGAGCCAACATTCACAATCGAGCCACGCTCGAGTTTATATTTATCATAAAGATTGACATATGCCTGAATGCAAAAAAATGTCCCCTTGATATTAACATCCATTACCCAGTTAAAATTTTCTTCCGTACGTTGTTCAAAAGATTCAAAGGTGCTCACACCAGCATTGTTAATCAGGATATCAAATGTTTCGTATTTCTCTATTATTTGAGTGAACACTTCATGAACTTGCTCTTTGTTTCTTATATCCATTTGATAATAATCCACACCCTCAAGCATGTTGGCATCAACATTAACATCTACGCCAACCACTCTGGTGCCTGCCTGTTGAAAACCACTGCATATAACCTTGCCCAGTTGCCCAGTTGCTCCGGTAATTACAACCACTTTATTGCCCAGATTAAATAACTGTTCAAGATAGCTCATTTAGTATTCCGGTGACCTCTTTAAGAGCTTTTATCAATTTGTTCATTTCTTTATAATATTCAATCGTTAAATATCTGACGTTGCCATTGGCCGAGATTAGCTCTTTTAACTCGCCCCATTCTTCTTTTCCTGGAAGATCATGTTCATCATACGCGATATTGTTTCCACCAACAGCATGACGACATATATGAATCTGAACCATTTTATCCATAGGCAGCTTATTCTTATACTCTTCATAATTCAGCTTTCTGTTATGCGCCGCAACCCTGGCATGGGCCATATCAAACAAGAAAAATAGGTCATTTTCATCTACAATTTGTTCTATAAAATCTGCATCTGAAATCCAGCGATAAGCCTCTGTCGGATAATAATTGTTGTTCTCTATACCAACACTAACTTGCGAGCCGAATAGTGTCTTTATTCGCGAAATATTTCCTTTCGCATTTTCAAGCATCTCTTTTCTGGAATATTGCATCCCGCCCGGTAGAAACATTTGGCCTTCGATATATGGTTTATCACATGATGAAGCGACATGGAAGGTAATGAGTTTTAAGTTCGGCTTAAGCCGGGCAATGTTTTCCAGGTAGTAGATATTATCCTTATCGAGCTTATGAATCGGCTGAATGCCACAATGGAAAACTTCCTGCCCCGGCAGGTCTACATTCAAACTTCTGTCTCTGCATTCCAAACAATCTGAATTGTCAATAATATGTTTCGCGTGACGGGGATCTTCAAAAAGATGAGAAATCGGGGTTGCAATTTTTAACACGAAGAGCCTCTCAACGTCCTACAAAAAAGTCATCCCCTCTCTTTTTGGACCAGGAATGAACTATCCCAAGGTTGTTCGTACAGCCTCAATTACGTCTTCAACATCTTCATCTGCCAATTTTGCAGACAGAGGGAGGCTGATGGTTTGTCGTCCGATTAGCGTGGCATTGGGATAATCTTCCGCTTTCCAACCAAAAGTTTTTTGATAGTAGGGGTGTTCAGGGATGCTTGAATAGTGCACACCCACTCCGATATTGTTCGCCGTCATAAAATTTAAAAACTCATCCCGGTTGAAGCCGGTCTTTTTCTTGTCAATCAGCATTGTATAAAGATGATAAGCATGACGGGTATCCGGTTCTACCAGCGCAGGTATGATTAGAGGCAAATCCGCAAAAGCCTTATTGTACATATCCCATATCTGTTGCCGCCGATCCCAGTTGGCTTCTACACGTTTGAGCTGATGAATGCCGATTGCTGCCTGTAGATCCATCATATTATATTTAAAACCGCACTCGACAACATAATAATGTTTGTATCCCTCGTCGGCAAAACGCTTCCAAGCATCTGTGCTCATACCGTGAAGGGCCAGCATCTTGATGCGGGCGGCATCTTCTTCACTATTAGATATTACCATGCCGCCTTCACCTGTAACGACATTTTTTGTCACATAAAAGCTGAAACATCCGAAATCCCCAAAAGTCCCTGCCTTCCGCCCCTTGTATTCTGTTTCAATAGCATGGGCACAATCCTCTATTATTCTAAGATTGTGAGATTCGGCAATTGAACAAAGCGCATCCATATTGCAAGGCCGACCCGCAAAGTGCACCGGCAGAATCGCTTTGGTCTTTGGGGTAATATGTTTTCTAACCTGTTCTGGATCGATATTCATGGTGACAGGATCAACATCGGCAAGCACGGGTGTGGCGCCCGCATGAATAATGGCATTAATCGTAGCGCAGAATGTCATCGGTGTCGTAATTACCTCATCCTCAGGCTTCAGCCCGGAAGCAATTATGCTCAAATGAAGAGCAGCCGTACCGGAATTGACTGCGGCGACATATTCCGCACCTTTGTACTTCGCAAAACCCGACTCAAATCTCGCAACCTTAGGACCGGTACCAAGCCAGCCGGATTTCATGCTCGCAACAACTTCCTGAATTTCATCATCTTCGATGACAGGTGCTCCGAATACAAGAAAATTGTTTTTAGAACGAATGGGTTCAAATCCTCCAGAATTTATTTTCACGGGAAGTTGTTTTGTTCTGGCGATCGGGTAGAAATACGACGCACACAACACTTTAGCAACAGGTCGGAAAGGCTTATTTGGTTCGTATTTATGCTATCGTGACTGAAACTGTTAAACGTTCTCAATAAGAACCGACACTCCGCTTTTCTTTGGAAGCTTCTTCACCCTGAACTTCTTAGTTTTGGTTTCACGCAGATTATTCCATGCTCCATGACACTACAACCTTTGTATAGCTACCATACGACCGAAGCGGGAGTGTTCCCTTGCCACAAGTTCTTCATAGGACCCGTCTTCAATGATACGGCCTTTGTCTAAAACATAGATGTGATCCGCATTCCTTATGGTAGACAGCCGGTGCGCAATAATTACAACGGTCATCTTGCCTTTTAATTCATCAATACTTTCCTGGATGTACCCTTCTGATTCTGTATCCAGCGAACTTGTTGCCTCGTCCAGGATAAGCAGGCGGGGCTTTTTAAAAAGCTCCCGGGCTATGGCGATACGCTGTTTTTGGCCGCCGGACAGCTTGATACCGCGATCTCCAACAATTGTCTGATAGGGATGGGACAGTTCATTGACGAACGGGTGGCAGTAAGCCCTTTTAGCAGCTTCTTCAACACGAAAGCGGCAGGTTTCATCTTTATCGTAATCGCATGCCCAAAGGCTGATGTTATTGGCAATCGTGTCATCAAAAACAACCGCATCCTGGGTGACCATTCCGATGCTTTGCCTCCAATCCCGGTAATCGAGCTCTTGGTGCGGGATGCCGTCCACTGTTATTTGTCCGCTTTGAGGCTTCAAAAGAAGGGTTATGAGGTCAACCATCGTAGACTTGCCAGCACCGGATTCGCCCACAACAGCTACAGAGGTATTTAAGGGAATCAGTAAATTAATATCTTTAACTATACTCTTAGCCCCATAGGCAAAGTGCACCTTATTGAAAACAATCTTGTCTTTGAATTTGCCGATTTTTTTTCCACCAGGAATTTCCTGGTTTTTTGAAACCCGTTCAAACTCTTCCAGTGACATCTCAAGGCCACCCACAGAGTTCATGACGCCTTGCCACCCTCCCTGAACAGCCACGACGGAGCCTAATGCCCGGTGAAAGAGCACCAAGGCAACGATTATGGCGGCTATGGGCTGGCGAAAGATCATAACCTGGATAAGAATAATGCCTATGAGAAACCATACGGAGATGGGTTCACGCGCAGTGTTAGTAAAGACCTTGGCCGCCTGCTGCTTGAACTGTAGGTTCGCCAGATTGCGAATACTCTTCAAGGCATTGAGGCTCAGGGACTTCATTGAGGAAGTGGATGATAGATATTTAAAGGCTTGCAAAAGTTGGATCAGAAACTTGTTTAGGACACCGGCCTCAAAGCTGAGCTTTATGGATAAATTCCGTGAGAAATTGGAAATCAGACGAAAAATAAGAAGCACAATAAGGCCGGCAACAGCAGCCATCGCAGTAAAAATGTAATTCACGGCCGCTGCAAAGCCCAAGTAACCCAAGGTGGTAATCCCTAGGGAATTGAACTTGACAAAAGAAATAAACGAAGCCACAAACCCGGGAATCTGTTGGTTGATGACATTGATGAAATGGCCGGTATTCCTTGAGACATAAAATTCGTATTCCATGGTTGTGTAATACTTGAGGAGTTTGCTTTTCAGGTCTCGCTGTAACCGGGCTTGAAGATACGCTTGGAACCCACCCTCGGCAAATTTAATGAAAGCCTTGGCAAGGAAAACCATACCCATAAAGAGGAGTACACCCGTCGTGGTCTGTGGGATACCCAGCGCTCTAAGAATGCTGAGGAGGAAATCTGTCGCCTCCCCAAGGCTGCCTCCAGTCATTTCCGAGACCTTGAGCAAAGGCAGAATCATCATGATCCCCAAACTGTCCGTAGCTACAGCCAGAAGGCTCAGAGGTAAAAGGACAAATATCTTGTTTCCCAAGAAGCGGCGATAGGCACGGAGATATCGAAAATAGCTGGGGAATATGTTGACGAATCGAAACATTAATCATTCACTCGTGTTTGTGTCTCATACACTTGACGACCGAAGGAACGGTGAAACTCGCTCAGAGAACATTCCTCAAAATCTCTGTAAGCTGTCTTAAACAACATATCGAGATCCGCATAGAGTTTTTCAATGGATTTCGAATCAGAAAAGCTCGGACTGCCTCCCGGCATCAACTCTGAAGAATGAAGCATAAATAGAACATAGGGCCAGGCTTCCCTGAGTGCCTTTTTCAGAATCAGGCTTATGTCCCCCAAATTTGAACCAGTCGGACGTAACATGCTGGGCCTTGAAAACAACCTGTTGATCACAAGAGAAGGAAAAGAACCGTCTGAAAACATCCGGCGCAAAACAGAAGCGAAGAAGCCTTCTAGATAAGTTACAGTTACCGGCACCTCCAGAAGAGGACTGCTGGTGGAAGCTTTATTGATATCGTCCAAATCAATCCAGTAGCAGTTTTCCGGGAAATTGTAATAATTGCTGCCGCCTGATTTTTTGGGATCTCCAAGTCGACTTTCCCAGGAAATATGTGGTGTAATGCTGGAATCCACCAAATAGCCGCTTTCAGCAAGCATCCTTGCATATCTGGCGTCGAAGCCCCATCGTCCTGTAATGGGGGACGTTGGTAAGTCTGTTAAGTTGTTTTTCAACATATTGAATCTGTAGGGTTGGGAGGCGTTAGCTGAAACTCGTATTTCTGGCAGATGTTCTTAGCTTTTTCTAATG
>Ga0075121_1002411_pt1 | contig 10744 bp, 7 predicted proteins | sample AntAceMetag02UKG_FD_69793 | JGI IMG/M metagenome (GOLD analysis project Ga0075121, IMG submission 69793) | Saline lake microbial communities from Ace Lake, Antarctica - Antarctic Ace Lake Metagenome 02UKG | ecosystem: Environmental > Aquatic > Non-marine Saline and Alkaline > Saline | place... | reverse complement strand
GACAAAACAAAAAGACAAAAGCAAGTTTAACTTGACTAAAAGAAAACATATAGAAAAATAATTCGTTTTATTAGTTTAATTCGTTGAGAAAAACAAAGGGAATATAAATATGTCTTATTATATTGGTGTGGATGTTGGAACAGGCAGTGCGCGAGCTGGTATTTTCACTGAAGATGGAAAGATGCTGTCTTCCGCAAGCAAAGAAATTAGAATGTGGAAATATGATAATGATTTCGTAGAACAATCAAGTAATGACATATGGAATTCTATATGTTTTTCTGTAAAAACGGCAGTCAGCAAATCCAATATTTCACCTAATGATATAAGAGGTATAGGTTTTGATGCAACATGTTCCCTGGTGGCAATAGATGAAGATTGTAACCCTGTATCTGTCAGTAAATCTAAAGATAAAGAAAGAAATGTTATTGTTTGGATGGATCATAGAGCTATAAGTGAAGCTGAGTATATTAATTCAAAAAACCATAAAGTTTTAGAATATGTTGGTGGTAAAATTTCCCCTGAGATGGAAACACCAAAACTTCTGTGGTTAAAAAAGAATAATACTGAATGCTGGGAGAAAACGGCTAAATTTTTTGATTTACCGGATTTCCTCGTATATAAAGCTACAGATAAAGATGTTCGTTCTTTATGTTCAACAGTCTGTAAATGGACATACTTGGGACATGAACCCTCAAACACCCCAAACAGTATCGGAAGTTGGGCCGATTCTTACTTCAATGAAATTGGGCTTGAAGATTTAGTTAATGAAAAATACAAAAGAATTGGACAAAAGATAAGGCCAATCGGAGAAAGTGTTCCCGGTGGCTTATCGAAAAAAGCTGCTGATGAACTTGGTCTGAAACATGGAATTGCTGTTGGTGTTTCCATCATAGACGCACATGCCGGGGGGATAGGATTACTCGGAGCTGCACTTGAAGGAGAAAATTTTACAGAACAGGATTTAACAAGACGTTTGGCTCTAATTGGCGGAACATCTACATGTCATATGGCTGTTTCTAAAAACCCTAATTTTGTTCCCGGTGTCTGGGGACCATACTATTCGGCAATGATACCTAATATGTGGCTAGCAGAAGGTGGACAATCAGTAACAGGCGCTCTTGTTGATCATGTTATATTTTCTCACGCAAAATCAGTTGAGCTAAAAAAACTAGCAGAAGAAAACAGCAGTACAGTCTATGAAATATTAAACAAACAGTTAGACAACTTAGCAGAAAAAGTAAGCTTCCCTGCCCTGCTGACAAAAGAACTTCACGTTCTACCTTATTTTCATGGTAACAGATCGCCGAGAGCAAATCCCCTCTTAAGAGGTGCTATTTCCGGGCTCAAATTATCTGATTCATTAGATGAACTGGCACTTCTATATTTAGCAACCATACAGGCTATTGCTTATGGAACACGACATATAATTGAAGAAATGAACAAAAACGGTTTTAAAATTGACACCATTTTTGCTTGTGGCGGTGGAACTAAAAATCCAGTATTTTTAAGAGAACATGCAGATATCACAAATTGCAGGATTGTACTGCCAAAAGAACAGGAAGCAGTTCTTCTAGGCTCGGCAATTCTTGGTGCAGCAGCATCTGGAAGAGTTGACTCTGTTGTCGATGGAATGAAAAAAATGAACAAGGCTGAAAAAATAATTAATCCATCAAAAGAAACTGAAAAATATCACTCTGCAAAATATAAAGTCTTTCATAAAATGTATAATGACCAACAATCATATAAAGAAATAATGATTTTTTAGATTATAATATATAATATGGTTGTTTTGAATAGTCTCAAGATAAATCTTGTTTTTATCTTTTTATTTTGTTACGTTACTTAATATTGTTGGCTATGAATAAGTTAAAAAGCAAAATCCTGTACACTTAAACCATTTTAACTCTATAATATGGAAATTTTTCATGGAAGCTAAAAAAATTGTCATTTTATTATTGTTGATCTTTACATTGCCTGCATATTCGAGTCAGGCAATTTTAGATTCCCCCCTGGCCGGTTCTTGGTATCCTTCCAGCTCCAGTGTTCTAAAAAAACAGATTGACAAATATGTAGATAATGTAAAAGAAAAAGACTTGAAGAATGTAATTGCTTTAATCCTGCCCCATGCAGGTTATACATATTCCGGTCAAACAGCTGCATACGGGATAAAGGAAATTATAGGGAAAAAATATTCAAGAGTGATAATACTAGGGCCATCTCATCGGCATTCTATGAGAAACAAGATATGTTTGCCTAAAGATATTAAAGCATTTAAAACACCTCTCGCCACTACTCCTTTGGATGAAAATTTTATAAGCAAACTTAAACAATTTTCGGAAGTTACACTTAACGATCAGGCACAATATAATGAACACAGCGTACAGATAGAGTTGCCTTTACTTCAAATAGCTCTTGGACAGTTTAAACTTGTACCCATTGTAGTTGGACAACTCGATGCCAGCACAGCTCAAAAAATTGGGAAAATTTTGAATTCTCTGATAGACGACAATACTCTAATAATAGCCAGCTCTGATTTTACTCATTATGGCCAGCAGTTTCGCTATACACCAGTTCCTCTAAATTTTCAGACTGAGGAAAAAATCAAAAAACTTGATATGGATTCTGTAGAAGAAATTAAGGATATTAATTTTAACGGATTCAATGACTATTTTTCAAAAACCGGCATTACAATCTGCGGCCGTAACCCAATATTGATACTTCTTTCAATGCTTCCTAAAAATACTCATGCTACACTTCTTCACTATGATACTTCCGGAAAACAGACTGGTGATTTCACTAATTCTGTAAGCTACGTTTCTATGGCTTTCACTGGTAAATGGGTCAAGAAACCTCTTCTTTTAAAATCAGAAAAAACTAAAAATGATGTTTTGACTCAAGGCGACAAAGAAAGTCTTCTAAAGCTTGCCAGAAGCACACTTGTCTACTATATGAAAAATAAAACTATACCTACACCAGATCAACTCGGCATTGAAATTACCTCAAACATGCGCAAAAAAATGGGGGCTTTTGTTACATTGCATAAATATGGAAAGCTACGTGGATGTATAGGTGAGATTTTACCTAAACGTCCATTATACATAGCTGTAATGTCACAAGCTGTTAATGCCGCACTGAGAGACTACCGGTTTCCTAAAGTTACAGAACAGGAATTACCTAATCTAGAATTTGAAATATCCGCTTTAACACCCCCAGAACCTGTCTCTTCTTATAAGAATATCGTTATTGGAAAAGACGGTATGATTATCTCTAAACATGGATATTCAGCCGTTTTTTTACCTCAGGTCGCACCCGAACAGGGATGGAACCTAGCCCAGACATTAACTCATCTATCACAAAAAGCCGGACTGCCGGCAAACGCATGGAAAGACGGCGCTGAATTTACAACATTTCAGGCAATCGTTTTTAATGAGAAAAAGTAAGGGCAAACCTGTATGTTTGCCCTAATTTCGACAATTCAAATATTATCATAAGCAAAATTCGATCTGGTTAATTTTTAATTCTAAATTACAAATTATATTTAGTGTATAGGAATTTGCTTTTTAACTTCCTAATAATCAACATAATCATGATTTCAAACAGAAGTAAAAAGACAAAAACAAGATTTATCTTGAATATGGCCAACACATCAATATTTGAGAAAACTGCAAAATTCTTTACAGTCTTCTGTATGGGATTTTTTGGTCTGTTGGCTCAAACCCTACTTTTTAGAACTTTTCTAATAGTGTTTGGCGGCAATGAACTGTCAATAGGTTTATTCTTTTTCTCATGGCTTATCTGGGTATGTATTGGGGCCTGGATAGCAAAAAGAAGAATCATCTCAAAACTCTCGAAGTTCTTTTATCTCTTTATAATATTATATTTACCTCTTTACGTAATACAGCTATATCTGTTCTTTAATGCCCAGACACTGCTTGGTAGAGGTTCTTTTGAACAGATTTCCTTCAATTTGCTTATTCCATTCGTGTTGCTTTGTAATGCTCCTATAAGTTTTCTGACTGGTTTACTTTTTGTTCTTGGAACAGACTGGGTCAAAAAAAGTTCTGTACCTGTAATAAAAATATATGTATGTGAATCTCTTGGAAGTTTTTTCGGAGCACTAATTGTTACTTTATTACTTTTTACCGGATGCATAGAGGAATCGATTTTTCTCATCGCTGCTTTTGTTATATTATTATCTACCTTTCCCCATATATTTATTCAATCAGGCTTGGTTAATCGTTTATGCAGAATAGCTATACCTATTTTACTACTTATCATTTTATCTATGCTGTTTACCGGTTATTCCGAAAAATGGAATAATTACAATAACCGCATAGAATGGCAGAATTTCCTTCAGCAAGGTAGATATAAAGGTTCTTTTTCAACACCACAGGCTAAATACCTTTACGGGACATATAAAGACGATTTTATTGTCAGCGCCTGGAATTCGACTTATGAAGCATTACCAAACACCGAATCATCTTCAAAAATTGTAGGCGAATACCTTTCTCAAAACCCGAAAGCGGAAAGAATTATGGTAATCGGACCGGGTTCATACTCTATATGCAGATCTTTCAGTAAACTGTCTCAGATCAAAAAAATAGTCTGGCTTGATACAGACCCTGATTATCCAAAAAATCTTCTCAAGATAATACCGGCAGAATATAGAACAAATATACTTAAAATCAAAACATCTAAATATGATGTTAAAAAGTATATAGAGATAAATAACTCTAAATTTGATTTAATCGTACTTAATCTACCCAACCCTTCTACATTGCTTCTCAACAGATATTTTACTTTTGAATTTTTTGAACAAATAAAAAAAGTTACTGCTCCCAGTGGAATTGTAGGAGTAAACTTTCCAGCCGGTGCCAACTACATGGGAACAGAGCTTTCATTTATGGGAAGCTCACTTCTATACACTTTGCGACAGGTTTATGACTATATCATTTTAAAGCCCGGCGGCGAGAGCTGTTTTTTTGCAGCCAGAAATAAAGATATTGTTTCTAATTCAGGAGTAACACTTCAGAAAAGGCTAAACAGTATAAAAGATATTAGAAAAGTATTTTATCCCCAAAATATAAAATCTATTTTTGAAACTAGCCGTATAACATTCCAGATGAAAAAATATGAGAACATTATAAACAAATATCCCCCTCAAATACTTCTCAATACAGACAAAAACCCTAAGTCATTTTTATATACTTTACTGTTTACAATTAAAAAACTCGGCAATGTTGGCTTTTCGCTATCAGACTTAAATAGAACACTTCTAATAGTGTTTCCATGGATAATACTTATTGCTTTTATGTATTTTGTTTTGAGAATTTTTTACTATTATTATTATGGAGTAAAAAAATCAAGAAGAAAAAAAATCAATATAGACCTATCTAAAACCGAACAGTATTTTGGGGTTTTTGTAGCAGCCATTACGGGTTTAAGTATCAATTTAATACTTATATTTCTATTTCAGATTTATTTTGGTTCTATTTTTCTCTACTTTGGGATAATAACTGCTTTATTTATGCTGGGGCTTTTTATCAGTGGCTTAACGGTTGAAAAGCTTATCCGTTTTTTCCCTAAAAACAGGTATAACCTTACCTTTATTTCAGTCATATATATTATATATATACTTCTGATTTACTTTAACCCACCTGGGGCATCTCAAGCATACTTCGCTACTCTGTTTTTATGCGCAGGTTTATTCAGCGGCCCCTATTTTGCAATAGCTGCGCTTAGTTTAAAAAAACAAAATGTAACAAACATTCAATCCGGTTCCAAGTTGGAAATTATTGATAATTTAGGCGGCGCAATCGGAAGTATTTTATGTTCAATTATTTTACTCCCAATCATAGGCATAAATAAAACATTGATCATAATGCTTATACTCCTGGGAATCATATTACTCCACTCTTTATTTTTAAAAGGAAGGATGCACAGAAGAACAAATAAACTTGTTATTTACGTAAGAACTATCGGTTTTTTTATGCTTGGAATAGCTCTCTTTTTTATAATAGCTTCAGCACTCACGAAGAATAAAGAAATGAGTCTTAAACCAACAGCTACATGGACTTTAACTACACAACAAAAGCAAGAATTATCTGTAAACAACCGTGAACTTGTTCAGAAGGACGGAGAAGTAAACGGAACTTCATTTACATATTATGCTGTCAAAGAAGGAAAAGTAGTTGTCGGATATATTTTCAAAACAAAAGATTTCTCGAAAGAGAATATACAAGGCCATGCCGGTCCTATTCACATGTTAAGTTATGTAAGTCCAGACGGAGAAATACAAAACTTCACAATACTTGAATCTAACGAGACACCAGGATTTCTAGATAAAGTATTAGAATCCAAAAATATATACTTTGGCCAGAAAGTATTTAACAATCAGAAAAACTATCAAGTAAATGCGATTACCGGTGCGACTGAAAGTTCAACCGCAATATCAAAAACTTTACTTGATGCAGGCCGTAATTTTTCAGCAATTAATCTCAATAAATCCGAACCGACAAAAATAGATAAACCGAATGACATTTATATATATCTTCCATTATTAGCATTAATCCTTTTTACTGTAACCGCAATTATTTTAAGGTATCTAAATAATCGATCGTATCGATACTGTTTCCTAATAGTGGTCATTGCAGTCTTAGGTATATGTTTCAATATACAATATTCAATGGATCAGGTATTCGCCCTAATCTCATTCAATCTGTATCTCTCATACGTCAATACGTCCCTGTTTTTATGTATTGCTATACCAATTCTAATAATGTTGTTTGGGAACATTTATTGCGGTTACCTTTGTCCATTCGGTGCACTACAGGAACTGTTGCATAGTATAGTCCATTTCATCTTTAAAAAGTTGGGCATAGTTAAAGATAAAGCTAAACTAAGCAAGAGCGCATGGGGATTTAGCCGATTAATAAAATATATAATCCTTTTCTTTTTGGTGATTTTATTTATATCACTCGAGAATAATAGTATCGCAGAAAATACAGATATACTCCCGTATATTTTTAATTATATCTATCCTTCAAAGATGACTCTCTACTTTATAATAGCATTTCTAATCATATCACTGTTTTATAAAAGGTTCTGGTGTCGCGTACTATGTCCAGTCGGCGCATTCCTATCATTATTTAATGCTATTAGGCTAACAAGAAAAATGAAACATCAAGTTCAAATAGAAAACTGTGATCTCGGTGTATACAGTAGAAGAGATATTGACTGTATCTGCTGCGACAACTGTCGTAACACAAAGACTGCAGATAAAATTGATTCGTCTAGGCCTAAATCCAAAATATACAACAATCTTTTCATAATTTTATCTGTCATTTGTTTCTGCTATATAGTATTACTGATGTATCAGGGCTATGGTAGAAAAAGAAAAACAGCCAGTGCTTACGAGTTAAAACCTCTTTCACAGGTACAAACCACCGAAAAAACAAAGAAACCCACAAAACCAATTAGTTTCTCTAAAAAAGTGCTGTCCATCAAATCTATCGGCACAGCAAGGAATATAGATATACAAAAGTATAAAGATGACATAAAGAATGGAAATCTTTCAGACAGAGAAGCTATGTATTATAAAAAGATAAAATGAAATGACAATAAATGAGTATTTTAGAACTGAAAACGGTAGTAGAAGTAGAAAATTATTTTGAAGACCTGACTAAGAGCAAATTAAATACAATAGCTATTGATATCGAATGTGAAATGAATCTTCATTGCTATGGAGAGCATATCTGTTTGATTCAAATATATGACAAAAAAAACAAAGTACTAATTGATCCCCTGTTATTCAATAAAAAAGAAGAATTAAATACTGTTCTAAAACTGGTTTTCGAATCTAGAAACATACTAAAATTAACATACGATGTAGCCGGAGATGCTTCAATAATAGAAAAACTGCATGGTGTTAAATTTAAATCTGTTTTTGATCTTAGGCCAGCTGTACAACTGCTGGAATACGAGAAACAGAGCCTTACCAACATACTTAACGAAGAATTAGGAATACCGTTAATAGCTAAAAAGAAATTTCAAACTTACAACTGGATGAAGCGTCCAATTGAACCGGAAGCGCTGAAATATGCAATTTCTGATGTAATTTATTTATTTGACCTAAAAGATAAACTGATAACAAAAATTATAGCAAAAGGCTTACTGGATAAATATATGCTGATGAACCTTATGGCACAAAATAAAGAACATGTTAAGCCTGGTCCAGAGGATATTTATAAAAAAAGAAAAGGGTATAGCAAATTATCAAGAAAGGCAAAAGATAGGTACAAACTATTTTATGACCTTAGAGAAAAATTTGCACAGAAAATAAACAAATCTCCTAGTTTTTTAATAAGCAATTTGAATTTACTTCCATTGGCCAACAAAGATGTAGATCCCTACAGATTTTTAGACAGATGCGTTTCATATAGAATAAGCAAAACAATTCGAGAAAATTTTGTTCAACAGCTGATAGAAATTTATAATAAATAAATACATAGACGCAATTCGTGCGTCTAAAACATATACCTTATATCCAAAGTTTCTTTCAGCCTGAAAGCGTCAAATATGCAAACTAATTAATGGCCGAAGCAATAACTGATTTGGATTTTATTATTATAGGACTTAAGTTCGCTCTTGTATTATCAGTCATTTTTTAAACTCCTTGGTTGGGTTTTTTATTTTTTTATGACTGATAGTACTTCCTATAACAAAAAAATTATACTGAAAATAATTCTTAATATCCTATATATAACAACTTATCCTCATGGTATAGATTTGAGCTGAGGCTTATAGGATTATTGTTGGCATTTTTCAATTTCAAATAAACTTTCTGCCATTTTTGCTTCAAATCTACTAATTGGATGTTTCATTAAATATTCATTAAATTGTCCTTCTGTGCAGACGATTCCGTATTTAATTAAGTCAAAATTTGTTTTCTGAAGTTCACGTTTTTCCAAAAGAATCATCGCTATTATATTTCGCATATCATCAAGTTTAGATATGTTTTGTTTTTTTAAATTTTTCATTGATAACCTCCTGCCCTGTTTAACTAAGAAATACATGTCCATCTACAAAATAAGACTCTGCTAAGAAAAGTTATTTAGCATTTTTTTGTAGTACATACGCCTTCTAAAATTTCACCTCACTTTATATATAATTCACGCGGAATTTATAATTTCCGCGTGAATTAACACCGATCGACTGATCATTATGAAAAATCTGGTGTAACATTTTTTAATTTAAAGAGAATAAAAAAGGATATCAAGATATCGCAATACGTGCGGGTTAAAAGTTGTCAAGTTGTCAAGTTATCAAGTGTAAACATTAGTGCAATACCCTTAACTAAATAATTAAAAAAAGTGTCTTGTCGCCTAAAAAAACACAATTGTCATGAGAATTGCAATATATCCAGTCTATCACTTTTTAGATAAATTAAAAAAGAGTAAAAATAATAGTTATATTAAAGAAAAGGATATAAAGATGAAAAAGATTATTAAAAAGAAGTTACAAGAATGTAATGACAAAGAAAGAGCTATATCTCTTCCAGAATTACTTTTTGAGATAAACCAGGAAAACAATACAGATTTATCTATCAAAGAGCTTTCTAAGTATTTGATATTGAATATTCAAGACTAAAATATTCCCGTGTGTAGGAGAAAATCAACCAAAAATAAAATTACAAAAAAAAATACATTAAAAAAAACGCTATCTATAAAAACAAACCTAATGACAGAAATACCCCTTCTTATTAGGCTTGTTTTTATATTATTTTAAAAGATCCTCTACCACATTTTACAATGACTCATTTAAAAATAACCTCCCTCACCAAGAAACTTTAATCTTACTCTTCACAAACGAATTTAATCAAAAAAAACATAATAAAAACCCTTATCATATTGATTAATATTTTACAATTAAAACAAGTTGTTTTTTTATAAAGGAGTTTTATCTTATTATTTAAGAATATGATATTGTTCTAAATCAATATAGCAAAAAGCAAATTCCTAAAATAACTACCAGGAGAGAGTATAATGCAAAAAACAGTTTTATTAATACTAGTTGGCCGCAGAAAAGATGCAGCAGTAAATGTACAAAAAACCCTAACTGCCTGGGGATGTCTTATTAAAACCAGATTAGGATTGCATACTGGTGTTCTTGATAGTTGCTCAGATAAAGGCCTTATTTTTTGTGAATTAATGGGTGAAATGGATAAGATCCAGGAACTTCGTAGAAAACTAGAACTTATTAAGGGTATAAAAACAGAACTTGTAACTCTGAGACTGGAAGATGATGCCTAAACCGCTAACAAACACAAATAGACACTAATAAAATAGTTTGGGTTAATTTGTAAAATTAGTGGATAAATAAAAATGACTATGAATAAAGCTAAAAACATTCTGAATAAATATTTTAAATTCCAGGATTTTAGAGGAAATCAGGAACAGATTATTAACAGACTGCTATCAGGTAAAAATGGCCATTCACTTGTTATCATGCCAACTGGTGCGGGTAAGTCTCTATGTTATCAGGTACCTGCTCTCTGTTTAGATGGTGGAACAATCGTTATCAGCCCGCTGATAGCATTGATGCAGGATCAGGTTAATGCCTTAAAAGAAAAAAACATTCCTGCTGCTTTCATCAACTCTACTGTGTCAAAAAAAGAACGAGAGAAAAGGCTAAAATCATTCCTGAAAGGTGATATTAAACTACTCTATGTAACTCCTGAACGTTT
>Ga0075121_1002406_pt1 | contig 10763 bp, 15 predicted proteins | sample AntAceMetag02UKG_FD_69793 | JGI IMG/M metagenome (GOLD analysis project Ga0075121, IMG submission 69793) | Saline lake microbial communities from Ace Lake, Antarctica - Antarctic Ace Lake Metagenome 02UKG | ecosystem: Environmental > Aquatic > Non-marine Saline and Alkaline > Saline | place... | reverse complement strand
ATGTGAGTACTCCTTAGTTTAATCTAGGGGGTTAAGTATATTAATTAAATAACACTAGAGAAATATTGCAAGTTTCTTTAGAACAGGAACTTAACGAAAGTTAGGATTTTTTCGTATGAAGGAATACTAATATTAACTAATATGGAAATAAAACCTTATCATAAGAATGCAAAGAAGCATCCAGATAAACAACTGAAGGCAGTAGCCAAAAGTATTAAAGAGTTTGGATGGCAACAGCCGATAGTAGTAGACGATAAAGGAGTGATTATTGTAGGACATGGAAGATGGCTTGCTTATAGCAAATATAAAGATGAATTAAAACTACCAGAGCCTGATATAAAAACAGCAGACTTAACAGAAGAACAGGCTAAAGCTTACAGATTAGCAGACAATAAGCTAAACGAGAGTGATTGGGATATGGATTTAGTTATAGAAGATTTGAAAGAACTATCAGATGAGATGTTTGATTTAACAGGATTTGATAAAGACTTATTAATAGAGCCTGACGATAAAGATGACGAAGTTCCAGAAGTTCCAGAAGAAGCCAAGAGTAAATTAGGAGAAATATATCAGTTGGGGAATCACAGAGTGATGTGTGGAGATAGCACAAGGATAGAAGATGTAGAGAAGTTGATGGATGGGAAGAAGGCAGATATGGTATTTACTGACCCACCTTATGGGGTAAGTTATGAAGCTGGGTTAGAGGATAAAGCATCAAGAGCGAAGGCACATAGGCCTACAACTAGAGTTAATACACAGATTGCAAATGATACCATAGCTGATGATGAGGGTTTATATATATTTTTGTTTGAAGCTTTTAGTAGACTTGTTGAAAATTGTAAGCACGGAATATATGTTTGCTTTGCTAATAATAGAGCTACACCTTTTTTAAGAGCTTGGAAGGACTCAGGAATTCATAATGCATCAACGATAGTGTGGGTTAAAGATAGACTTGTTATGGGCAGAGGACATTATCATTATCAATATGAGCCTATATTATATGGATGGAAAGAAAAGAATACTGGTAAGTGGATGGGAGATAGAAAGCAGAGCAATGTATGGAACTTAAAAAGACCAGGGATAAACGACTTACATCCAACAATGAAACCAGTTGAATTGATAAACAAGGCTTTAGTCAATTCTTCAGGAAGCGAGGATATAGTATTAGACACATTCCTAGGCTCTGGCTCAACACTAATAGCTTGTGAAAAGACCAATAGAATATGTTACGGTATGGAACTTGACCCAAAATATATTGATGTAATTATAAAAAGATACGAAGATTATACGAATAATAAAGCCAAAAAACTATGAAAGATAAAGGCGGAAGACCAACAAAATTAACAGAAGAAACTGTAAGAAAACTAGAGGAGGTTTTTGCAATAGACGGAAGCGTTGAAGAAGCTTGTTTTTATGCTGATATTAGCAGAAATACTTATTATGAATGGATAAAAGACAACCCAAAGTTAAATGACAGATTTACAGCGTTAAGGAATAGACCAGTTTTAAAGGCTAGGCAAGAGGTAATAAAAGGCTTAAATAACTACCAAAACTCAATGGATTACTTAAAAAGAAAGAAGAGATTAGAGTTTGGCGATAACGTAGATGTTTCAACTTTAGGAGAAAAAATAGTATTGCCTATATACGGAGGAAAAAGCACAAAAGAAGATAAATAATATGTTTAAAAACACAAAAGCAACAGAAAAGATATTTAGCCTGAAGAAAAGAATGCGTGCTGTCGCTGGCGGAACTTCTGCCTCCAAGACTATAAGCATATTAGTTTGGCTTATAGATTACGGACAGACTAGCAATAACGAAGTAATGACAGTAGTAGCTGAAAGCCATCCTCATCTTAAATTAGGAGCTATAAGAGATTTTAAGAACATAATGGTAAGCCAAGGATATTGGGATGATAACAGTTGGAACGCTAGTAATTCAACTTATACCTTTCCTGATAAAACAATATTAGAGTTTATAAGTTTTGATAAGTTTGGTAAGGCACACGGACCTAGGAGAGATATATTGTTTGTTAATGAGTGTAATAACTTACCATATAATATAGTTGACCAATTAATTACTAGGACTAAAAAAGTAATATGGTTAGACTGGAACCCGACTAATGAATTTTGGTTTTATACAGAAATGAAAGATAAAAGAGATGATATAGATTTTATCACTCTCACATATCTTGATTGTTTAGAAGCTTTAGACCCTAATATAGTAAAAGAGATTGAGAGCCATAAACCTAATAAAGGCTGGTGGCAAGTATATGGAGAAGGACGGCTAGGTGAATTAGAGGGAAAAATATATAAAGACTGGGCGATTATAGACGAGATACCACACGAAGCTAGACTTGAAAGGAGAGGACTAGACTTTGGTTATACTAATGACCCTACTGCTATCATAGATATTTATAAACATAACAACGGATATATACTTGACGAGGTGCTATGTAGGAAAGGAATGCTTAATAAAGATATAGCAGATATTATTAAGAATTTAGACAATTGCTTAACAGTAGCTGATAGTGCTGAGCCTAAAAGCATAGATGAGATTAAAAGTTATGGAATAAATATAATCGGAGCAAAGAAACAAAAGAAGAAGTTTGCAGGAATGCCACAGCTAGGAACTAATGAAAGCTATGTTAAATGGAGTATAGGAATAGTCCAAGAGCAAAGAATATCAATGACAAAAAGAAGCCTTAACCTTATAAAAGCTTATCGCAACTATTTATGGCAAACAGATAAGGAAGGGAAGGTATTAAATGCACCAGACCATTATTTAAGCGACTGTATGGATGCAGTCCGCTACGGAATAGTTAGTTTAGCACCTATAATAAATAAACAAGACTTTTTAAATAACATACCAATAATTATAAGGGATACAGAAGAAAAAAATCCCGCAAGATAATATGAAAATAAAAGTAAAATTAACAATAGGAACTAGAAAATATACAAGTGAGGGATCTACACTTGAAGATGCTATGGATAAAATGAAGACTCCTAGTAAGATAAGTGTTATGGGAAACATAAGACTATATAAGAATGGTAAGTTTGTTAAACAATTTCCAATGACACTACCTAGACTTAGGAGATTATTTAATACAAGACTAGCTTTTAAACAATTATTCGTTAAGAACCTTAATTTATTTCTAAAATAAAAATATGATAGCAAGTAACATATTTGATTTTGCAAAACAAGAATTATCTAAATACCAAAATCCTACCGAGGTTGTAAGTGGTTGGGATTGGAGTATGCAAGAGCATATCAAAACATCAATACTATATAAGAACGGAAGGCTATTAACAGGGAATATAGATGATAAGCCTGTTAAAAACATAATACTTCCTATCCTTAACCTAGAATATAGAGCAGAAGATATTGATGTAAAGGATATTAATTTATACGTAGAAGATGAAGATAAAAATCATTTATCTTTCCTTATTAATAAATATCACGATGATGTTTTCGTAACAAAAAATAACCTTGATGACTTTATAGATGAAGAAAACGAAGAAAGTATTGATTTAGGAGCTGTATTGGTTAAAGATATAGGTGAAGCATTACCAGAAATAGTCCATTTACAAGACATAGCATTTTGTAATCAGAATGATATATTAAGCAGTCCTTTTGGTATTCTACATATCTTTTCTATTGATGAGTTAAAAGAGATGGAAAAGAGAGGCTGGGGAAATAGAGAGAACGGAGCAACACACACAATAGACGAGCTTATTACTTTAGCTATGAGTGATAGTGAGAACCTAACAAGCAGTGATATAGAAGTATATGAAATACACGGGACTCTACCTAAATATTATCTTAATGACGCAAATGATATTAGCGAAGAAAGAGAATATATTAAATCATTATATGTAATAGCATTTTATAAAGATGACGCAGGCGACCAAAAAGGAATAGTATTATTTAGAAAAGAGCAAAAACAAAAGATATTTAAACTATATAAACGAGATAAAATACATAATAGGGCAGTTGGAAGGGGTGGCATTGAAGAACTATTTGAAGACCAAGTATGGACTAACTACGGGCAGATAAACAAAAAGAACTTATTAGACGCAGCGAGTAAGACAATATTACAGACTGATGATGATACTTTAAAGGCTAAACATCCAACAGGACTTAGAGGAATGAAGAACCTAGAAATAGTTCAAGTTCAAGAGGGAGCAAAGATAGGACAGATTGATAACTATCCTCGTAATATAGCCTTATTTGATAAATGGAATGAAGAACTAGAAATACACGCTAGAAGCACAGGGGCAGCACAGGAGGGGATTTCAGGCGACCAGCCTAACTCAGGCACTCCTTTTAGAAGCCTTGAAAGGCAAACAATGAGTAGTCAATCACTACACGATTACAGGATAGGTAAACACGCTAAATTTTTAGAAGAATTATATAGAGATTGGTTTATACCTTATATTATTAAACAGATTACAGGCGGCGTTAAATGGTTATCTACTCTAGATTTAGATGATATGCAAGAGGTAAGTAAGAATATAATTAAAAGGCAAGTAAATAAATTAGTAGTTGATAAGATATTAGCTGGAGAACAAATAAGCGAAGAAGAAATAGCAGAATTTAAAGACAAGGCTACTAAGGAGTTTATGGAAAATAAGAAAAGATTTTTAGAGATATTAAAAGATGAACTTAAAGGAGCTAGTGTAGCAGTCAAGATAAACATAAGTGGAAAGCAAAAGGATTTATCGCTATGGACTGATAAGCTAGTAAATATCTTTAGACAGATTATCGGCTCAGTTAATCCACAGACAGGCGAGAGTATTCTTTCACAACCATCTTTTGCTAAACTATTTAATCAAATAATATCTGCTTCTGGAATGGAGCCATTAGACTTTGCTGAATTTACATCAGCACCAAGCCAACAGGCATTACCACAACAATTACAAACTAATACTGTTTCACAAGCAGAACAAATTAAATAACTATGAAATTACAAGACATTTTAACTCAACCAGAGATAGAAGCTATCCAAAAGTTTCTAGACAATAAGCCATTAAAGAATGGCATTAAGAAAGTTTTATTAAGTTCTGTTTACGAGCAAGGAACTATACCATTGAAAGGAGCTTATGACCCTAACTTTAACTTTGCTATGTCGCTTGTTTATGACTTACAGCAAAACATTGAGTATAAACTAAACAATGAAGAACTAGGAGAAAAGCTAAGAGCATCAGTCGCTGGTATTAGATTATTGCAACAAGGATTTAAAGATTTAGAAAGTTTAGGAGTTAAAGAAGAAAAGGTCGAAGAAGAAATTAATGAAGCAAGATAATTAATATAAAAACAATATGAAAACAACAACAACAATTTTACTCTTAATAGCAGTTGTACTATTAGGATTTATAGCATTTAACGGACAAGATAAAGAACCAACTAATTTTGGTAGTAGTATGGGCGATGTATATACTGCCAGTTCTACTGTTTATACAACAACAGCAGGAAAAGCGATTGTATTGACACCTAGAAACGAAGGTAGAGCTTGGATGACTATTACTAATATGACAGGTACAATTACTTACTTAGCACTTGGCAATGCAACAACGACACCTAATGATACACCTATTGTAGAAGACGCAGAATATACTATTTTAGTCCCTGCTTCTGGTATGTACACATTTGATGAAGATAATCGTTATACAGGGGCAATTATTGCTTCAAGTAGTGCGGCAGTAACCTTAAGAGTTACAGAAATTAATTAATTAATATAAAACAAGTATGTTAACTGGGAAATTAAAATCTCTCAAAGATAATTTAAAAGAGAGATATAAAAAAGAACAAAAAGAAAAAACAAAAAAAGACGAAGGAAAGGTCGAACTTCGTAAAGATAAAAAATCTAAAGAAAAAAAATATGAAAAAAAGAATAAATAATGGGGTATTCTACGTAGTAATCTCATTAGCTTTAATGATTGGTGTAGCTGGAGTAGTTGGTGCTTTTACAGGCAACGCTAGTAGAGTTATTGAAAATGTAGAAGTTTATAACGAAGCAACACAGCCAGAAAGTTTTGTTGATGAAGGAAGATTGGGAGCTGTTCCTAGCCCAGATGTTTACCAAAGAATGAACTTCCACGCTGGTTATCAGAGTGGAGGCACAAGACTTGCAACATCTACGACAGCAGCAACTTATACCTTAGTAGTAGGAGATATTAAAGAAGATACTGTTTTCTGGGATGTAAATGTAGGATTAAATACTACAATTACAACTATGGCAAGTTCATCTTTGGCAATGGATGCAATGAATATTCCTAACGCAGGAGATACTAGAGAACTATATGTTTATAGTGCTACTACAACCACAGCAACTACATTAACTTTAGCAGCAGGAACTGGCGTAGATTTGCAAAAGAACGAAGATACCGCAGACCTAGCTATTAATGGTTTAGATGTTGCTAAATTAATATTTATTAGAAAAGCAGACACAGACGTTATGCTTATTATGGAAGAATGGGTAGTAGCTGATTAAGTTCTCAATCTTTAAAATTGACATAGTGGTTATTAATCCACTTTTAAAAATTAACAAGGTTATTATTCCTAAAAAAAATAATACCATTTATCATTATATGGAAAACGAAAAAAATGAGGATATCCAAGAGGAAGAAGAATTGGAACTCCCTGTAGTCGCAGAGGGTGAAGAAGACACAACCGATTGGAAAGAACTGGCACTTAAACAACAGGGGATAAACAAAAGGCTTAAAACCAAAATGGAAAAAGCCAAAGCAAAGAAAGAAGAAGCTAAAGAAACTAAGACCTCTGAAAAGCCAGAACTTAATAAAACAGAATTTGACTATGGACAAAAGGCATACATCAACCAAACCTTAGGAGTGGATTTAAAGAATGAAAAAGAAGTAGCACTCGTTAATGATTATATTAACGCAGGCAAGACTTTAGATGATTTATTAACGAATAAACACTTTAATAATGACCTAAAAGACCTACAGGAAGCTACTAAGGCTAAAAACGCTATCCCTTCTGGTTCTAAACGTTCTGCTACATCTGATAAAACGGCAACGGATTATTGGATGGGTAAAGACTTTAAAGATGTTCCACAAGAGCATAGAGCAGAAGTTTTAAAAAAGACACTAGAAAGAGAAAGAAAACAAAGTATGTATGCTACGAAATAGTTATGTAAAATTTAGATGGCAAATACATATACAATAGCTGGGTCAGACCCGAATATAAACGGGGTATATCCTCAGCAATGGGAAACTCAGCTACAAACAAGGTTAGATAAGCCTGTAAATTGGAAAGAAATTTGCAAAGTTATCTACTCAACCTCATATATGATTAACAGTCCTTATATGAGCGCAGAAACACCTATCCAAACAGGAACTAGAGGAACTGCTTATGGATTTGGAGATTTCACTGTAATTAATGACCAGTTGAATATCAACACTTACAAACCAGTGCCTACATTTATTGATAGAGCAGATTTAGCACAAATGACTTTAGTAAGTCAGATGGAAATTGCTGATAGACAAGGAAAAGCAATTAGTGAGCAATTAGAAACTGCTGTATTAGCAGGACACGCTGGCTGGACTGATTTTGATAATTCTGACATCGGTGGATCTGCTGGAAACATTACAGTTTCTGTAAACAACATTGATAATATTATTAGAGGAGTTAAAAGAGAAATTGCAGAAAATAACGCACAAGATTTAGCAGACCAAAACGGAATATTTATCGTATGGCGTGCAGCTGATATGGAAAAACTTGAAGAATTTGCACAAGCTAACGGATTTGTTCTAGCTGATAAAGCATTAAAGAACGGAATTAAATCTGGTTATCACTTTATGGGAATGGACCACTATATATCTAACTCTCACACAGCAAATCATTTGTTCGGTGGAGTTAAAAAGATTATGACATTAGGTATTCTATCTACAACTTTCGGTAAGATTGTTCAGACAGAAGACCCTGCTCTACAATCTGGTATTGGTGTAATTTCTAGAGTTGATTATGGAATTAATACTCCAACAGGATTGATTACAGCGGTTTTTGATATAGCCGTCAGTTAAGGCTAACATTAGCTAAATAATATAATTTATTATTCCTATCGGATAAGCACTCCAAACCGCTTTATCCGATATGGTTTGGAAATAATATGAGAATATGTATAGGACTTTTATCAAATAGAGGATTTGAACAGCAAATGGTTTTATCATTAATGAAAATGATACACGCCTCTAAAGACTTAGATTTACATTTTGAAGTAGTGTCAGAAGGCTACACAATAGCAGAGAATAGAAACTGTTTAGCAGCTAAAGCTTTGCAGAACGGATGCACACACCTATTAATGATTGATGATGATATGATATTCCCTGAAGATTCGCTTAAAAGATTATTAGCACACGACAAAGATATAATTGCTATTAATTACCACCCGAGACAGATAGGAAGTGGTTATATGGTATGGAAAAAGGGAGACGCTAAACTTTCTAAATTAGAGAAAGAAGATTTGCCTAAAGAGATTTTTAAATGTGAAGAAGCAGGAGGTGGAACAATATTAATAAAAACAGATGTATTTTTAAAACTACCTAGACCTTGGTTTGATTGGGAAGTACACAAAACAGGAATGGTAAAAGTAGGCGAAGACGCTTATTTTTGTCATAAGGCTATTAAAAATGGTTATGATGTATGGTGCGACCCGACTATTAAGCCAACAGGTCATATAGGAAAATTTACTTTTTAAAATATGGAATGCAAAAAATGTGGCAAATGTTGCAAGGATATAATGCTACCTTTCTACTTCGTAAGTGGTGATGTTAAAAGGTGGGTAGAATTACACGATATAGAAGCAATAACAATTAAAGGAATTAGTTATATTAAAATTAAAAATCGTTGTAGCAAACTTAAAGATGGTATGTGCTCAATACACAAAGATAGACCAGACGTTTGCAAAGATTATAAATGTATTGATAATTAATATATAAAAACTATGACAATAGCAGACCTCGAACAAGAAGCAAGGGATTTATGCGATGCTGACTCGACAAGCTATCCTGCGGCAACTATGCTTCGCAGGGTTAATTCAGCGTTAGAAACTCTTGTATCAAAAATAATAAATGCAGCAGGCACTTGGGAATATGATGACACTAATTACACAGATTTACCTATTGGCAAAGGAACTCTAGTAGAAGGTCAATCTTCTTATTCTTTTGCTAGTAAATATTTACAAATTAAGAACATTAAGATATTAGACGCTGATGGCACTACTTGGCACTTAATACATCCGATAGACCAGTCGCAAGTAGGTTATCCTTTAGAGGATGAGTTAATAACAGATGGGTTACCTTATAGATATGATAAATTAGGTGATACTATTAATCTTTATCCAGCACCAACAGCAAGCGATGTTACTTTAGCAAGTGGTATTAAAATTGAATTTACAAGAACAGCAGACTTATTTACTTCGGCACAAGTTACAACAGGAACTAAAGAACCAGGTATTCCTAGCCCTTGGCACGTTACAATAGCTAAGATGGCGGCGTTACCTTATTGTAAGTCTTATAAAAAAGACAGAGTAGCACAATTACAACGTGATATAGAAATGGAAACTAAAGAGCTTATTAATCATTATGGACAACGTGAACGAGATAGTCGTAAAGTTATGACTATGGAAAGCGTGTCTTTTAGATAGTATGTCATTATCAATTTCAAACGAAAGCAAAAATAGTTTATCAATCTCTAATACAAGCAAAGAGAGTGGTTTAACTTGGGATGAAGCAGATTACAGTTGGGATGATGCAGGAACAGGAACTTGGGATGCACCTAAAAGACCATTAACTAACGAAGATAAAAATTCATTAAATATATCAAATGAAAGCAAAAACTAACATTTTAATAGGAGCAGGTTTATCACTAATAATTTCTTTTATAGTTGTTATTGGTGTTTATAATTTTATGCCTGTTGGAGAAATAAACGAAGTTGGTGGCGAACAATTATTAGGAGCTACTATAACAACAATAGCAGGTTCTGATACATTAAAAGCCAGTAGAAGCGTAATTAATACTAATTTTGCTAATTTGAATAGCGATAAGACAGAAATTAGCACGACAACGCTTCCCTTGATAACAGATTTAGCCAATTTAGACACCATAGGAACGATTACAACAGGAATATGGAATGGCACAGCTATTCCAGTAGGATATGGCGGTACAGGCACTACATCGCCAACTACTAAACAAATAATGATAGGAAATGGATCTAACGGATTACAAGTTATAGGATTTGGAACTAACGGACAATTCTTAACTTCGGCAGGTGCAGATACTTTACCAACTTGGAGTACATCTAGTATTGATGAAGCAGGTGATTATACTTGGACTGGAACTCATAATTTTAATGCAACTACTACTCAATCAGGTGTTTATGGAGGTTTAACTCCAACAGGTTCTATAACTGCTTATGCAAGTTCAACTGCTCCGACAGGTTGGTTTCTAGCTGATGGTTCAGCAGTGTCTCGTTCTCTTTATTCTATTTTATTTGATGTTATAGGAACTACTTATGGAGTAGGAGATGGTTCAACGACTTTTAATATACCTAATCTCAACGGAAGAAATATTATAGGTTATGGTTCAGCAACAACAACAATAGACACAATGGGAGAGACTGGCGGAGAAGATGAACACGTGCAGAGTATTGCAGAAATGCCAGCTCATACTCATAGCAATATAGCAGATGAAGCGGACAGAAGTTATAGTTTTTCATCTGGTGGGCCTAGTGAAGGTGATTTAGC
>Ga0075121_1002398_pt1 | contig 10778 bp, 10 predicted proteins | sample AntAceMetag02UKG_FD_69793 | JGI IMG/M metagenome (GOLD analysis project Ga0075121, IMG submission 69793) | Saline lake microbial communities from Ace Lake, Antarctica - Antarctic Ace Lake Metagenome 02UKG | ecosystem: Environmental > Aquatic > Non-marine Saline and Alkaline > Saline | place... | reverse complement strand
AGGAGGAGAACTGGCAACTGAACTTGTGGATGCCCAGGGCGACAAGCCGGGAACCATCAAATTTGACTGCCGCTTTGAAAAAATAAGAAAAATTATTGGCGCGGAAATTTCCAATGAAGAAATAGTGGACATTTTCCAGAGGCTTGGGATTCCGTGCTCTGAAACAGACGCTGAAAAATGTGCGGTGACAGTTCCTTCATTCAGGCTGGATATTGAGCGCGAAGCCGATTTAGCCGAAGAAGTCGCGCGCATCTATGGGCTTGACAACATTCCCAATATTCCGGTCGCGGCAAAATCCGTGGCTCCGATAAGCAAAGATTCATATTTGAAATATCAGGAGCTTAAAGACCAGTTCATATCGCTCGGCCTTTATGAATGCATGAACTACGCTTTGACGGATGAAAAATCCGCTCTCAAAGATTCAAGATTTGCCAAAGAATCAGTCATGCAGCTCGACAATCCTATCAGCATCGACCAGAACTGCATGCGTCCATCGCTGATTCACGGCATGCTTAATTCGGTGGGACACAATATTTCCAGACAGAACGCCGATCTGGCTCTTTTTGAGATGGGAAGAGTTTTTTGCGCGGACACAAACCTGTATCCCGAAGAGCGCGACGAATGCTGGATTGCATTGACTGGCAGAAAACATCCCGAGCGCTTCTCGTCTGAACGCGATGAGATTTACGATTTTTTCGACCTGAAAGGCCTTTTGGAAGAGTTGCTTGAAAGCAGAAAAATGTGCGGGCTCAAGTTTTTCAGAGCCAATGACGACAGATTTGAAAAAGGAGCTTGCGCGGAAGTGTCCGCAAATGGCAAGACTATTGGAATATTAGGGCAGATTGCCGCGGCGCGCACAAATGGGATGCGAATGAAATATCCGCTTTTTATGGCTGCGCTTGATGTGGATGCAATCCTTAATTATAAGTCTGAAAAATTGCAGTTTAAACAGTTGTCGCATTTTCCCGCCACCTCGCGCGATGTAGCGTTTGTTGCGGACAGAGCTCTTGAGCATCAGCAGGTGATGGACTTAATCTCCGGCTCCAAAGTGAAAAATTTGGAAAGCGTGGAACTGTTTGACGTTTTTGAAGATGAGAAAGCGCTTGGCTCCGGCAAAAAGAGCATGGCCTATTCGCTTACTTTTAGAAATGCTGAAAGGACTTTGACGGACAAAGAAGTAAATCGCGCGCATGAAAAACTTCGCGCGCGTCTGGCTTCTGAACTTAAAGTCGAACTTAGATAGCAAGGAGAAAAGGCATGGCAGCGGCTAAACTTTTTGTGATTGGCGACAGCATTTCAATGCATTACGGCCCATACCTGAAAAAAAATCTCGAAGGGCGTTTTGTTTACGGAAGAAAAGGCGAGGGAAAAGACTTTGGCAACATCAACGATGTATCGGAAGTCAATGGCGGCGATTCTTTATGCGTTCTCGAGTATTTGTCCAAGATAATTGACAGCGGTTTTTCCACCGACTATTTGATGCTCAACTGTGGATTGCACGATATAAAAACAGACCCGAAAACTGGAAAAGTTCAGGTTGGCCTGGATGACTACGTCAGTAATTTAAATGACATTTTTAAACTGGCGGCGGACAATTCCATCAAGCTGATCTGGGCAAGAATCACGCCCGTTGATGACAATCAGCACAACAAGCCTGGAATGTCTTTTTTCCGTTATCGCAAAGATGTTGCGGCTTATAATAAAGCGGCTGACGAAATATTCAAAGCCGCCGGAGTTGATTCCATAGACTTGCATTCTTTTACCCATAATCTGGACGAGCCGCTTTTCTGCGATCATATCCATTTCAACGAGCCTGTCAGAAAACTTCAGGCCGCTTTTATTGCCGGATATCTTTTTTCGCTTTCTTAAGTTAAAAAGGAGATTGTTGTGGACAAAAATGAGATAGTCAATAAAAAAGGCTGCATGGGATGTGGCTGGGTTCTGGTTGTTCCAATAGGCTGTTTCACTGCCATTGCTCTTTTTTTGTCCATTGCAGCCCTTCTTTATATTCTCTGGGGCGCAGCAATGACGCCGTCAGCAACAATATGCAAGAACGCTGCAGAGATAGCCCTCCGTTCGCCAGCGGTGATAGAGGCTCTTGGGGAGCCTGTCGAAGTTGGCTTTGCTGTAAAGGGGAGCATAAATATAGACGGCTCTCAAAAAATGATGGACTTTGCAATACCTGTTTCCGGCCCCAAGGGAAATGGCGTGTTGTATGTAGTCGGAACCGAAAAAGGAAATGCCTTGTCTTACTCCAAGCTTGAAGTAAAGCTCGAAAAATCAGAAATAATAATAAAGCTTTTAAAATAAAAGCCGGTGGCTAAGCCATTTTTAAACACACTTCGTGGGGGCGACAGCGCGCATGGCGCGTTAAAAGCTTGTGGCTTGTTGGGGCGCGAAGCGACAACAAGCTTTATTTCGTTGCAGCTCCAACTCCCTGGCTTTTTGGCGGGTCCATCTAATTCAGACTATAGTTGCTTTTCGCATTCCTGTCGCAAGAAAAATGTGTTATATTTGCTTTTGGGAACAGAAATTGCGATGAACGTTCTAAAAGAACAAGAAACATAACAGAAGAGGCTCTTGGCAAATGGCCAACAAAGATCCCAGCAAAACAGAAAAAGCCACACCTAAAAAGTTAGACGAATCGAGGAAAGAGGGCAAGGTCATGACCTCGCAGGATGTTACTTCTCTGGTAATGGCCTTGGGCGGAAGCTTGCTGATTCTCATTATGGGGCCGATGCTGAAAGACGCTTTTGTCAACACATTAAACATAATTGCGGACAGTGATTGCAGGCAATCCTGGAATGTGGAAGTAGTTCAACACGGCATATTGATTGGCGCGCTGATAACCGGCAAGATACTCATCCCGTTTACACTCGCCCTTTGTTTGTTGGCTATCATAATCATGCGCGTGCAGGTGGGCAAGTATTTCTCCCTTAAGGCCTTGAAGTGGAAAGTCAGCTCGTTCAACCCCAAAAGCAGCATGATGTCGCTTTTTCCCAGCAAGCAGAACCTTATAAAGCTCTTGTTGACGCTTTCAAAGGTTGTTCTTATAGGATATTTTGTTTATCTTTCATTGAGAGCTGATTATGATGAGCTTCCAAGATTGATACTGATTCCGCTGAGCAAATCCGCCGAATGGCTGGCTCAGCGCAGTTATCTGCTTCTGTTTAAAACGCTTTCCCTTTTTGCCGTGATTGCGGCCATTGACTACATTGTAAAGCGGAAAAAGTACAATGATGATTTGATGATGACCAAGCAGGAAGTTAAGACCGAAAGAAAAAATGCAGAAGGCGATCCTCTCATAAAAGGCAAGATCCGACAGAAAATGCGCCAATTGCTAAGGGCTGCCATGATGAGTTCGGTGCCAAGCGCTGATGTTATAATCACCAACCCGACGCATGTGGCTGTGGCCCTGCGTTACGAATTTGGCACCCAGGCGCCCAAGGTTGTAGCCAAGGGCTTGAGAAAAACGGCTTTGCGGATAAGGCGGTCTGCCCAAATGCATGGGATTCCCATTGTGGAAGCTCCGCCTCTTGCCCGCAGTCTTTACAGAAACACCGAGGTCGGACAATATATTGATCCGGAATTCTACGGAGCGGTTGCCGCTATCCTTGCGAAACTCCATAATTCAGGAAAAAAGACCTTTGCTTGACAAATAGGCTTAATTCCTGCGTATAAGTCATCCAGTTCACGCATTTTGAACTTAAATGAATACGTTTTATAATTGAGCCAATTTTGAAAGGATATACTTATTATGGCTGAGAATAAGAATAAAATATTTAACCCTGACGTTATTTTCTCATTTTTTGTCGGCGGCGTGCTGTTCATACTGCTTTTCCCTTTGCCTCAAATCGTGCTTTCACTCCTACTCGTTGTGAATATATCCATGAGCCTTATGTTGCTCATGCTTATTTTTTACCTCAAACGCTCGCTTGAAATATCCTCGTTCCCGACTATTCTGTTGATTTTTACTTTGTTCAGGCTGGCATTGAACGTTGCTTCAACCAAGCTGATTCTTATGGATGCCAATGCCGGGAGCGTCATTGAAGCTTTCGGCCGCTTTGTCGTAGGAAACAACTATATTATTGGAGCTGTCGTTTTTCTCATCTTAGTTATAATAAACTTTGTGGTTATTGTAAAAGGCTCCGGCCGAATTGCTGAAGTAACTGCCAGATTTACTCTTGACGCAATGCCGGGCAAGCAGATGAGCATTGACTCCGACTTGAATGCAGGCATTATTGATGAAACCGAAGCAAGGACAAAACGTCAGGATCTCAGCGACGAGGCTGAGTTCTATGGAGCAATGGACGGAGCCAGCAAGTTTGTGACAGGGGATGCCATGGCCGGAATAATTATAACCGCCATTAATATTCTCGGCGGAATTGCTATAGGGGTTTTTCAGCTGGACATGCCCATAATGGAGGCTTTGCAAACTTACACCATTCTTACTATCGGAGATGGATTAGTCAGCCAGATTCCCGCGCTTCTGATTTCTGTTTCCGCCGGTATGCTTGTAGCGAAGACCGCGAGCAAGCAAGGCGGCACGGGCGCGCATCTTTTCCGCCAGTTTTTCAGGCGTCATCAACCGCTGTTTATTTGTTCTGTCATGCTTACCGTGCTGGCAGTGCTTCCAGGGTTTCCTTTCCTTCCCTTCGCCATTATGGCGATTGTCACATTCTTTCTCGGCATGTATGTCTATAGGCGGAGCCTGGAGGAAGGCGGCGAAGAAGGCATGGCTCTGGCGGGCGGCGGAACAATCGGCCAATTGGGTCCCGGGTCGGCCGGTCTGCTTCAGGAAGGCGAAGTAAGCGAAGAGGAAAAACGCAAAGAGGAAGACAAGAAGCTGCCGAAAGTAAACCCAATGACCCTGGAAGTGGGCTTCAGCATAGTTCCTCTGGTTGATCCCAATCAGGATGGCGACCTGGTTGACCGCATCTCCCTGATTAGAAGACAAATAAAAGAAGAAATGGGATTTCTTATTCCTCCCATTTCAATTCAGGACAATATTGAGCTTGCCAACAATGAATACAGAATAATGGTCCGTGGCCTTGAAAGAGCAAGAGGCGTTATTCATCCTTCTTCTCATTTAGCGATAAACCCCGGCGATGCCGTTGGACAGATCGAGGGGATAAGAACCATCGATCCGGCTTTCGGATTCGAAGCCACCTGGATAAGCGCAAATCGCGTGGATGCGGCTGAAGGCATGGGATATACAGTGGTCGACGCTTCGAGCGTCATCACCACGCATGTCACCAAGGTAGTCAAGGATTATGCGGCAGAGCTTCTTTCAAGGCAGGACGTAAGCAATATGCTCGAGCAAGTGAAAGAGTTCAGCGAAGCGGTTGTTTCCGAACTGGTTCCAAATCTTTTAAGCGTGGGCGTTATCCACCGTGTGTTGCAGCATTTGCTGGATGAAAAAGTTCCAGTGCATGATTTTGGCACTATTCTTGAGACTTTGAGCGATTTTGCCGCTCACACAAAAGACCCAGTCCTCTTGTGCGAGTTCGCAAGGCAAGCCCTTAAGGGGCATATAGTGTCAAAGTATATCGGCGATGACAGAACCATGTACGCAATTACGATGGCTCCGGCCCTTGAGGAAGAGATTCAGAACTCTATTTCACAGGGGAACGGAGGAGGAATTATGAGCTTGCCACCTGAAAGAGCCGTTGAAATAACTGAAAATGTAAAAAACATGTATGAAGGGCTGTCAAGTCAGTGCGACTATGATATAGTACTGCTGGTGTCTCCTCTGATAAGGCTGCATGTTTATCGCATGCTGCAGAGGAAAATTGATGATCTTTCCGTATTATCGTACTCGGAAGTTTCAGATGACGTGCCTTTGAAGGTCTTTGGATCCGTAGGCGCCAACAATGAAGGAAGCATTGCGGCATGAAGGTTAAAAAATATACCGGCAGTTCCCTGGACAAAATAAGACAGGTGATACTTAAAGAGCTGGGAGAAAACGCAGTAATAATCAATATTAAAAAAGGCTCCGGCAAGGGCGGCCTTCTGGGCGTGGGGAAATCTTCGGTTCACGAAGTCATTGCCGCAGTCGAAGATTCGGTTAACGCGGATAATGTTTCCATTGAAAAGCTTGGAGGAGGCTCTGCGGTTTTCGGAGAACTTCTGGACGCTCAAAAGGAGCAGTATATCGGCCTGCGGAACTCAATAAAAAGATTGGGCGACAAACTTGCGGACGTGGACGACCGCGTGGAAAACATCTCCTTGCGCACAAGCGCAAAATGCGACGGCTCCGGCCCGCCTGAATTGGAGAATATCCACGATACGTGGACACAGCTTTTGACCGACGCGCTGAAAGACGCAGCCAAAAACGATCCGCCGTCGCCTGAAGACTGGCATGAGGCTCTGGCTTCAATATTGCCCACGGCAGGCGGCATTATGTTCAGAAGAACCCCATCGTCCGCTCCTGACGCATACGTGCTCGCCGGGCCTACAGGCGTTGGAAAAACAACAACCCTTGCAAAGCTGGCCGCAAAATGTGTTCTAGGCGAAAAGCTCAATGTGGGCCTTATTACGACCGACACTTTTCGCGTTGCGGCTGTGGATCAGCTCCGAGAATATTCTTCGTTGCTGGGAGTTGAAATAGCGGTGGCATTCAGTCCTGAGGAACTGCAGCAGCAATTAAAATTTTTTCATGACAAAGATGTGGTATTTATCGACACACCCGGGCGGAGCCAGTTTGACGAGACCGGAATAAATGCCATTCGCGAAAATCTGAAAAATATTGCCGGCCTTTGCGTGTTGCTGGTCGTTCCGGCAAGCGTGCGCAGGGAAGACGCCGAAACAATAGTCGAGCATTACGGAGCCTTAAAGCCATCGGCTCTTATTATAAGCAAAACAGACGAGGCCAGCCGTTGCGACGGAATAACAAGGCTCCTTGACGTTTCAGGTTTGCCTGTGCTTTATCTGGCGGATGGACAACGTGTCCCGGAAGACTTGCACGTTGCTTCTCCGGGGATTCTCGCCTCGATGATTATGCCATTTGTCAAAAGCAATGAGCCTATTAAAATCGGGGATTTCTCTAATGCTTGAAAACAATGATCAGGCGGCTTCTCTCAGAAGAGTCGCATTTGAACAAAACAAGTTTCAGATCCAGTCCAAAAAAGCGGTGTGCTGCATATCTGTAGCGAGCGGCAAAGGAGGCGTCGGCAAGACTTTCTTTACAGTCAATCTCGCCGTGGCGTTTAGCAAAATGAATAAAAAAGTGTTGCTGGTCGACGCAGACCTGGGACTCGCAAACGCAGACATAACCCTCGGCGTTTCTCCTCAATATTCTCTGCAGGACGCCATCTTTAAAGGCAAGCCGCTCGACGAAGTAGTTACGCGCACGGGCTATGGAGTGGACCTGCTGGCCGCAAGCTCCGGATCCAAGGAGATTATTTCGATGGGCTCCGCCAGAATGGGGATCTTTATAAAGGAACTGATTTCTTTTGCTTCAAATTATGATGTGTTGCTCTTTGACTGCGCCGCCGGAATCGACAGCAATGTCACTTCTTTTATTTCCGCAACGCCTCAAACCATTATAATTGCCACCACCCAGCCCACTTCCATTATGGATGTCTACGCGCTTATGAAAATTATTCATCAGGACAATCTTTCAGACAATGTGAGTCTGGTTGTGAATATGGTTGAATCAGAGAGCCAGGGCGATAGAGTAGCCAGCACATTGAGTATGGTCAGCCAGAAGTTCCTTTCCAAATCCATGGATTTGCTGGGAGCTTTGCCAAGTTCGTCCAATGTCCAGAGAGCCATTCATATGAGAAAACCGATTCTTCTGGAATTTGAAAACGACATAGTATCAACTAAAATCAGAAAAATAGCAATGAACATATTGCAGAAACAAAAAGGAATGACAAGTGTAGACAGCCTCGATGCAAACAAGCTTGTATCGGGCCTTCTAAACGTGTGACTAGAGAAAAATGTATAATAATCTCATTCATAGAATAGTAATTTTGTCAGGCTTTATAGTCGCCTTGATTTGCTTTGCATGGAATATGGCTGTCAGCGGAGACATATTGTATTCTGCTTTTGTTTCATTGTGCGTGCTCTTTGCCGTTTCTATAGTTTTTCTTATTGCCTTGCAGGCTATAGGCAAAATACTTTTTAAGCATCTCAGCGAAAGAAAAACAATACAACTTGCAGAAAAGCGAAAAATTCAAGAAGAGGAGAAAGACAAGACTCAAAAAGAGCAATAATAAATTGGTTTCAGCCGCGTCCGGCAGCACACAAGGCGCGCGAATATTGATTGATCGCAAAAAAGAGGAATTGGAGTTGACGTTTTTGGATGAAGTCAAGTTTTAGATTCGGCTCTCTGAAAAATATAAGAATTTTTAAATTTATGGGATGACGCCAAAACAGGTTTCTGAAAATATGGACATTAAAGGAATACTTTCTTCGGGATTAAAAACAGATCCGGAAGAGGAAAAACGCCTGTGGGATGAGTATAGAGCTGATCCCGACAACTCCGAGGCGATAAAAAGACTTGTGGAAATCTATATTCCGCTGGTGGCTAGCGTCGCAAATAAAATGCCCATGAGAGTTAGAGAAAAAGTCCCGGTCAAGGAATTGCTGAGTTCAGGAGTTATCGGCTTGCATCATGCAATATCAAGTTATTCAGACGATAGACAAGTATTGTTTTCCACTTTTGCGTACAAACGCATCAAAGGCGCAATTATTGATGATTTGCGCGCCCAGGATCATTTGACCAGAACGCAAAGAAATTACTATCGCGAAATCTGCGCCGCCATAAACAAGTTGACTATAGAGCTTTCGCGCCCGCCAACCGACAGTGAAATAGCGGAGGCCACTAACTTAAGCATCGCTAATGTTGACAGATATATTGGAATGGGCCACGACGTGGTCAACCTTGACGAGGAATTCAGAGATGGATTAAGCTATATGGATGTTCTGCCAGATCATAAAGCTCTTTCGCCAGCGGAGGCGGCGCATCGTTCTCTGGCTTTGGATAAGCTTAGGGAGCATTTTCGTGATTTGGAGGAGCGCGAGCAGAAGTTGCTTTTTCTGAGGCACTTCGAGGAAATGTCTGTTAAAGAGATAGCCAAAGTCCTGGAGGTGTCAGAAGGAAGGATTTCACAGATTTATCAGAAGATCGTGTTGAAACTCCGGGCATTGATGAGGATAGATGAAACGCTCTAAAGCAGGCAGAGCTGTCACAAAGACAGGCAGACCTTAAAGGGAACTTTAAAAAAGGAGATACGCTATGTTAAGTTCCGATGCTCCAAAACCGGTGGATAATGTTTATATCCCGCAAGACAAGCCTAAAAAAGTGCACCAGTCGGAAGAAGCGTCTGACGAAGGCGGTGGATTCAGCTTTGTTTTTTATGATCAGAAAGGGAAGTCAGGGAAAAAAGGTCAACAGACAAATAAGCCCGTGGACATAGGCGAAGCAGTTAAAGTGCATATATCGCAGGACGCTTCAGCAGAAAAAAATGAGCCTGAAAATAAAGAAGCAAAAGAAAACGTGAAATCCACTGATCAAGAAGAAGAGAAAAAACCGCCGGAAAGCGGTGGACATATCAATATAACGGTATAATTTATTAGTGTGATTTTTTAATTTTTTTAAAAGAGTTGTTCTTATGGCGGAAACATTGCTTAGTTTTGTGAATGGATATGGTCAGGTAAGCTATTCTGACTTGCGCAATTTTGTTTCAAGCAGTTCTCTTTCTGAATTCACCAGGCAAGCTCCGCATCCTTTTCTCGTTGGAAAAGATTTGTACGAGGGCGAACTCAAAAGCAAGGTGGGCGGAACCCTCGCTTCCACAAGCACCATGAAATTCAGCGCCGCAGGATTAAGAAAACGCCAGAATCTCGACGACTATGACGAAGAATTGCACGCAGCCACAACTTTGGATGTGATACAAAATCCAGATTTGGATAAGGCCAGAGATAAGATTTCACGCTCCATATATATGCTCCGACAGAAGAATAATCTCGGAGACACTGCGGAAGGAGCGATCTCTATAGGCCGCAACGGAATGAATGACATTGTTATTCAAGATAAAGTTGTGTCGGGCAAGCATTCGCAATTCATTATTCGCAATGGAATGTATTTTATTGAAGACAAAAACTCAACAAATGGGACAAAGGTGGACTCCATTGCTGTTCCTCCGGGAACCTTGACACAGTTGCACTTGAACTCAAATATTTCTTTGGGCCGCCTTATTTTTGTGTTTACTCCTCCCTTGCTTGTTTACAGAGCCATGCGCAAAGATATTCTGGGATATTAAACATGCACCCCTTCCTTTTTAGCATTAACAGCGCACTAAAGAAAATCAGGCAACTTTGGCCGGCTCTCTTATTTTAAGCTCAGTGCGCACCAAGCATTTGTTCAAATGCACGCAACGATGATCGGCCACCATGGCAAATCTGCCGATTATATTTTCCACATCCGTGCTTTTTAGCCATTTGCTAAATGTTTTTGAATTTAAAATACGTTTGCTGAACCTGAATCCTTTGCCTTTTCCTGGCAGAAAAATCACGTCATCATCATAAATGTCGAGTTTGTCGTTGAAAACCATTCGCAAAAATTCAGCGGCAATATGTGAAAAATTTTTCGTCACATCATTAACATTTTCAGATGTGCTTATTTTCTGGCGCAGCGTATGCAAAAAATCCTTTTCCTGTTTTACATAGGGTCTGTCCGTAAAACTGAGTTTTTGGCTTGGGATTTTTTCAAAGCTCAGGGATGTCGGAATTTTGACGCGAAAATATTGCTGCCAACAACAAAAAACCTT
>Ga0075121_1002396_pt1 | contig 10786 bp, 11 predicted proteins | sample AntAceMetag02UKG_FD_69793 | JGI IMG/M metagenome (GOLD analysis project Ga0075121, IMG submission 69793) | Saline lake microbial communities from Ace Lake, Antarctica - Antarctic Ace Lake Metagenome 02UKG | ecosystem: Environmental > Aquatic > Non-marine Saline and Alkaline > Saline | place... | reverse complement strand
CTCTTATTAAAATCGTACTGTTTGTATTTACAACCTTTTCCATGATTCTGTAGACTTCTTTCATGTGACTGTTTGTACCTATTATCTCTGGAAATGGATTCTGATATTCTTCCATACTTAACTCCTCCTTAACTTTGTAGGCAGTATTTTAAGTCTTTCTCTGTATTTAGCTACTGTCCTTCTTGCAATAGTGATTCCATCCTCTTTCAAAAGCTGCGTAATCTTATTGTCGCTAAGAGGTTTCTTGGAATCTTCCGCTACAACTATATCTTTTATCTTCTCCTTGATTAATTTACTTGAAATGCCTTTCACATTGCTTGAGAAGAAATCTCTTAATTCAAATATCCCAGAAGGTGTATCGATATATTTGCCATTTACAGTCCTTGAGATTGTGGATTCATCTAATCCAGTGCTCTCTGAAACCCTATTTAGAGTTAAGGGTTTGAGTCCGGCCTTTCCCTTTTTAAAGAACTCTTTCTGGTGATTTATAATAAAATCAGTAATTTTGATTATAGTTTTTCCTCTCTGCTCCATTGCCTGAATAAGCTCTTTCGTTGTTTTAAGCTTATCTTTAAGGTATCTCTTTGTCTCTTCAGGCGTTGAGGGATCCTTTAATATCTTAAGATACTGCTTATTTATCCTTATTTTTGGAATATCTCTCTTATTGGTTCTAATCTGATATTTGCCGTCTGGTGCTATATCTAAAAATACTTCTGGTATTGCATAGTTGGGGAATGCGCTAGTATAATTTCTGCCTGGTTTTGGATCCAAGCTTTTCAGCATCTTTAAGAACTCTTCCATCTTCTTATCGGTTATCTTTAGCTCTTTCTCTATCTTCTTGTAATTATGTGTGGCAAGCTCCTCCAGGAACCGCTCTATTATCTGCTGGAATATTTTTTCTTTTAACCCTTTCCTTGCAAGCTGTATGGTTAGACATTCTTTTAGATCTCTGGCTCCGATTCCAGCAGGTTCAAAATCCTGAACTATTTTTAAAATTTGTTCACATTTTTTATTTGAAACTTTTAATTTCTCGGCTATCTCAAGCAGGGCTATTTCAAGATATCCGTTGGGGTTTAAATTTCCTATTATCTCTTCACCTATTAAAAGATTATTAACGCTTATCCTCTGCATATGGAGCTGTTTTAAGAGGTGTTCTTGGAGTGTCTCAGGTTTTGTGACTAGACTTTCAATGTGCGCTCTTTTTTTAGCGTCTTCCTGACCAAACTTTTCAGACCTCTTCTCCCAGATATTGTCTTCTTGAAATTCAAATTTCTCTTCATCGGGTATCTCGGGTACTTTCTCTTCTTCGATCTCAAGAAGCGGGTTCTCTTCGAACTCTTCTTCTAGTTTTTCTTTAAGCTCTGTGATTGGCACTTGAAGAAGGTTTAATAGCTGCCAGAATTGAGGCAACAGCTTAAGTTTTAGCGCCAAGTGCTGTTCAAGGCGGGGGATCATTCTTTCCATAATTTATTGGGTTTAAAATACATTATCTTAAAAGTCTTTAAGTCCTTATTCAATAAACTCTTCATTGCTATTCTCTATTGCCTTAAGCGTCAGAGGGTTTTTTCTTGCCACTTCTGATGAAGTATTACATTGGGAACAGGAGATTATCTCCCCGATTTCAGGTCTAAAATCAAGAATTATCTCTTCACCGCAAGCGGGACATATTGCAGTGAGCTCTTCCATTCTTATTCCTCCTTTTGCTTGACTGGTTCTTATATTCAACATCCTTTAGTCTAACATAAAAATTGAGGGCTTCAAATAGAAATTAGCAGAGATTTGTTTAAATTCAGGTAAAACAGTTAAAACTTTAAGAGCACTACCCTTGATTCTCTTTACAAAATCTTAAATTAGTCTATAATTAACTCATCATGCGTGACCTTAAGAGATTAATTTTAAAAAAAGATGCGCTAATTTCTATTATAGGGCTTGGCTATGTAGGTTTGCCTTTAGCTGTTGAGTTTGCAAAGAAGGGCTACAATGTTTGCGGAATAGATATAGATAAAGAGAGAGTTAAAAGTATAAATAGAGGCAAGTCCTATTTAGTAGATGTAGATGATAAAATTCTCAAAACTTTAGTTAAAGAGAAGAGATTAAAAGCCGGGATTAGCTATAATGTTATTGCTAAGTCCGATGCTGTAATTATATCTGTACCTACCCCTTTAAGGAAGACCCAGGAGCCCGATATATCTTATGTTATAGCTGCTGCTGAGGAACTCAAAAAATATCTTAAGAAGAATACAATTGTTGTCTTAGAGAGCACAACTTATCCTGGAACAACGGAGGAGATAATACTGCCTCTGCTCTCTAAGGGAGGCCTAAAGGTAGGGCGCGATTTCTACTTGGCTTTCTCTCCTGAGCGAATAGACCCGGCAAATAAGAGATATAATACGAAGAATATTCCAAAAGTTGTAGGGGGCTGCACCAAGAGATGTCTTGAAGTTAGTAAGGTGTTGTATGCTCAAGTTGTAGGAGAGGTTGTAGCTGTATCTTCTCCCAGAGTTGCTGAGATGGTTAAACTCCTAGAGAACTCTTTTAGGGCTGTAAATATAGCCTTAGCTAATGAGGCGGCTTTAATATGTCAAAGAATGGGAATAGATGTTTGGGAAGTTATAAAGGCAGCAGAGAGTAAGCCTTTTGGTTACATGCCTTTTTATCCCGGACCTGGTATCGGGGGCCATTGCATACCGGCAGACCCGATGTATCTTGTCTGGAAATCACGGCTCTCTGGATATGAGCCGGATCTTATCCGCACAGCTCATAAGATAAACTCTAGTATGCCTCAGCATATTTTAAAGCTAGTCAAGGATGCACTTAAAGAAAGAAAGATAGCCCTAAAGTCTGCTAAAGTATTGATTGTAGGTGTAAGCTATAAGGCAGATGTTAATGATATCAGGGAGTCTCCTGCTATAGAGATTATGCGGTTACTTGATAAGAGTAAGGTTAAAGTTGAATTCTATGATCCATTAGTGAAAGAGCTGAAATTAAAGAGTAAGAAACAAAAGTCCATTAATTTAAATACAAAAAAAATAGCAGAGCAAGACGCAGTAATTATTGCTACGGTTCACAGCTCGCTAGATTATAATATTTTCAAAAAGGCAACTCTTCTTGTAGATACAAGAGGAGTGATAAAGTGGAAAGGTAAAAATCTAATTAGGATATAAAATGGCAAATTGGTTAGTTACAGGCGGCGCTGGATTTATAGGTTCTAGTATTGTAGAAGAGCTCTTAAAGCGGGGAGAGAGCGTTAAGGTCTTCGATAATTTTTCTACTGGAAAAAGAGAGAATCTCGTTTTCTCTAGCGATAATATCTCTGAAGTTATAGAAGGAGATATCAGGAATGTAGATTTACTTAAGAGTGCTTTTAAGGGAGTAGATTATGTATTACACCAAGCAGCTATGCGCTCAGTGCCTAAATCTTTTCATAACCCAGGAGAGTATGACGAAGTCAATGTTAAGGGCACTATGAATGTTTTACTTACAGCTAAAGAGACTGGTGTTAAGCGTGTTGTCTTCGCATCTTCTAGCTCTGTCTATGGAGAGAGAGAAGACTTACCCGAAAGAGAATCTGATCCACCCAATCCACTCTCTATCTATGCTGCTACAAAGCTTAATGGAGAGTATTATTGTAATGTTTTCTCAAAGTTATATGGAGTTGAGACTGTTGTTTTAAGATATTTTAATGTTTTTGGTCCTAAACAGTCGCTAGAGAATAAATATGCGGTAGTAGTCCCTAAATTTATCAACTCTTTTATTAAAAATGAGTCTCCGCCTATATATGGAGATGGACTTCAAAGTAGAGATTTTACTTACATATCAAATGTTGTTAATGCAAATATTCTTGCAGCAACTACAGAAGGTGCGAGTGGTGTATTTAATATTGCCGGAGGTGGAGCCAATACAGTTCTGGAGCTATTTGAGATTATAAAAGGTTATTTTAAAATTGAATTAAAACCTAAGTTTGAATCTTTGCGGATTGGTGACGTTAAACATACCCTTGCAGATATAACAAGGGCAAATAATATTTTAGGATATAGAGTAGGAGTTGATTTCAAAGATGGTGTTAAGAGAACTATAGAATGGTTTAAGGAGAATACCGCATGAAAAGGGCTGTTGTTACTGGAGGTTGCGGTTTCTTAGCATCGTACCTATGCCAGAAACTAATTGAAGATGAATTTGAAGTAATAGCCGTTGATAATCTTATTACCGGGGATTTGAAAAATATAGAACAGATAAGCTCTAATCCTAGTTTTAAGCATATAAAACATGATGTCTCTAAGTATATAGATATTCCAGGCGAAGTTGACTGGGTATTCCATTTTGCTTCTCCGGCATCTCCGATAGATTATTTGAATTATCCTATTCAGACTCTTAAAGTCGGAGCATTAGGTACTCATAATACTTTAGGTTTGGCTAAAGATAAGGGTGCAAAATATATGCTTGCTTCAACTTCAGAAGTTTATGGCGACCCGCTTGTAAATCCCCAGCCTGAAGATTACTGGGGCAATGTTAATCCTATCGGGCCTAGAGGGGTCTACGATGAGGCCAAAAGGTTTGCCGAATCTATGGTTATGGCCTACAGCAGAGTGCATGGTATGGATACCAGGATTATAAGAATATTTAATACCTATGGCCCTAAGATGAGATATGATGACGGCAGGGTTGTACCTAATTTTATCGCTCAGGCATTGAGAGGGGAAGATTTGAGCATCTTTGGTGACGGAGCTCAGACTCGCTCATTTTGTTATGTGGATGATCTAATAAGAGGCATTTTAGCTCTTATGAAAGTTAAAGAGCATGAGCCTGTTAATTTGGGAAATTCCCGGGAGCTGAAGGTCATAGAATTGGCTGACATTATTCTGGATATTACAAAGAGTAAGAGTAAGAAAATATTCTTACCCCTTCCTCAGGATGATCCTAAATTAAGAAGGCCTGATACAGCTAAAGCAAAGAGGTTACTTGATTGGAAAGCAGAAGTATCTTTAGAGGAAGGACTTGCTAAAACCATAGAATATTTTAAAGAAAGACTTTCTCTTGATTAACAAAATTAAAGGAGTATTCAAAAAACAGCAGCTCTATTCCCAGGCGACGATTCTATTTTTAGCTGCTTCTTTGGGCAATCTCTTTAGTCTATTGTATCATTTTTTTATGGTCCGGGCGCTTAGCCCTCAGGATTATGGTGTTATGAGCACTCTTTTTGCCTGCACCGCGTTTTTTGCTATGCCTACAGGAAATATTCAAATTACGCTTACCCGTTTTATAGCACGCTATCACGGTATGGGCTCTAAATCAGCAATAGTAAGGCTGCTTAAAGGTATCTCAGGAAGAATATTTCTTTTAGGTGCTATTGTTGCAGCGGTGATATTTATAGGTGCACAATCTATAGCTAACTATCTGCATATAGATAGTCTTATGCCAGTCTACAGTATGGCAGGTGTGGTTGTGGCCAGCTTATTATTGCCAGTTACTATGGCAGGCTTGCAAGGCTTGCAGCATTTTTTCTCTTTAGGTTTGAGTATGATCTGTATGAATCTAGGAAAACTTATATTGGCCGTTGCTTTTGTTTGGTTAGGTTTTGGTGTAACCGGAGCTTTAAACTCCTTAACTGCAGGAGTGCTTATAGGCGCTATTATTGCTTTCGCGATTTTAAAAATCTCTATCAGAAATCTGAATTTCAAAAAAGATACTAATATAGACGTTAATTTCAGAGAGATATATCTTTATATTTTACCAGTTAGTCTTGCAACGCTATCTTTTGTGATGTTGACTCATTTAGACCTTATCCTTGTTAAACATTTCTTTACCCCCCTTGAAGCAGGGTATTACTCTATAGCGCAGATGATAGGCAAGATGGTGCTATTTCTTCCGTCGGCGATATGTATGGTTATGCTGCCAAAGGTTGCAAGCTCTCATGCTAAAGAAGAAGAGACGATAAGCCATCTTAAACACTCTACTATTTACATAGCAGCACTTGTTATCTTTGCGGCCTCTGTGATTATAGTATTTCCGGAACATATGGTAAAATTATTTACAGGTAAGGCTTATCCTCAGTGCTACAATTTAGTAAGACTCTTTGCTATAAGTATGGGGTTTTTTGCCATATGTTTTAATTTCCTGCTCTACTATTTATCTTTAAACAGGATAAAGCTTATGACCCCCTTCCTTATCGTATTGGTTTTAGAAGCGAGTTTAATATATTTATGGCATAATAGTCTTAGTCAGATATTGGGTATTGTTATAAGCGCTGCTGTTGTACTATTTTTAGCAAATATAATAATAATTAAGAAAAATTTTACTTAATTAAGTTGACTTAAAATAACTTTTCAAGTAAATTATTAACACTTAAGCAGAAATAAGGAGGTGTTTAGATGGTAAAGTTTGTTGTGTTGATTTTAGGAGTTCTTTTTGCAGTATTGGGTGTCATAGGAGTAGTTGCTTGGTGGCCGAATTTTCTTATAGTATTAAAAGGTGGAGGCTGTCCTTTCTTGGCTTTCATTGGTGCTATTATGGCAATAGCTGCGGTAGGTGAAATTAGAGATGCTATAGCTAGAAAGAGAGAGGAAGAGAAAGAGCCTCAGGAAGAATCAAAGCCAGAAGCAGCTGAAACTCAAGAAGTGACAGAGCAGCAGGAAGCACCCCAAGAAGAGCCCAAACAAGAGTAGGTTAATTAAGATATGTTTTACAGGGGGGTAATTTTAAACCCCCCTTTTTTATTTTTATACTATGAAAGTAGTAATCAAACACATAGAAGATCTTTATCAATTCTTAGATAACTCCGAGATTTATCTGGTGGGTGGATTTTTGCGAGATCTAATCTTAGGCAAGAAAAGAGATTCTCTTGATTTTGATTTTGCCTCTTCAGGCGATGTTAAGTTAATATCTAAAAAGTTTGCAGAAAGTATAGGCGGGAGCTGGGTTAGCCTCGATGATTTTAATCGAATCTATAGGGTGGTAGTAAGAGAAGATCCTGTAGTTCAGTATGACTTCTCTACCTTAAGAGGAGACGGCATAGAGGAGGATCTAAAGAGCAGAGATTATACTATCAATGCCCTAGGTCTTAAGGTAGAAAAAAAAGATCTAGACACTAAAAATTTAATAGACCCTTGCGGGGGCTTGGATGACTTGGATAAAAAGATAGTTCGGGTTATTTCTGAAGATAATCTGCTATCTGACCCTCTAAGGATCTTGAGAGGGATGAGTATTGCTAGCTATCTTGACTTTGCTATTGAACCTCTAAGCTATGCATTGCTAAAGAAACATTCTGGTCTTATTAAAAGTATTGCCGGGGAGCGGATAAGCTTTGAGCTTTTTAGACTCTTTAAGGGCAGTTCTTCTTATAAACACGTTCAGACATTACATGAACTCGGGGTTTTAAGTATTATATTGCCAGGTTGGGCAGGATTATCTAGTCCGGATCCCGGTCCCTACCATCATCTTCCGGTAGATCTTCACTCTATAGAGAGCTTAAAGCAGTTTGAGTCTTTGCTTGAATATTTAGCTGATAACTCAAGAGTTCAAGATTATTTAAATGAAAAGATAAGAGAGAATCGAAGAAGAGTTGAGATTTTAAAACTTGCAATCTTACTACATGATATCGGTAAAGGCCCTGCTTATTTTATAGACAGTGATGACAAGATAAGATTTACCGGCCATGAGAAGCTAGGCAGAGAGATGGTTGATGAAGTGGCTCTTAAGCTTAAGCTCTCTAAGAAAGAATCTACAATGATATCCGATATGGTTTATTATCATTTAAGGCCAGGCTGTCTTATTGAGTGTATCCATGAATCTAAAAAAGCGAAATTCAGGTATTTTAGAGATACAGCTTCTGAAGCTGCTTCAGTTATGCTGCTCTCTATAGCAGACAAGAGTGCTACTTGCGGAGAGTTGTCCGACTTAGATGATATAGCTAACCATAAAGAGGTTTTGTTGGATCTAATTGAAGAGTATTTTGATAAAGGTGAGGAGATAATACCGCCTAAACTGATAGACGGCAATGATGTAATGGAGGCCTTAAAAATAGAGCCGTCTAGAAAAGTAGGCCAGATTTTAAAAGAGATTCAAGAGAGACAGGCATTAGGGGAAATCAAAACCCGCGAAGATGCAATAGGGTATATAGGTAATATCAAGCCTTAAATTTGACGTATATCTAGACGTGTGGTATCTTTGATGTAAGGGAAGGGGCAAAAATCTATTATGAAAAAGCGTATTTTATTTATTATGTTACTGCTTTTTTTATCTAGTATCTCATTGGATGAATTTCAGAATATTCCGCTGAATTGTTTCAGGAGATTGAGGGCAGATGGTAATATTAATTTTTATCAGATAGTCCAAAATATCTTAATGGATTTAGAAGGAAGAATTACAAATGTGGACAAGGTTGTTGTATTTGATGAGCTTCGTTACGGAGTCCATGGTGGTATTTCCTGGAAGACATTGCAAATATGTTTACTGATGAAAATCAAGTGATACGTGTAACCAATGTACCTGTAGATGAGAGTGGAATGATTGCATATCAAACGAATAGTAGTTTGGGGGTGATGTTTCCTGGTCAATTCCGAGTCTGTATAGGTGAAGAATATGCAAATAAAAGAGCAGATGTATTGTTTTCCAAAGACCAGGGTAATAGCATGGTAGTGTTGCGAGTTGAAATAGATGGACAAATTATTATTGATGAGACGATGGTTTCATATCTTGTGAATGAAAATGGAATCGAACTTTATGCCCCATCGTGCAGCAATAATGTATTTGGGGTAGAGCCTTTTCAGGATTATTTTTACTTTAGGTCTAGGAGTTCTGAAGGCGATAATGCCTTGTATATTGTAAATCAGCGTCTTTCTACCAAAGGGGGATTCATTCTTTTCAGTAGAACTTATGAGGAAATACTTTCAGATCAACTTGCTAATGCCGTTGTGGTTGTTAAGGTTGAGCGAGAATCGCAATCCGAGCATGATTTTATAGTTTCGGTGATCGTTGTTGAAGATAAGGAAGGTAGGCCTATTTTTGATAAATTCGGCAAATCGATTGTATATCATTTCCGGGGTGTTTTAGAAAGAGATCGGTTTCTGAGCTACTCTCTGGAATTAATCAAGGGGTCTGAGTTATAATTTTACCAATTCTCATTGTGATATTTGCCTATACTTGCAATTTATTTATATTCCTTTTACAATTGATGGTATGGAGAGGTGTGAGAGCGGCCGAATCAAAACGACTGGAAATCGTTTGACTTGAGAAATTAGGTCCCTGGGTTCAAATCCCAGCCTCTCCGCCATTAATCCTTCCTCAAATATAATTTTCTTATCAATTTGACTAGATGTATTTGTATGGTATAAATATATTATCAATTGATAAAGAGGGGGTTAATATGAAATGTAATAAGCTTAGTGTTGTTTTGGTGTGTTTTATTCTCATAGGTTCTGTTGTTTTTATTCCTGGTCATGCTTATGCCAGAAGAATAAAAGACGATAGTTCAGAACTATCAACAGAAGATTTAATTCGTATTTCTAATGCTGTTGATTATTTTATTGAACAAGACAGCATGAGAGTCGAAATGTCAACAGAAAATAGAGAAAAATATATAGATTATCTACAGAAATGTAATCTTCAAACCTCAGAAAGGAATATACAGTTGTTTGCAAGATTGAACAAGTCATCTGTTGATGCAGGTTTTAATCTTGAACATAATGCACCTTCTTATCCTGGAAATACATTTGATGTTCTTAAATCTCTGACAGAAACAGGCATCGTAACCGAAGATAATCTACCTCAATTAATAAATTTAGGCATAACATCTGCTGAAGCAGGTTTTCATCCTTGGCATACGTTCAGAGCTCTTGAATTTCTGGCAAAAACAGGTATCTTAATCGAAACTAATCTACCTTAGGTAATAGATTTAGGCATAGCATCTGCTAAACTACGTCTTAAGCCTTGGGATATATTCAACGTTCTTAAATCTTTGGCAGAATTAGGTGTCTTAACAGAAGATAATCTATCTTTGATAATTCTCAAGGATTAATAAATAATATAGCTATACCAAATGAGTATGATCAAGTTCTTATATCTACAACTGAAGTAGCTCAATCCAATAGGCCTCAGATACGAACAGAGATAAAACGATTAATTGCTAATAAAATTATTATTACTCAGAATGTTCAAGAAGAATTTCCTACAAACAGTATTTACGATATAACTGAAGTAGCTCTCTACTGGGAAAAATAACCTTGTGCCCAAACTGTGCCCATCTTACATCAAAACATCCGTATGCAAACGTAGGCAAACGTAACCATTCGCACTCGATAAATCCTTTACAAAGCAGTGGTTTGCAGCATAGTTTGTTGATATATAAGGAGTTAAGTGATTTAGCTTGATAGAATCCCAGCCTCTCCGCCATTGTTGACGCTCAGTCGAACCCTGTTCCTCAAGAAGGAGTGGAGTTCGCTGTTTTTGGGGCTCTTTCAGTGGTAAGCTATGAACCTTGATTATCTTGATAAGAGCTTTTAGAAGGCTTATTTGAGCCTCTAGTGGGGGCGGCGAGGTGCGTTCTTTCAGCGACCTTAAAATAAAAAATCGATGTCGTGGTCGTAGGGAAAAATCGAGAAATTGCTAAAATCAGCGTAATATGTTGTATTTATTGGAGTTATAGCTATTTTAAGCGTGCTCTATAGATTCAAAATAGCCCGAAAACCGGACATTTGCCATGTCGTATTATCGTGTTTTGGTGAGTTACAGCAAGTGTGAAGAAAGTATATTCTGGGGTAATTTTCTACACACCCAATGTAATCAAAGTGAT
>Ga0075121_1002394_pt1 | contig 10787 bp, 7 predicted proteins | sample AntAceMetag02UKG_FD_69793 | JGI IMG/M metagenome (GOLD analysis project Ga0075121, IMG submission 69793) | Saline lake microbial communities from Ace Lake, Antarctica - Antarctic Ace Lake Metagenome 02UKG | ecosystem: Environmental > Aquatic > Non-marine Saline and Alkaline > Saline | place... | reverse complement strand
TCCCTAAGTAAATTTTCCTTGTTGATAATTTCTTCAGCTTTATTAACTCTAACTTTTATCGATCCATCTTGATTGTATATTAAAAAATCATCAGAATCTAATATGTCTACTCCGCAAAATTTTTTTGGTAGGATAACTTCCATACAATGAATAATTTCCAAAGCTGTTCTATATTCCGGTTCCGGTATCTTCTCCCCGAATTTTATATTTTTACTATTTAATCCCGTAATTAAAGGTAAACCCGTAGTATTCTCCTTACTATCCGATAGACACAAAATAATGCCTTCTTTACTGGATTCCCAATATTCATCTCCGACTTTAACAATAGCAGATACTTTTCTTTCTTTTATAATAATTTTTATTTTATCCGGAATAATTTTTTTTATTTCTACTTCTCTTATCCAGGGATCGCCCTTTAGAAGAGCAACGCTTTTTTTTAAATTCAGTAAAAAAATATTTTCCCCGATTTTTATTTCGGATTTTTTCAATATTTCATTCTGTTTTAAATAATCATTTCCATCGGCAATGATATATTTTATATTAAAAAAATCATAATGAAATAAAAAATTAAACGAGTACCAACCCAATATGCCCAATAAACAATAACTAATAATAATTTTAAATATTCTTATTCTGCCTGGTGGATAGTTTTCATTTTCCTCTATTATTTCCTCTGTTTCATATTCCTTTTCTTCTTCATAATCATCATTCGATTTCATACTCCCGGCTCCTGGATTCTTGCAGCTTTTTGCCTCTAATCGATAAATATTCACACCTAAATACATCCGCTTTTCTTAACAATAAACCATTCTTCGTTTAATGAGAATAACCTCGATCCGATTTTCGCAACGAACTACATTTCCCCTAAAATTTCAATTTCTCGTTCTAATTTTATCCCAAATCTATTTCGAACTCTTGTTTCTATTTCTTTGATCAAGTATAATACATCACTTGCCGAAGCGTTTCCTTTATTTACAATAAAATTAGCATGAACTTTAGATACTTCGGCATTTCCCTTTGAAAGCCCTTTTGCTCCTACCTGTTCAATTAACGCCCCGGCAAAATAACCTTTAGGATTTTTAAAAATACTACCCGCGCTGAAGTAATTTAAAGGTTGTCTATTCGCTCTGATTTTGATATTCTCTTCTATTTTTGATTTTATTTTTTCTTTTATTCCATATTTTAATTTTAATTCCGCTTCTATAATAATTTTAGAATGTTCTCTTAAATTGCATTTCCTGTAATTAAAATGCAAATCCGATCGGGATATTTTTTTTATTTCATTTTCTTTAGTCAATATGGTAACACTGTTAACTATAGCTGCTATAGAACTTCCTTTAAAGCCGGCATTGTTAATAATTGCTCCACCAAGAGTGCCGGGTATGTTGCACGCAAATTCTAAACCGCTTAGATTCCGGTTAAAAGCAAATTTACTTAAATATATTAAACCAATTCCTGCGCCGGTTTTCAATATTTTATCAAAAATGCAAACTTTTTTAAAATCTTTTCCTAATTTTATTACCATTCCTCTCATTCCTTTATCACGAATTAATAAATTTGTTCCATTACCGATTAAAGAATAGGGAATTTTCCCGCGAACAGCGATTAAAAGGAGGGATTTTAATTCATTTATATTCCCGGGGGAACAAAAAAAATCAGCCGACCCGCCAATTTTATAAGAAGTGTGTTTAATTAATGTTTCGTCAACTTTAACTATATGTTCAAGTCCTTTGTTTATAAATTGATTAAAGATATATTCTTTCGATACTGTATTGGACAATAAAAACACCTTTTTTTTATAATTTATTAGCTAATTTCTGACCAACAGTCCAAATATCTCCGGCTCCCATAGTGATAACAATATCTCCGCACTGAACCATTTTTTTCAGATGCTCCAAAATATCATCCTTACAAGGAATATATTCTACATGTTTATGTTCTGTTTTTTTAATCTCGTTAAAGATAGTTTTTCCGCTAATTCCTGCGATTGGCAGCTCGTTTGCAGAATAAATATCATCAATAATAACCTGGTCGGCATTAAAAAATGCCTTCCCAAATTTTTTCGCCAGCAGCTTGGTTCTGGTAAATCTATGAGGTTGAAAAACCGCAATAATTCTTCTATCGTTCCAACTATTCTTCAAAGCATTCAGGGTAACCATTATTTCTGTAGGGTGATGAGCATAATCATCTATAATCAATATTTCATCATCATTATCAGATACAATTTCCATTCTTCTTTTTACACCATTAAATTCTTCCAATATTTTTGCAATTTTATCAAATTCTATTCCCAGCTCAACTCCTACAGCAATTGCCCCTAAAGCGTTCAAAATATTATGATATCCCGAAATCTTTAAAGACAACTCGCCCATTTCCTTACCTTGATGATAAATTTTAGATTTAGAACATAATTTGCCAAAGGTAACTTCCTTTGCCATAAAATCAGCTTGATTCTTAATTCCATAAGTTATACTGTTATTTTCATTATTTTTTTGTAGTTTTTGAACATTATTACAATCCGTACATAAAATTATTTTTCCTTTAGTATCAATTTTATCAATAAATTTTTTAAAATCCAGCAAGATATTATCCATATTTTTATAATATTCCATATGATCATCTTCAATATTAGTAATGACTGCAATTTTTGGATTTAATTTCAAAAAAGTACCATCACTTTCGTCTGCTTCAGCAACTACATATTCTCCGGAACCAAATTTTGCATTGCCTTTAAAATTATTTCCCTCTCCCCCTACAATAACAGTGGGGTCGAAACCGCTCTGCTCCAGCAAAAAACCTATCATGGAGGTTGTGGTCGTTTTTCCATGAGTACCCGCAATGGCTATCCCTGATTTATGATTCATGATTCGGGCCAACATTTCAGCCCTTTTTATTATCTTAATATGTTTCTTTTTGGATTCCTGTATTTCCGGATTAGTTTCAGGTATTGCAGATGAAATTACAACTAAATCTGCATCTTTTACATTTTTTTTATAATGCCCCTCGTAGAAAGTAACTCCCTTACTCGCCAGCTTATCTGTAATCTCTGAAGACTTAAGATCAGATCCGCTTATTTTATATCCCAAATTAAGAAGAATGAAAGCAATACCGCTCATCCCCACTCCACCAATTCCAATAAAATGTATGTGTAATTTTTCTTTATTCACCAATAATAACTCCAATCTTTATTTATATCTCGTTTTTTTATTTACTGAAATAATTATGTTATTTTTTTAATTATTCAATTTGACTATTTTTGTTTTACTTATAATAATATCAATGATTTTTTTCGCAGAATCAACATTCCCTAAAACTTTACTTTTTTCAGCCATGGTTTCCAGTCGAGTTCTGTTTTCCAATAAAGCAGATAATATCTTCGACAAACTTTTCCCCGATAATCCTTTTTCTAAAATAATTATTGCAGCACCTTCTTCCTCTAAAACCCGCGCATTCAATTCCTGATGATTACCGGTAGCAAAGGGATAGGGAATTAATACAGACGGTATTCCATACGCATTTATCTCAGCTAATGTTGTGGCACCTGCCCTGCAAATAATTAAATCTGCTAAATTATAAGCTTTTTCTATATCGTATAGATAAGATTCAACACAAAAAGTATTTCCATCATTACCTATTATTGAATTTATTTTTTCATAATCTTCGACTCCGCTTATTAAGAGAACCTGCCAGTCTTTTTTAATGGCATACTTTATTAATCTAACTCCAGCAATCACTGCACTATTAATTGATGCGGCTCCCTTACTTCCACCAAGAACCAAAATTGTTCTCTTTAAGGGATTTAAATTAAATTGTTTGTAATTTTTATCTTTAAATCCACCTATATTCTTTATATGTATCGGATTTCCGGAAAAAACTAATCTATCTTTATGTTTAAAGTATTTTTTTGATTGCTCAAAACTTAAAAAAGTTGCACATGCAAAATGAGATAAAAATTTATTGGTAATTCCGGGAATTACATTCTGCTCATGAATAAAAGTTTTAATATTCAAAATTGATGCCATTAAAACAATAGACCCGCTTACATAACCTCCGGTACCTATCACAACATCCGGTCTATATTTTTTTAATATTTTATAGGATTGTATTAAGGAAATAAAAAATATAATAATTGCTTTAAAACTATCAAAGCATAATTGTCTCTTTATTCCTTTGGCAATGATAGTATTAAATTTAAATCCTTCCCGGGGAATTATCTTTGCCTCCATTCCTCTTTCTGTACCTACAAAAAGTATATCATTTTTCTTATCTCTGGCTTTTAATTCATTTGCTAAACTGATCCCGGGATATATATGACCCCCTGTTCCACCTCCTGAAATCAATATTTTTAAAGCCATTTATTCTACTCCGATTCCATCTTCTGTATCTTCTCTTACTCTGAATCTGGAAATATTTAATAGAATTCCGATACAAAACATATTTACAATTAAAGAAGTGCCGCCAAAGCTGATAAATGGAAGTGTAATCCCGGTGGTTGGCAACATTTTAGTTACCACTCCGATATTTATCATGCTTTGGAAAGCGATGACAAAGGTAATGCCGGCTGCCAATAAACAACCAAAGTGATCTGTTGAACGAATTGCAATTCTATACCCTCTCCATAATAATAAGGTAAATAATATAATAATTGATAATGTACCTATAAACCCTAGTTCTTCACCTATAATTGAGAATATGAAATCAGTATGCTGATCAGGAAGATAAAAATATTTTTGCCTGCTTTCAGCTAAACCAATCCCGGTTATTCCTCCGCTCCCCAGAGCCAACAAAGATTGTATAACATGAAATCCGCTGTCTAAAGGATCTTTCCATGGATCTAAAAAAGCAAGCAATCTTACTTTTCGATATTCCTCTTTCAACAGAATTAAAGTCCCAATGGGGATTGCGGCTACTATCACAGTAAACAACTGAGTGATTCTTGTTCCTCCGATAAATAACATAACAAAAGAAATGCCTAATACAATCAAAGCAGTGCTAAAATCAGGTTCTTCTAAAATTAATATAAATATTGTGCCAATAACTACTAATGAAGGCAATATCCCCCTGGCAAATGTTTTTAAATCTTTTATATCTTTTCTGGACATCGATTCTGCCATATATAAAATTAAAGCAAATTTAGCGATCTCAGAAGGTTGAAAAGAAAATAATCTTAAATTGATCCATCTGATTGCTCCCCCGGCAGACCTTCCAACACCCGGAATAAATACCGCTGATAAAAGTATTATCGATAAAATTAAGAGAGGTTTACTAATTTTTTTGTAATGGTGATAATCAATATTGGTGCTGAATAGAAAAACTATCAAAGCTATTATAGCATAAATAATTTGTTTTTTTAAAAAATAATAACTATCCCCATACCATTTATCCGCCATGATAAAACTCGAACTAAAAACCATGCATATGCCAATAGTTAACAGAATGATTACAATCGCAAACAAATAATAATCGGGAAATTTTTTTTCTAATATCATAAAATTATAACCTCTTTTATCTCCTCTATCCCTTCCGCATTTCTATCTCACACTCACATACACTCCACTATTAATACATAAGTACACCGATAATTCCCAAAACTAATCCCATAATCCAAAAAGTAGTAACAATTACAGGTTCCTTCCGACCACACATTTCAAAATGATGATGAATAGGACTCATTTTAAAAATTGTTTTTTTTCTAATTTTTACAGAACTCACCTGAATAATAACTGATAAAGTTTCAATAGCAAATACCCCGCCAATAATAATCAACAATAATTCTGTTTTGGTAAATATTGCTGCAGATGCAAGCGCTCCGCCTAAGGCGAATGAACCGACATCTCCTAAAAATATTTTTGCGGGAAAAATATTAAAAATTAAAAAACCTAATGAAATAGATGCGACTATTAATGAAAAAATGCCAATCGGCCACAGATTTTGAAAAATTGCAATTATAGAAAAACTTATCATGGCAACAAATATCAATCCGGTAGCCAGACCGTCCAGACCATCAGTTAAATTAACTGCATTAACTGTACTGATTAGTACCAAAGTAATCGTCGGAATAAATAAACTTCCTAAATTCAAGCTGTTTTGTGTAAACGGGATGTATATGTTCCTATCAATACCGCTGTTCCTTTGAATATAATATGCAATAATTAAAGAAAATATAATTTGAAAAAATATTTTAGCTGAAGTTGTAAGACCCATTGACCTTTTTTTTAGAATTTTTATTGAATCATCCAATAAACCGATGAATCCAAAACCTAGAGTTAGTATCAGTGAATAAGATATATATTGATGACGAGGAACAAACAGCATGACTACCAGGGTTAAAGCAATCATGATAACCACCCCGCCCATGGTGGGAGTACCTTTTTTATATTGATGAAGATCGGGTCCTTCCTGACGAATTCTTTGCCCCATTTTATATTTCTTAATAAAGCGTATAAAAAAAGGTAAAGTAACCACCGGAATTAAAAAGGATATGATAATGATAAATTGCCAATTAGCCATCTTTTCTCCTCTATTTCATTCTATTTCTAAATTTTTCTTGAATAAATTTTTGAATTTTTTCCATTTCCATTTCACGTGAAGCTTTTAGCAATAAAAAATCCATAGGATTGAGGATACTTAATAATTTTAGAGATAACTTTTCTCTATTTTCCTTTCTAAAAGAAAAAACACAATCATCCTGCATCCCATTTTCTATAGCAGATTGAGCTATCAGTTTTCCCCCGTCTCCCAGGGTTATTAAAATATCTATGGATGAATTAACAATTTCCCGGCCAATTTCCTTATGATAAAAATCAGCCATTTCTCCCAGTTCCAGCATGTCTCCCAAAATCACAATTTTTCTATTCTTCCCGGCAATTTCAGTAAAAGTAAGCAATGCACTTTTTACTGATGATGGACTTGCATTGTAAGAGTCATTTACTATTTTAATATCATCATAAAAATCGATTAGGTGCATGTGCATAGGTATAGGTTTAAAAGATGCTAATCCTTTTATAATAAGATCTCTATCTATACCCAGAGCAAAGGCAACCGCAGAAGCAGCAAGCACATTATAAATATTATGAATTCCTAACAAAGGAAGATACAACCCTTTTTCTTGATTGTTTCCTATTTTAAGATTGAATTTCATCCCTTTTCCGTTTCTTAATTTAATATCAGAAGCCATGATATCACTTATGTTTTTAATACCAAAAGCAATAATTCTTTTATCTTTGACCAATTCCCGCATTTTAAAGTAATAAGAATCATCTCTATTTAATACGGCAATTCCATCTGTATTTAATGATGTTAATATTTCTGATTTTGCTCTAAATATATTATCTTTTGAACCCAGTAAACCGATATGAGATTCACCTATATTTGTTACTATTGCTAAATCAGGTTTAACAAGATCAGTTAAGTCTTTAATTTCTCCCAACCCTCTCATTCCCATTTCTGTAATCAATATTTTATGATTATCTTTAAGCTTAAATAGCGTAAGAGGAATTCCTATCTCATTATTATAATTTCCAGCGGTTTTTAAAAGGGAATATTTTAAGGCAAGTATAGAGGCAATCAATTCTTTTGTTGTTGTTTTTCCCGTACTTCCTGTTACACATACATTATAAGTTTTATATTCTTTCTTAAAAAATTTAGCCCAATCCTGTAAAGCTTTCAGGGTATCTTCTACTTCTATAATTATTTTATTTTCATACTTTATTTTTTCTTTTTCAGGGAAATTTATTTTTTTGCTGATAACAATACCACTTGCCCCTTTACCGAAGGCGTCTATAATAAAATTATACCCGTCAAAATTAGGACCGGCTAATGCAAAAAATAAATCCCCCGGATTTAATGTTCTGCTATCTATTGATACAGGATTGACCAAAGCATTAATATTTCCTTGAATCATCCTTCCGGAGACAGCTTCGATTAAATCCCTTATCTTAAAATTTTTCAATCTTTTATTTCCCCATTAATTTTTTTCTTACTACTTCTTCATCGTTATGATGAATCGCTTTATGGTGATAAACTTGTTCGGTTTCAGGTCCTTTGCCGGCAATTAATACTATATCTCCTTCTTCAGCTGTTTCTAAAGTATAATTGATGGCTTCCGCTCTATTCGGAATAATTTTATAATTTTGATTATATCTTTTTACACCGCTTTCAATCTCCTGGGCAATTTTTAAAGGATTTTCATTTTTAGGATTATCAGCTGTAATAACGACATAGTCACTAAACCTGCCTAAGACTTCCCCGATAACGCTCCTGACCTGGTGATATTTTCCTCCGCCGTGGCCAAATACTGTAATAATTCGTTTTTTAGCAAAAAGTCGCAAATTCTGTAATATATTCCCTAATCCATGATAATTATGTGCAAAATCAATAATAACAGTAAATTTTTGACCATACTTTAATAATTTATATCTGCCCGGAGCTCCACGAAATTTTTCTAATGATTTTGAAATAATATCCAGGGAAATACCTTGTGTAATTGCAACTGCAATTGCAGCCAAAGCATTGTATATATTATACCTCCCACTGGTATTTAAATTTATCTTTACATCACCCTTTGATGTTTTGGCGGTAAAAGATAATTTTTCCAGGTTAATATTAATATTAATTGCTTTGACATCAGCTTCTTCTTTTCTTATTCCGTAGGTAATTAAATTTGTTTTGTTGGTTGCGATAAATACATCGCTGTACTCTTCGTCAATATTAATGACTGCAAATTTATTTGCAGAATCTTTTCTACTTTTATTCAATCTTATAAAAAGTCTCTTTTTTGCTTTTAAATAATTATCAAAATTTTCATGAAGTTCAAAATGTTCATTGCTGATATTAGTAAAAATAGCGGTTTCAAAATCACAACCCTCAACCCGGGAAAGTTGTAAGGCGTGGGAAGAAGCCTCCATTACAACATAATTATTTTCTTGCTCGACCATTTCCCGGAGAGTTTTTTGTAAATCTATCGATTCCATTGTTGTCATATGTGAAGAATTAACATGTTCGCCAATAATATTTTCTGCGGTCCCCAAAAGGCCCGTTTTAAACCCTGCTCCCTCTAAAATGCGTTTCAACATATAAGTAATCGTAGTTTTACCATTGGTACCGGTAACACCTATCAGCTTTAACCGACGTGATGGGTAATGATAAAATTGATTAGCTATCTTAGCTAGAGCCAGTCGTGAATCTTTTACTCTTATTACAGTAACACCTTCAATAGGATTTATTTTTTTTTCGACGACTATAGCAACTGCACCGTTACTGATTGAATTTTCAATAAATTTATGTCCATCGGTAATAAAACCTTTTATACAAACAAACAAAAAATCTTTCTCAATTTTTCGAGAGTCGTGATAAACACCTTTTATGTCTATATTCAAAGTGCCAGCTACTTCTTTAATTTTTAAATTCTTTATTAATTCACTCAGCTTCATCAATATCACCTCGAAAAGATTTAACCATTGACCAATTATTTAATTTGTCAATTCACTAATTAATTCTCCAATTAGCCGATTAACCAATTAACTCCTGGCTCCTTTCTTTCTTAACTGTTTTCCAAATACCAATTTTGAATCCCACACTTATACCCTGCACTATAACTATATACTATACGCTTTCCCGCATTCCTATCCTACTTCTTATTCTTTATTACTTATTACTGTATTTGCTTTCCCGCAATTGTGCCCACCGCTATAACTATCCGCTAAATGCTATATACTTTCCCGCATTCCAACCCGAATCTTTTCTTGGACTATATACTCGATACTAACCTTTTTTCTCTCCTGTCTTACTCTTATTCTTTTCTTTCTTTACTCGCAACATGCAACATTCTTTATCTTTTCTTCACTATATACTCGATACTAACCTGTTTCTCTCCTATTTTCTTCTTATTCTTTTCTTTCTTTACTCGCAACATGTAACATTCTTTATCTTTTCTTCACTATATACTTGATACTCAATACTATAACCTGTTTTCTCTCTTTAATTATCAGGTGGAATGGATAAATAAGGTAAGACTTTTGAAACAATCTCTTTAAAAACCGGCGCAGCAACTGTCCCACCATAATAACTTCCTACTGGTTCATCAATTAAGACTAGAATTGATAATTTTGGATTCTCCACCGGTACAAATCCAACAAATAGTGAATCATATTTATCGTCAGAATATTTACCAAGAGATAAATCGAATTTTTGAGCCGTTCCGGTTTTCCCGGCTACGCGATATCCCGGAACCGTCGCTCCCTTACCGGTTCCATCCACTACAACCTGTTCTAATATTTTAGACATGGTTAAGGCGATATCAGGAGATACCACCTGCCTAACCGGTTTAGGCTTAAACACCTTAATTTTATTTAGATTGGAATCTAATATTTCTTTAACTATCATTGGTTTCATTAAAGTTCCTTTGTTAGCTATGCTGGAAGCTGCCATAACTAATTGCAAGGGAGTTACAGATATCTCTTGCCCGATTGACAAAGATGCTAAAGATATTTTTGACCAATCTTTTGAACTTCTGACTAGTCCACCAATTTCTCCGGGTAATTCTATATCTGTTAATGCACCAAATCCAAATCTTCTGATATATTTTTCGAAAGTATTTTCATTAAATCTGGTTCCAACCTGAATAACACCGATATTACAGGAATTTTTCACAATATCGGTAAGATCCTGTTCGTGATGAATATGTATGTCATGAAATATATGCCCGTTATATTTAATCCATCCTTTGCAATTAAATCGATCATCCAGTTTAGCAATTTTTTCTTCCAATGCAGAGGAGATAGTAACGA
>Ga0075121_1002391_pt1 | contig 10796 bp, 9 predicted proteins | sample AntAceMetag02UKG_FD_69793 | JGI IMG/M metagenome (GOLD analysis project Ga0075121, IMG submission 69793) | Saline lake microbial communities from Ace Lake, Antarctica - Antarctic Ace Lake Metagenome 02UKG | ecosystem: Environmental > Aquatic > Non-marine Saline and Alkaline > Saline | place... | reverse complement strand
ATCTTTTGGGATTCTGCATTAAACCAATCTCTTTCTCCACGCAACACTTTGTCACTTTGGTCTCCCTTAATTAAATCCCTTTCCATTAAACTCCAACGAATCCTTTCAATCAATATTTGTACTAGCAACTCTGTTTTATTTATTCTTACTTTCCAAATTGTTTGATCCCATTGGGAATACTTAGGAATAACTACTTTAGTTTTTTCCGTTTCTTTTGTAGGAACAGGAGGATTATCCTGCGAACCATCTAAGTCAACCTCGCATCCTAGTGCATGATAAAAAGTAAGATGAACTGGTTTATGCCCTCCTCTATCAGGCAGGTTCGAATAATTGGAAGCGTCTATCCTTCTTAAAGCACTCATAAACCTAAAATCAAAACTTTCCAATAAGTTGTTTTGATTGTCATAAATTCGCAAGAAATACCATCCACCGCCACGTTCCATAAGTGCCTGGGGTAATTTTTGTCTTGTGATACCCACTTGCGGAAAGAATTGAGTCCGCCATTTACCTCTGCCAAAACCTTCCTCTCCTATTATAATAACCCCTGTATCATTCCATTTCTCTTCATTAGCTATAGTAAGGTAAATATCTCCTTCTCCGAACAAGCGCCCCATTTCTTCTGATGCATCAGAAATTTCATTGCCGTCAAGTTGATAAGAATGTCCTTCTTGTTTTATATAAACCAGGTCTTCGCCTTCCATAATAAAACTAATCGGCTGATTTGTTTCTTTTTCTTGGAAAAAATAATGTGCTCTATATCCAGCTACTAAGACTTCTGCCGGTGAAATGGAAGCGCTTCCTGATTTGATTTCATCTCGTTTCCAACCTTCAGGCGCAATTATAAGATAATAACCAACTGTAATATATGGCACCAACCTGCCAGGACCTTTCCAGTTTTTCATCATCTTAAAAACAAGATAATCCTGTCTGCTCACAAGAAGACAACTTGATTCTTTACCATTTTTGTTAAGTATATTTATTTTATCTAATTTCGCCAACCGGTATCTAAATTCATCGTCAGATTCTTTCTCGAGTGGATTTCCATTTTGTTCAACTTTTGCAACCTCAAAATCCTCCGGGATTTTAACACCTATAATCCAGCGCCGCTGCTCTTCCCAACAAATAATCGAAGGTTTTTCAGTAAATATTTGTTCTCTTAATTTTGGTTGCTTGTTTTCTTGTTCGATTTCTCGAGACCTACCACCTCTCTTTATAGGAGGCAATGAAGTTGTTTCCGGTTCTTTGTCTTGTGGCTTTTCTTCATCCTGGGTAACATTATCTTGCTCTAGTAATGTCCCCTTTTCCGCACTATTGTTAGTCTTTTTTGTACGTTTCATTAGCAAAACAATTAAAATAACACTAAATAATAGTATTATGCCTATAAAAACTCTCATACTAGACCCCATTTGATAATCCCAAAACAAAAAAGCCAACCCAAGGTTAACTCCAGGTTGACTTATATTACAAATATGCCGACTCTTCCCTCATTGGCTACCTCATTGTAGCTTATATGACTAAACTACTAAACCACGACACCGTAGTATATTGATAATACTACTTTTTAATGACAGAAACAAGCCTAAAACACCCTATCTAAAGGAATTTTATCCGTTAAGAAAATATTACAAATTCATATCTAACACTTCCTTATCTTGCAATATTCTAGTATTCTTAAAAAACTTGGGGTACTTTTGGGCAGCAAAAGTATGTATTGGGATGAGCATTTTTGGGTTTATTGCTTCGGCAAAAGCCTTTAGATCTTCTACTATTGCATGGCCACTTGTGTGGACTTGTTCTATTGCTAATCTTTTCTTATCACAATAATCTTTGAATTTATCTGTTAAATATCCTCCCCACATTGAATATATTATATTCGCTCCTCCCGCACCCTTTATTCCTTTAACAAGAATAGGAAATACTGAATTATCCCTAGCCAACATAAGGATTTTATTTTTCTTCCTGTTTATCTCAAACATATCTATCTTCTTTGTATTATAAAAATATAGTAATTTCTGAGACACCCTCTCGGCCAATGCATCAGCGTGGCTTTTTATAAACTTTACCCTTATATTACGCCAGTTGAATTGTGGGATATTTTTTGATACCTTTCTTAACTTATCCAAGATATATGCCGTATAAAGGTCTATTACAAAGATATGGCCTGTTTTAAGACAAGCTTTATACGCTGAAACAAGTCTATCTATGTTTTGAGAGGAGACGAAAAGGAAATTCATATTAGGAGAATCTCTTAAAATCTCTTCGATTCTTTTCTGAACAGCATTTTCATCTTTATAGACCTGCTTGCTACGCCCAAGCATAGAGCCTTCCATTAAAAGACAATCTATGTTTTTCGGAGGGTTTGAAATCATTCTATCAAATAAAATGTTTTTTCTCCCATGGCCTCTGAAATCACCTGAATAGAATATCCTCTTACCTTCGGCTTCGATCAAGAAAGCACGCGCATCAAAAGCTGAATGATCTACCAAATATGATTCAATCTTAAATTCTCCTATAGCAAAGCTCTTTATTTTATCAATAGTTTTTACATTGAGCTTCCCTATTTTATGAGGAATAAACATATTCGATATCTCGACCAATATCTTAGCTCCTTCACTCATATAGATTGGTATGTCAGGATTTACATAACTAAGGAATCCATAGTGATCCATGTGGGAATGAGAAATAAGAATACCATCGATGGCTTTTTCTTCACCTCTATACAGTCCTTTTATATCAGGAAGGATTTTTAGTTTTTTAAGATCGTCTATGGACTTATTAGTAAGTATTCTTGAATTGAAAGGCTCTTTTTTATCATTTACAAGCGGCATCCCGAAATCTATCAGTATTTGAGACTTTTCTGTGCTCAGCTCTACACAACTACCACCAATTTCTTGGGTACCGCGATGAATTATTAATTGCATTTGTTCCACATGGTTAAAATTTCTAAATTGTCGGGATTACCTATAGCGTAATATTTAATTTTTCCGGACTGTATGTTCTGTTCAAAAAGACTCCTGAACCTTCCTTGTAATTGATCTTTATCAAATCCAAAAACTAGCAAACTAACTTCTGAATCAATGTCTATGGGTTTTTCTAGATTTAACTTGAACAAGCTATTTACTATGTCAATATAATTAGAATACCCAGAAATTATTTCATCTTTTTTTACCTCGATTTGCTTCTTATACCTATCGACCTGAGTAATCACTTTGGGAACGGTTCCTTGTTTGGACCAAATTTCTTTGTTCGAAAAATGTTTCGCCTCATAAAATCTTAAAAGCTTTCTTTTTCTATCAAAAAGTAGCAAATCGATTCTATCTTGTGTTCTTTCATCTTCTATCGACTCCAGAGATCCCTCAATATCTAATATAACAACATTCTGATTAAAGTCTTTCGCATAAGAAAATTTTGAGCATATCTTAGAAACGCCTGCTGCTTCCTCACCTGAGTACTTGGAGCAATTTTCTTTTATTCTCTCATAAGCTTCTGTAAAATCTAAAATTGGCTTAACATCTTTTAGTTCTTCTTCTAATATATAGTCATCTTTTTTATTAGATCTTAAAACAGAGGCAAATTTTATATGGGTTTTAAAACGGCTATCGTAAGAAAATAATTTTCCACCCTTATGATAAAAATCTAATCGGCCTTTTCTTATTGCAGGGAAGATCTCTCCTTTTTTAATATCTGGTAGCAATTTCTTTTTAAATAAAGATGCTTCTTGTAAGCTAGTACTAATTTCCTCTTTTAATTCTCTAACAAACATGTTTTTATGTCTCCTTTTTTAAACCTGCACAAGCCGCTTCAGCCAAATCTTTCAACTCATCCCCTATTCTATCCCAATGCTTTCTGTTGCGTCCATTATCAAATTTCATAAGAGCTGAATCAAGCGCCCGGGCTAATTGTCCCCAAGAATAATAATAGATAGGGATTTCCCTTAATAATCGGCGAATATCCTTGGAATGTTTTTTTGTATAGCTATTACCAAACTTAATGCAAGCATTAGGGTCTACGTAAATTCTATAAGCATCTTTACCGCGTTTTTTCAAAACCCACTTCGAGTGATTCTCAAGCCACTTCCTATTTGTCGTAGGTACAAGAATCAGATGCGAAAATTGATTTGGAAGATTTTTATCATTTGAATTTTGACATTCCAATGCCAAGCGAGTATAGTTTAACAGTTGCTGAACAGGGTAACTGCGGGAACTAGTTAAGCTCCCTCGAGTTTTTGTTTCTACCATTAATAAATGTTTTTCTTTTTCTCCCCACAATAGAAGATCGGGTTCGACAAAATCCTTATTTTCTCCCTTTTTGGCTTCAATCTTCAACTCAGCTACTCTGTATTCTTGCGGACTGTTCTTTATACCAGTAAGGCATTTAAAAACTATAGGAACTAAAGTATCTGGCAATGCCGCTAAAATAGATACCAACTGAGCATTTATAATTATCTCTTTTTCTGGCCATTTTTTTAACTGCATCCGTTTTTTTCGTAATCTTTCTTCATGCCCCTCTGCGATAATTTCAAGTTCTGAAATCACCTTCTTTAACTTCCTTGGGTTATGTTCTAATTTGTTTAAAACAGCTGGCAATGCCCGCCAATAATCTTGATGCCTTCCGGTAGACTGCTTAACAGACAAACCATATTGAACAATATAATAATATAAGTGGTTTAGTACGGCTAACGGCCCATTGGATATTTTGCTTTTATTGAAACTTATTTTCATATTGCATCTTTCTCTTTCTACACAAATTGAGTCAAAGAAAGAGGGATCTTATTCTTCGCAAAATACAATTCTATTTCCTGGTATTTATCCTTTTTTGTACAGGCCTTTGCGAAATCCTTGTGAAATTCTGGAAACTTTTCAGGTCCATTTATTAATATAAGGCGGGTACGCCTACGGACATCTATATTATATTGCGGAAAAAGCATTGATAGACCACGCTTGTGGTCTTCTATCCAATTACAATAGTCAAGTCCTTGGAAAATAGCGCTTTGAAGTCTTGCGTTGGTTAACTTTTCGTACTTAAGCTCTATTACAGTCAACCATCGTCTTTTTCTCTCCAGCGACAGGATATCAATAACCTCTGATTTTATTGTCCCTTCCCCTGCAGGAACCTCTGAGTCAAGAACATGATATTTTCGTCCGTTTAATTCTCCTCCTGATTTTAAATATTCAACCGCTGCCGAGTGAAAATCATTGACTTCATTTTTTATCCTCGACTTATAGATTAGCTTCTTCTGGAAATGATTTTCTAGTTCCTGGAAGCGATTTTTTATAGACTCAAAGCGATATACATTAATAAACTGGATAATCCTAAGATCAGGTATGGCTATATCGAGAAGTCTCATCTTGCGTAGAAATACTTCGTCAAACGAATGCCCCAATATAATCAGCGGGATATTGCTATTACCATTAGAAATCTTATGCCAATGTTTGAATACCAAAGGAAGCAACTCTGTCTGAAGGGGTGTTGGAAAATCTCGAAGATCTTTGCCTGACCCGCCATACCCAACAATAGCAACAGAAGTAGCCTTGCCTTTCTTGTTGAATGTGCCTTTGTAAAATTTAAGATGTTTTTCTATCTTTGGGTTTTCGATCTTTAAACGGAGCGCTTGTTTTAAATATTCGATAATATAATCAACAAATTCGTACCGCTCAAGGACCTTAACGTTAAATCGTTGTCTCATTGCTTTAAATCCTGCCTTGTCTTCGCGCAATCTTTCCGGGTAAATTCGTCTTTTTAAATTCTTCCATAACTCGTTTCCAACAACATCCGTTTATCGCACGATCATCAATATAAACATGTGCTACAAACTTTTCCATGACAAGGTAATGAAAAGGAAAATCATGCTTCTTAAGCCAATACCTAGTTACCTTTTTGCTTTCTTTATTGCGCGAGCTATAGAAAACAATTGTATGCCCTGATTTATGCAGCCTCTTAACTGCCTTTACAGCACCATTAATAGGCCTTGCCTTCAAAAGCTCCATGGGATCTCGATTTACTTTATTAAAGTCAATCTTTGAATAGTCCGCCACTGTTCCATCGATATCTATAGCAATAGTTAACTTTTTCCCTAGTGGGAGTTCGCTTAATGTGCTACTTAATTTTTTCATATGCCTTCTCTATTCGTCTTCTTACGTCTTAGAGAAATATTCTTGTGTTTTTCTATATTCAAAATTTTTCTTAACTACTATTGTCCCTATTTGTTACTTATCCATATTTAATCTTCATTATTACTATGTAGCTACAAAAAACAAAAGCAACAGTATTGGACATCACTACAGGTAGAGTTTTCGATAGAATTCCGTATATTAACCATAAAAAAATACCTATTGTGAGAATGATGAACATCGGTAAAGACAAATCTTTTGTCTGCTTGGTACGATGAATCTGAAGAACCTGTGGGAAAAAGGAAGCAGTTGTAAGGGCTCCTGCAATTAATCCGATGATAGTAATATAATCCATTATTATTTCTCCTCTTCTCGTATTTTAGTGAATTACTTTTCTATATTCAAAATTTTCTGAACTCTCATACGCTTATGTTCTTCAACGCCCCCACTATATTTATCATCCCCTTCGTATCCAAATCGCAATATTTCTCAAGAGCAACGCAGACACGCTGGCGCTCTTTTTCATCAATATTGTCCCCAAATGTTACTCGACAATACTCCATGCTTGCCATGCCGCCATCTGTTATTTCCATGCCATCGTAACTTGATTTTGTTATCACAGGAAGGACTTTCTTTAGGGAAGCACTTCCTGCCTGATCCGGGTGATAATAAAGAAATCCTCGAAAAGGAGCAAGTAAATCAACAACGCGTTCCTCCAATAATGATACCCACCCCTGATACTCAGGATATGCTTCACTTGCGTGCCGAAGCGTTGTTTTCTCAAAAGTAGCGTTATAGGCTATAATCGATCCTGACTTGCCCAATAATGTTTTTAACTGTTTCAATATCTCAGGTCTCGGGTCTTTATCGCCCGGCGCAAGATATGAGCGATGTTCTAATTCTGCGCCTTCATGCTTAACTATACATAATGAGTATTGAAAAGGAATAGCTTCATACGGCCTTGAGTTATCATAGGCAGGTATAGCAGGATTTAACGTTTCAAAATCAAGAAAATAAAGAGGGTATTCTAATGTATTGAGAAAAGCTTTTATTCCTTCTTTGTCAACATGCGGCGCACAGCTTCTATGACATGAAACCTGGATATTTTGTTTATAACTTAAACTAACGTCGGCGCTTATATCGGTAATACGCAATGCACCGCGTTCTAATAACTCATACGCCTTCTTAGTTCCTGAATATAAACAAAAAATATCGTCTTTAGGTGGCAAAAAGTCCCAGCATATATCTTCAAGCGGACAAGGATAGGGTTTGTCACAATGTGGTCCAACTTTTACGCGCGGTGCATCTTTTTTCCCTATAGCCTCAAACATATCGGCTACAGCTCCTTCGATTTCCGGGATGACCTCGTCAGCTTGCTTCGTAACATCTTCTGTCGCAAATAACTTATTTGGATCAATTTTTCCCTTCAGGGTGTATTGGTTGTTGATATACATGAGGTAGCATTTTCGAATCTTTAGCCCTGCTCCTTCATATGTATATTTCTGAAAAGCAACATCATGATAATACTCGTCTTTCACACCTGTGGAGCTTTTGACTTCAATCAGATCCCATGCATCTTTACCAACAGGATTAAGAATATCTGCCAAGGCATATGCTCGGTTATAAACAAACCCTGCTTCGAAAAGGGGCTTCCGGAGTTTGGCAGCTTTTAGAGATTTTTCAGCTTGTTTATCCGGCACATAGTCTCTTTCCAGCTTTATCCCTCCGGGAAAAAGCAAATGCGCCAACTCGCCGACTTTTGTCCCCTGATCCATTATCGCTTGAGTTGCAGCATCTATTTCTGGAAGGTCTTGTTTGCGATTATATTCATACCACAGAAGTTTGAGGCATTTAAGCCCACCAAGGTATTTGGTTTTGGATAAAAATGAACTGCGATTATTTTTCATTTGTTTTTTATTTACATCCTACCGTTCCATGATGGAGTCAAAAGATCAACTAACTTTTTTTCAATTCTTTTGCGGTTTTTCCTAATGGAAGTATGTTCACTTTATTTTTTTATACTCTTAATCCCTATTACTTCGGCTACCGCCGCATTTGTCGCAAATAGATTTTTGTGAAAAGTCATTCCGTGAGATCCTGGTATGCCTGCGTAAGGCTTAATCCTTGCAGCAAATAAATTCGCATCTTTTAAGAGATGAGCCCCTATCCCCATCCACATAGCTGCAATGCCTATATTTTTAGTCTTTTGAATAAACTCGTGGATTTTGTCCCAAATTTCATGATGTGGATTGGGTAATCGAAAGTATATAGCTGAAAGAAAAAGTATGACGAACCTCATTGTAAACTCTGCTCCAAAACCCAGTATTATTGAATGAGAAAGAATATGCCTATGCTTACCTATGCCGAATTTCAAGTCCTGATCAGGTAGTCCTCCTTCAAAATCAAATCCACCAGCCGAAGCAAAGAAAATTACCAGCCCTATAGTAGATACTATTGCTGATTCACACTGCTTTTCTTTTGGCAATGCTTGAAATTGCATCACGCGACTTTTTATATTATTTGGAAATTCCGATATAGCCTTCTTCGCAGATAAAGCATCTCTTTTAAATGCCCGCTTTGGATTTGCTTTGTATGTTCTGATCTTTTTATTTAGCTGCTTGCTCAAAGTTTTTACAGATTTAGCCTTGGTTACAAAAGTATCATGACCTGCCAGAGATATTATTTTTAATATAAGAATAAGCCATTGTTTTTTTGTGAAACTTTCTGAAGCATCTTTAATTTCATGTGCAAGCTGCATGATAAGTTTATTAGTTTTTTTAGATATCGAGATAGTTTGCATATAGCTTATTGTACTGTTTTAGAATTCTGCTTTGAGGTTATGACAGTTCTTATAGGAATAACGTGTCATATGATTATTGTAGTTCTTTTTGAGCAAGGTTGTCAATAGATACAAGGCGTTCTCGAGTTCGCTCGAACAATATCGCGAGAAGAAGTTTCGGGTGCTGGAGGCATTCGGCACTTTCCTCAGTTAGCTATCTTTGCCTCCCAATTAAGTGCTGCTCTATAATCTTTGGAACAGACTGCATATCATCTGTAAAAGCTAAGCAGGACTGAGCCAGCATCAGATTAATAACTCGACCTCTTACTGCGGTAAAAGACACTACATGCTTCTTAAGAGCATAAGCAACGCCCATTTCCCAGCTAGTGCCTGTATCCTTATCATCAACGCAAGCTACCATATAATCGCACCAATGAATCTTACCAATATTCAACTTGAATATCCTTTTATGTTCTTCTGCAGAATCTGCAGGCTTTACACATTTGCCATCTCTACTAGGAGAATAGACCTCAAAGTTGGCATTTTCAAGGATTTTCTCCATCTTCATGATTACATCTAACTGGCGCTGATTAAAGAATGGTGAAGCTAGATAGATCTTCATAGTTTTGCTCTTCGCAATGTCTTGGGTTATCGCACCCGTATCGTCACAGATGAGGTGCGACCGTGTTTGTCTGAACAGGTGATCTTGTACCTGCCTTTTTTCATTGGCCAGAAAACCTTCTCCCATGGGCTGCATTTATTGTAGAACTCCCCGTTTATGAACCAGTAGAGCTTATCTGTACTAATGGAGCTTCTGGCTGCGAGGAGGATCTCCTGTCCTGTCTTGTCTCCTCCAAAAGTAAAATATTCACATCCGTGCGAAGGCGAAACTATCCTTGGCCTATCTTTATCGAAGTTAACGACTTTTATATCTCTGGCTTTTTTATGAGTCCTACATTTTTTTGCAATGGTTTTGTGTTTTATGTATAGATCCTTAACGGAATGTGGGCAGAGTTTCCCAACAGGTTCGCCTGTAAGACTACAGACATTTCTCTCTATTATAGAATCCGGCACCCGATACCACAAAGCAACTTTTTTTGTATACATCCAATCAAATATTTTCATTGCGACAGGCGTAGCAGCATCCAAACCTACCAGGGATTTAGAAGGCTTGCCTGAAAAATTCCCAAGCCATACGCCAACAGTATATTCAGGATTATACGCAACAGTCCACGCATCCCTGTGGCCATATGAGGTGCCTGTTTTCCAAGCGATCTTGGGATGGAGCTTTTCGTCCCTGTAGATACCGATTGATTTCAGGCGTTCGGAGTCAGAGAGAATGTCAGCGATTATATAAGCTGCGCCTTCGGAGAGAAGACGTTTCTGAGATTGCTTCGCGGAGTTTATCCCGAGCGAAGTCGAGGGACTCGCAATGACACTATAAGGCTTGTACACACCTAGCCTTGCTAGTGTGGCGTAAGCATTTGTCAATTCCAGCAATTTTACTTCGCATGAGCCAAGCGTAAGCGATAGACCATAATGCTCTGGAAGCTCTGTAAGTGTGGATATGCCCGCGTCTTTTAAAAATAGATAAAGCCCTCTATAAGTTATTCTGTCCAGAACCTCGACAGCTGGTATATTCAAAGAATCCACCAGAGCTTCTCTAATAGTGACCTTGCCTCTATATTTTTTATCATAGTCAAAAGGTGTATAGCCGGAATATTGAACAGGCGCGTCAGAAACTAACATCATCGGACTATATAGCCCTTTATCAAACGCGAGAGCGTATGTAAAAGGTTTTAAGGCCGAGCCAGGGGAACGCCTGCTCAATGCTCCATTGATCTGACCACAGTCCTCGAATGAGAAAAAATCATCCGAGCCGACCATTGCCCTTACATTACCGGTAT
>Ga0075121_1002386_pt1 | contig 10811 bp, 9 predicted proteins | sample AntAceMetag02UKG_FD_69793 | JGI IMG/M metagenome (GOLD analysis project Ga0075121, IMG submission 69793) | Saline lake microbial communities from Ace Lake, Antarctica - Antarctic Ace Lake Metagenome 02UKG | ecosystem: Environmental > Aquatic > Non-marine Saline and Alkaline > Saline | place... | reverse complement strand
TTCTAATGATCCCGCCTCTTCCAATGACCTGGAAAATTATTGTTATATATTTCTTTTTGTACTATTTTTATAAAAGGAAGACGGATTACTTTTTTCTCTTGACAACTATCAATCATATCAACGGTTTGATACTTAAAAGTGGAAAGTAGAAAGTAGAAATTGGGGAAAGATGAAATGAGTTTACGAAATAGGTGATAAACTTGACCCAAAATTGAATGCGTTCATCAGCAGTACAAAAGCATGAAGGCTAAACTTCTAATTTCAATGTTCCGTGACCGGTTACATAAATTCATAACGGGAGAAAAAAGTGGCTTTCTGGAGCGTTAGGGAGGAACTGAGCCAGACAAACAGATTAAGACGTTCTTATTACGAGCTGTTACGGGATGAGCTCGATCAATTTATGCTCCGATATGCCCTGATCGATTCATATAATAATTTTTGCTGTCAAAACATTAAATACCCTTTTGTTGAAAAACGGGAATTGAAACCCAGGGCCAGAATTCCCGATATGGAATATGAATGTCAGAATACCTTCATCGTTCTGTTTGTGGAAGACATGATTCCGGACGTCTATAAAAAATATATTCGGTTTTTTGATGTAAACAAGACCACCAAGACCAACCTTCTGCGATCCCAGACCCTGCCCCTTGAAGAGACATTTGACAGAACCCAGAAATATCTTGAATCGGTGCATTTTTTTAATTTTTTAAAAGTTCTACTGCCGGTCGATTATGCCCTGCTGATTCAGCGTGATCCGGCCAGCAAGTCTAGATCGCGCTATGCTCTCAGCCATTTCCATGTCCGGATAGACTGGCCCATTGCCGATGCAGCCGAGAATTTGTCGCGTAATCTTCGATATATCTCAAAAGATCTTTATGAAAAGGGCGACAAATATGCAGAGGATATTCAGAAAAAATTTTTTGAATATTATGGACTTCCCGTTATGGCAGGCGGCAGGCGAACAGCAGCCATCGTTGCGGCGCAGTATATGAAGCAAATCCCCTGCATAACCACCGTTTATGCCGGCAGCAGTGAATCCAGAGCTCTGTTTCGGATATCCGAAAGAGGTGTTTCACGGTCGATTCTCATGAAATTTAAAGAGAGCGAAATGACCCAGATCGCCGAAGCCGGCAATCTCAGTCCCAGGACCTTCAAAAAAAATTACCTGGTCGCCCGAGAGGGCAGAAGCGGTATCTGTATTTTTCAGGCGACCTATGATTACACCGATCCCGCCCGTCCTCCGGATGATAAAAAATTAAGGGAAATAAAACCGGATTTGTACTGGTTGACGGTGGGTGGGCAGCATATCCTGCCCAAACCGGGGACGGTCAAATATCCTCCTTTGCCGGTAAATTTGATTTATTCATAATATTGATCAAATCATTTTCCGACGCCTAAAAACTGCATCCATACAATCATCTGCGGATTAGCATATTGTTTGATATGATAAAATTTATTACTGAAGCAGCCGTCGCAATCATCCTGTTTCCGGCAGGTATTTTTACGTTATATTTTGCCTGGAAACGTCGGAAAAAAACAAAAAAGATAAAAAAACTGATAGAACAGGTCATCCAGTTAATGGAAAAAAGATCCGGAAGCCCAAGGATACCCGCTGAAGAGGAGGGGAAAAAAACGCATCGGTATCATCTGGAAATGGCTAAATGGTTATTGGATCAGATAAGGAGTCTGGAACCCAACCATGCCTTGGCGCTGCATTACACAGGAATGTATTATTTGAAACTTGGGAATTTAATCGATGCCGAAAAGTTATGTAAGAAAGCCGAAAGCATCGCCCCGGATAATTGGGTAATACAAAATGGCCTGGGACTTGTTTTCAAACAAAAAGGTAGCCCGGATCGAGCGATTGCATATTTTGAAAAATTTTTACAGAACAGCCCCGACAACCCGAATTTTCTCATAACCCGTTAAAAAACCGATTTGTGAAAATTTGTCACGGATTCCCCCGGATCCGGATAATGGCAAACGATGTGTTTTGTTCTTGACATAAAGGGGCAAGTTGTTTAGAAAAGCGTGGACTGATTTTTTACTAAAGTAGGAAGATAATTCAGCTTTTTCCCTATATTTGCTTGAATTCAAAACAAATTTTAATTGTAAGTAGTCTGGAGGATTTCTAAACAGATATGAGGCTTGAAGATTTATTAAAGCAAAAAAAAGCGCATCTGATTAGCAAATGGTTCGAGGCGCTGATAAACACCTACCCCCCTGACACCTCCAGATTTTTTAAACGCCAGAAGGATACATTTGCCAATCCTGTGGGGCAAACTTCCCTGAAGGGGCTGGAAACGCTCCTGGATGTACTTCTCAAAAACGGGGATCGGGATATGGTGATTTCCTGTTTGGATCCCGTGATCCGGATCAGGGCGGTACAAACCATGTTTTCTCCTTCGCAGGTCGTTGGTTTTATTTTTTCGTTAAAAAAAATTATTCGGACAGAGTTGAAAAAAGAGCTTGGAGATATTGCGATCCTCAAACAGTTGCATGAATTTGAATTGAAAATTGACCAAACCGGTCTGATTGCCTTTGATATCTTTATGGCTTGTCGTGAAAAGATCTATGACATCAAGGCAAATGAAGAAAGAAATAAAATATACAAAGCCTTTGCAAGAGCGGGGCTGATTGCTGAAATTCCGGAAAAGGAACCGGAACTGGGCACATTTTAATAATACTTGATGGCGGCTTCACCTAAATTTTTACAAAAATCCTTTGGATATGCAATTAACGTGACGATGTGGGGCCATAAAGTGAGGTAATGTTCAATGAATGGAAAGTATCTGTTTTCCCTCATAGCTGTGATTGTGCTTTTTTTGCTGGCTTATGTGGGGGTTGAAACGGCAGGACTTCAGGTTGTTTTCGGGGTGATTATACCCTATCTGGCCATTTTGACCTTTATTATCGGCTTTGTTTACCGGGTAATGGGGTGGGCACGCTCGCCCGTACCGTTTCGTATTCCCACCACCTGCGGTCAGCATAAAAGTCTCCCCTGGTTCAAACAAAACAAAATCGATAATCCTTCCAGCACCTTAGGCGTGATAGCACGGATGGCTCTGGAGATACTCTGTTTTCGCTCACTGTTCCGAAATATCCGCATGGGAATGAACAAAAACGGCCGAATCAGCTATCATCTTGAAATCTGGCTGTGGCTGTCGGCTTTGGTGTTCCATTATTCGTTTCTGGTGGTTATTGTGCGGCACCTGCGGTTTTTTACCGAACCGGTCCCACTGCCCATTACGCTGACCGAAAAGCTGGACGCGTTTTTTCAGGTCGGGTTGCCGGTTTTTTATATGTCGGGGTTTGCTCTTCTGGCGGCTCTGCTCTTCCTCCTTGCCCGACGACTTTTTATTGCCCAAGTCAAATACATCTCTCTGGCAGCCGATTTTTTCCCTCTGTTTCTTCTTATCGGTATTGCCTTTACCGGCCTGATGATGCGCTATCTCACCAAGACCGATATTGTGGGCGTCAAGGAACTGGCCATGGGGCTGGTGACCTTTCATCCAACCATTCCCGCCGGCATAAGCTGGCTTTTTTATGTCCACCTTTTCTTTGTGAGTATTCTTTTGATTTGTTTTCCATTCAGCAAGCTTATGCATATGGGCGGTATTTTCCTGAGTCCCACCCGAAACCTTACCACGGATACCCGCGCGCGCCGATATGTCAATCCGTGGAACTACCCGGTTGCTCTTCATACCTACGAAGAATACGAAAATGAATTCAGAGAAAAAATGATTGATGTTGGGCTGCCGGTTGATAAACAGCCCGTTGCCAAGGCGCCTGAGGAAAAGGAGTAAGTAATGAAAAACCTTCCGAAACCCAATGAATTTTTTTCAAATATAGATCATCGGCCGCCTAAAGAGACGGATTGGATGAAAACTCCCATCGATATTCGCAAAGGCATGTACTGTTATGCCTCCAATCCCAAGAGCGTCGAATATCTCGGATTGCCCTATCCGCGGCAATGGAATCCCCTGGAGGATGACTGGAAATTGCCGGATAACTGGCAGCAGATCATCCACGAAGGATTCAGGGAACTGCTGGATAAATTCCGCAGCTTTAAAGTTTTCATGGATATCTGTGTACGCTGCGGGGCCTGTGCCGACAAATGCCATTTTTTTATCGGAACCGGGGACCCCAAGAATATGCCGGTACTGCGGGCCGAACTGCTGCGATCCGTTTATAGAAACGATTTCACCAAGGTGGGGAAGATCCTCGGCAAGATAGGCGGCGCCAGGCCCATGACCCTGGCGGTACTCAAAGAGTGGTGGTACTATTTTTTCCAGTGCACGGAATGCCGGCGCTGTTCGGTTTTCTGTCCTTATGGGATCGATACCGCTGAAATCACTATCATGGGCCGCGAACTGCTGAATCTGCTGGGGCTGAATATCGACTGGATCGCCACGCCGGTGGCCAACTGTTATCGGACCGGCAATCACCTGGGCATTCAACCCCATGCCTTCAAAGATATGCTCGATTTTTTTACCGAAGATATCGAGGAACTCACTGGGATAGACGTTTCCCCCAACTTTAACAAAAAAGGCGCAGATATCCTGTTTATCACGCCTTCAGGGGACGTGTTTGCAGACCCTGGCACCTATACCTGCATGGGGTATATGATGCTGTTCCACTATCTCAAGGTCAAATACGGGCTGGATGTTACCTGGAGTACCTACGCATCCGAGGGCGGTAATTTTGGTTTTTTCACCTCCCATGAGACCATGAAAAGGCTGAATTCCAAAATGTATATGGAGGCCAAACGTCTGGGCGTCAAATGGATTCTGGGCGGCGAGTGCGGTCACATGTGGCGCGTCATCAACCAGTATATGGACACCATGAACGGACCGGCGGACTTTCTGGAAGAGCCGGTCTCACCCATCACCGGTACCAAATTTGAAAATGCCAAATCCACCAAAATGGTCCACATTTGCGAATTCACGGCGGATCTTATTAAACACGACAAGCTGGAGCTGGACCCGGGCCGTAACGACAAATTCAAGGTAACGTATCATGACTCCTGTAATCCTGCCCGCGGCATGGGCCTGCTGGATGAACCGCGATATGTAATTAACAAGGTATGCAATCATTTTTACGAAATGCCGGCCAATACGATTCGGGAGCAAACTTTCTGCTGCGGCAGCGGAGCGGGCTTAAACGCCGGAGAAGATATGGAACTGCGTATGGCCGGCGGTCTGCCCAGGGCCAACGCTGTCAAGCATGTGCATGAGAAATTCGGGGTGAATATGCTTTCCTGCATCTGCGCCATTGACAGGGCGGTTTTTCCGGATCTAATGGCATACTGGGTTCCCGAGGTAGATGTAACCGGTATCCATGAACTGGTCGCCAATGCGCTGGTGATGCCGGGTGAAACTGAAAAAACCACGGACCTGCGCGCTGAACCGCTGCTGGGAATGGAGGAACAAGCAGATGAATGATAAAGGCAAGATCGTTACAGGGTTAATTATTTTCGTTGCCATCGTGACATTTCCATTCTGGTATAATCATGGCCGGGCCGTAGCTACACCCGAGCCGATCCTGACTCCTGAAGCCAAAGCCGCCAAACAATGTGTCCGACCCATCGAATTCATGAAAACCGAGCATATGCTGCTTTTAGATGTCTGGCGAGATACCGTGGTCCGGGACGGTCCACGGATTTATAAAAATGAAGAGGGAAAGGAATTCAACATGAGCCTTTCCTCGACATGCCTTGAGTGCCACTCCAACAAGGTTGATTTTTGTGACAAATGTCATAACTATGCTTCGGCAGATCCTTACTGCTGGGATTGCCATATTGAGAATCCGAAGGAGAAAAAGTGATGGAAAGCAGCAGACGAAAATTTTTAAAAATCGCTGGTGCTTCAGCCGTCGCGGGCCTCGGAGCGCACTCGATTCTGAATGCCCTGGCCTCTGAAGAACAGGCTGAAACGGTGGAAATCAAAATCGGCCCAAAGGCACTGCACGCCAAAAATTGGGGCATGGTTATCGATACACGGAAATTGACGACTTCAGCCGATCTGAAACCGATTATCGACGCCTGCAACAAAATCCACAATATTCCCATAAAACTGGAAAACAAAAATCACGAAATAAAATGGATCTGGGAAGAAAAATACCAGCATGCCTTTCCCGTGCTATCCGGTAATAAATATGCAAATGACCGGGTGACAAAGCTGCCGTTTCTAGTCCTGTGCAACCATTGCGAGAATCCGCCCTGTGTGAGGGCCTGTCCAACCCAGGCCACATTCAAAAGAAAATCCGATGGAATCGTTATGATGGACTTTCACCGGTGTATCGGGTGCCGTTTTTGCATGGCTGCCTGCCCCTATGGGTCAAGAAGCTTTAACTTCAGGGATCCGCGTCCCTTTATAGAGCATGAAAGCAAGGATTTTCCCACCCGCATGAAGGGAGTTGTCGAGAAGTGTAATTTCTGTGCGGAAAGGCTGGCTGTGGGAAAACAGCCGGCCTGTGTTGAGGCATCTAAAGGTGCACTTGTATTCGGAGATCTCCGTGATCCTGATTCGAAAATCAGAAAAGTATTGAAAGAGAATTACACCATTCGACGCAAACAGGAACTGGGTACCGAACCGGCGGTTTACTACATTGTATGAGGTGATTGATTATGCTTGAATTAGCTTTTAAGGGTGGCAAAAAATACTGGGGATGGATGGCGTTTCTGCTGGGTGTGATCAGTGCCGGCTTTGCGGTGTACCTTTGGCAGTTTAATTTCGGTCTTGGCATTACCGGTATGAGCCGGGATGTTTCCTGGGGGTTTTATATCGCCAATTTTACCTTCCTGGTGGGTGTTGCCGCCGGGGGTGTGATGGTGGTTACACCCTATTACCTGCACAATTACAAAGCCTTCGGCAAGATCACCATTTTGGGTGAATTTCTGGCGATTGCTTCGGTTATCATGTGTCTTCTGTTTATTATCGTTGACCTTGGACAGCCCATTAGAGCGCTCAATGTTCTGCTCTATCCCTCTCCCAATTCGATCCTGTTCTGGGATGCTGTTGTGCTCAACGGATACCTGCTGTTGAATATCGTCATTGGATGGAATGTCCTTGAAGCCGAACGTAACGGGACACATTATGGTTCCTGGCTCAAGCCGCTGATCTATCTTTCCATTCCATGGGCAGTCAGCATTCATACCGTGACCGCCTATCTGTACTGCGGTTTGCCCGGCAGGGGGTTCTGGCTCACAGCTATCCTGGCGCCGCGTTTTCTGGCATCGGCTTTTGCAGCGGGCCCGGCCCTGCTGATACTGCTGTGCCTGGTGATTCGCCGTACAACGAATTTTGATCCCGGACGGGAACAGATTCAAAGCCTGGCCAAAATCGTGGCCTATGCCATCTGTATCAATGTGTTCTTTTTTCTGTGTGAGGTGTTTGTCGTATTCTACAGCAACATCCCATCGCACATGGACCACATGAAATACCTGTTTGTGGGCCTGCACGGTCACGACAGCCTGGTACCGTTCATGTGGACCTCCATGGCGTTGATGGTGTTTGCGATCATATTGCTGGTCAATCCCATCACGCGCAAAAATGAGACTGTTCTGGCCGTGGCCTGTGTCTCAGTATTTATGGGTACCTGGATCGACAAGGGGCTCGGGATGATCTCCGGCGGCTTTGTTCCGTCGCCAATGCATCATGTCACCGAATACGCACCCACGATTCCCGAAATCATCATTACCCTGGGGGTGTATGGCGTGGGCTTTCTCGTACTGACGGCTTTGTTTAAGATAGTGGTATCCGTCAAGGAGGAAACAAGGGGATAGCAGTAAAAAATAATGGAATAAAAAAAGGGGACGCATCCTATATATTCGGAGCGTCCCTTTTTATTCTTTATTCGTCATCTGTGTTTACTTGTCAATTTTTCGACTTTTTACGAGAGCACAAAAGTATACAACCGAATCTTAAAAATTAATAACTATCTAAACTTCTTGACCTTTGAGAAAAATTTTTATAGAAATAATAAGTTTTTTAGTAAGTTATAGCTCGTTCTTTTATTTTGTACTCATCCTGTCGGAATTTACGAATATTTGCTCTATAAGATATCCTTATTACGAGGGGACATATGATAGAGACCGAAAAACCGTTAAGTGAAAATTTTGTAGAGGTAAAGTCGCTTTCAGGGGAAATTCGAAGAAGGAAAGACCAATTCATCTATGAGACCATTAAAAAAATACGGCTAAAGGAATACGAAGATGAAGATTGGGAGGTTGCTAAATCAAATGTCAATACATATCGAATGAAAAAGCCAAAGGCCCAGGATGTTCTATTTGAAGATCGTGTTTGGGCCTTATTTGCTCGCCTTGGCTTTGAGCAACTGAACAAGGATCGGAATTTAAAAATTAAATATTCCAAGGACAAAGAAATTCCTGGAAAACAAATTGATGTTTTCGCGGCGGACAGCGAAACTGTCATTTTAGTTGAATGCAAAAGCGCTGAGAATAGAAAAAGAAAAAGCTTTTCAAAAGACATTGCTGAAATAGGGCACATAAAAGAGCCCATCTATAATACGATTAAAAAATATTTCTTTCCTAAAAAGCCCAAAATAGCCTGGATCTTCGCCACCAACAATTACATTGTAAGCAACTCAGACAAATCAAGGATTAATGAAAACAACCTTCTGCATTTCAGCCAGGATGATATTCAATACTATGAGCATTTAGTTGATTTGTTAGGATCGGTTGCTCGATATCAATTGTTCGGCAGTATCTTCAGGAATCAATCAATCCTTGGTTTAAATTACAGTACGCCAGCAATAAAAGGAAGCGTTGCAGGATTTACAACCTATTCTTTTTCAATTGAACCAGAAGTGCTGTTAAAAATTGGATTTGTTCTACATCGTACCGATACAAGCATTCAGGCTTTTGACAGTTACCAGCGAATGGTCAAAAAACCAAGAATTAAAGAAATTGAAAGATACATTAATGAAGGAGGTTTTTTCCCGAATTCCGTTATTATAAATTTTAATTCAAAACGGCGATTGAAATTTGATGAAGTGAAAACGTGCAAGCATTCTTCCCAATCTGATATGGGTGTCCTTCACTTACCGAACAAATATCACAGTGCCTTCATTATTGATGGACAACATCGATTGTATGGGTATGGAAATACCGAATGGAAATCAAAAAACACCATCCCCGTTGTAGCATTTGAAAATTTGCCAGAAAAAGAGCAAACAAAAACATTCATTGATATCAACAATAAACAGAAATCTGTTCATAGAAATCTTTTGATGACCTTGATGGGTGAGTTTAATTGGAATTCAGACAATCACGATGAAGCACTCGCAGCTGTGAAAACAAGATTGATTGACCATCTTAACAACAAAAATGATTCACCTCTTTACAGAAGAATTAAGCTGTTAGATGAAAAAGGTTCTCAAAAAAGGTGCCTCACAAAAAATTATCTAATTGGCCAAGCTCTTAACAAAACAAAATTCTTCGGTATGACCCAAAAGAAAAAAATCGTAAAAACTGGCTATTTATGGGCCAATGGTTATACTCAAACTCTTGAAAAAACATATGAATTTTTAAATGCTTGTTTTCAATTTTTTGAAATGCGAATTGCCGCGCAATGGAAAAAAGGAAGTTCCGAGGGCGGCTTTATAACGATGAACCTTGGCATCTCAAGCCTTATCAGGGTATTCGACGATATCCTTGCATATTTGGAAAAATATCATCATCTCGATTTCACAAGCCTCACGGGTGAAGAGATAGGTGGAAAACTTAAGCCATACCTTGATCCTGTAATCTCCTTTGTGGAAAATTTGTCGTTGGAAGAAATTAAAAAACTGAGGGGCTTTGTCGGTGGTGGGGCAGTTGATAGAGTTCTACGAGAGTTTCAAAATGTCATAAACAAAGAATTTGACGATTTTTCACCAAACGGATTTGCACAGTGGCACAAGGAAAACACAGGGATGTATAATGACCCGTCAAGAAAAATTGGGGATGATATGCAGTTACGAATAAGAGCATATATCTTTGATAAGCTTAAAAAAGAATATGGACTATCAGATGACCGGTGGTGGGCAGAAGGTATTCCTAAAGATATCCAGAAGAAATGTGCGGTTGAAAAAATTGAACATGGAGGAAAATCTGAGCAAGATTATTTATACCTGCTTGATTATCAAAAAACAGTAAAATATCAAAAAAAAATCCTGCTAAATTCATTTACCCCGCCTGACTTAAAATCGGCGAGTGTTGATAAACGGCTTAACTGGTTTGCTCAGTGGAATAAAATAAGAGCAAAATATTCTCACCCAGAAAAAGGAAAAGTTTCTGAAGAAGAATATGAGTTTATGATGGGCCTACAAAAATGGCTGAATAAAAATATTTAACATTCGGATAGAATATTTTTAGTTAATTTACTAAAAACCGGACAATCCTTACATTCGGTTTTTATAGCCGCTAAAAGATCGGTTTCATAAGCAAAGTTGCCGCTGGTAACAACCTGCGTCACCGCCTCTTGTGGCTTGTTGTTTACAGCCGATTCAGTTGTTGGCTGAACAATCTGTGATGCCTTTTGAACAGTTGGTGCTTCCTTTTTGGATTTTAAGCGCGAATTGAGCCGGATTTGTTTTGAGATTGGAAGCCCCAGTTCACGTTCGATCTGATTATAAAAAAGCCCTTTGGACTCATTATCAACAAAATCATCCCTTCTGCTGTTCGGTATTAAATCAGCACTATCAACGTGAATCTCGCCAACCATATAACTATTGAACCGACTTTCACGGAAGCAGCCGTCAAGCATATGGTTATCGCCGATTTGGATATTTCCAACCCTTGCTCGAAT
>Ga0075121_1002378_pt1 | contig 10858 bp, 5 predicted proteins | sample AntAceMetag02UKG_FD_69793 | JGI IMG/M metagenome (GOLD analysis project Ga0075121, IMG submission 69793) | Saline lake microbial communities from Ace Lake, Antarctica - Antarctic Ace Lake Metagenome 02UKG | ecosystem: Environmental > Aquatic > Non-marine Saline and Alkaline > Saline | place... | reverse complement strand
CCTGGCTTTTAATATATAAATGAATTCTATTTATTGAGAATAAATATTTTCATTGTTTATATTTCCTGGCACAGCGGAATCATACCAATTTGTATGTTCAGCTCCCCCACTTTCTCCCCATGCAGCGAACTTCAAATATGCCCAGGTTATCTGAACAAGTTCAATGGGATAGTCCCATGATTCGGCAATATGGATTGCCCATGGAAGATTATTTGAAGTTTTGAAATATCTATCTGTGGCTGGATGCGAATCATCATCTGCTGTTCCCCAATATGGAGTGCCTGCCATTTTTGATGTGGGTGCATAATCAGGAAGATGTATCTCTTTTTGCCTGTTATTATTTACATAGATAAAAGGATTATAGGGCGGCAAATAAGTGAGTGCAGTGACATCCAAAGGAGTGCCCAATGTATAGGTGAACTCAAGTTCTGCAGGAGTTACATAGGGTTCAGTTTCCACAGTATTTATCCATGAAGATGGGTCACCGGCAGGTTCCTGCATGAGGTCAAAGGCATCCTGGAAAAGGATAACAACAGCATTTGTTGTTCCATAATCAAGACCAACTGTGGTATTGCCATGATTATTAAAGGCAAAGTAGTTCGGCGAGTCAAAGGGAAGTTGGACTGCAAAACCGTTATGGAATCCTGCACCAATGGCACGAAGTTTAAAGGAGCCGTGAATATCAACCAGCTCATTGCTGGCGTTGGTTACCTGGTTATAATTGTAGTCGACCACGATATCATTGAAATCATAATCACCTTTGCTGGGCCAGTTGTCTTCAAATGCTAGTGTGCCATACACATTCTCGGCAGGATAATAATTATTAAAAGCTCTGTCACCATCGGTCGGATAATCATCCTCATCATCCGGCACACCATCTCCATCTCCGTCAATTGGTTCAGTCATATGATATAAACTGTCAGTATTGAAAGCATCGGGAGGAGTTGCTTCAAAGATAAATATGGCATCATTGAAGTCCATATCTCCACCAGGTCTCGGAATGTCTTCATAGGCGACAACAATCTTCTCGGTGAGACCGTCATATAAGGCAACAACTTGAGAGCCGGCAGCAGGATAATATTTCTTCACAGAGTAGAGTACGGGTTTTGTTTCGCTGACACCGCTTCCACCTGCAATCCATCCATTGCTTACAAGAAATGTACCAAAATAGGTTCCTCCCGTAAAAGTGCCGAGTTGAAGTCTGTCTCCGGTTTGCAACTCCCCGGCAGAAGGAAATGAAAAGTTTGGAAATACTATTGTCCGGTCAAGTGAGGTGGGGTCAACAGGGAGTGAAGCAAGGTTTGGAAAATCAAAGAATCCTATGCTATTTTTGTAGCCAGCACCTTCATGAACGAATTTCAAAAATACATCTGCATCTACATCAAGAAGTAAGTTCGTTGAAATATCTGACGAGAAATACTCCGGATGAGCTGTTGTCGCGTTTGAATATTCCGGCAATGCATTATTGATCCTTGTAAGAAGGTCTGCATCGACCGCTTGATTTACCATTGGAGAAGGTGTTCCTTTAGCATTAAAGCTGATTCCTGGAAGATATGACCACGCTTTTGAGTCACCTTTTAGGCCATCTGAAAGCCCCTTTTCTCCATAAGGAAAGTTGCCATATTCAAAAGTTACTTCGCTGTTTACAATTGGGAGCGTGAGTGTATTCATATATCCGATCACTGTTAAGGAGTCACATCCCTCTGCAACGATCAAAGAAGTGGAATAAACACCATCCGCCTGTGTAATACCTTTCGCTATCAAATGCCCACCCTCGTCCGGATGGCACTGGTAGATCTTAAAAACTATTCCCTGTACAGGATCATCTGATAGAGTGGTCACAATAAGGTTCACATCAACAGATTGAGAAGTATTATATGCAAAGTCATATGGAACTTCAATATCATTGATATTAATAGGATCATTATTTGTATCATTATTTGTTGCTACGTCACATCCTGCCCAAAACAGCAAGGTTGCTGCAATCACTAAAACAAAAATTTTTTTCATTGGTCCCCCAAATGAATTTTGATATGTAAAGGATAAATAATATGTTTTTCTCGTCAACGTTTATCTGTGTGCGTACTAAATAACAAAAAAGCCAGACATTATGCCTGGCTTAAATGTATATAAGTCTAAAGTTTATGGGGAATAAATATTAGCAGCATTTATATTAGTCGGCTCGGAAGAATCATACCAGTTTTCATGCACTTCTCCTCCGCTCTCTGCCCACGCAGCAAAGAATAAATATGCATGAGTGATCTGACAAATCTCAATTGGATAATCCCATGAGGTTGCTACATTTATTGCCCATGGCAGGTTATTCGATGTCTTAAAATATCTTCCAGTATCCGGATCTGAGTCATCATCATAGGTTCCCCAGTGTGGAGAACCAGCCATTTTGGATGTCGGTGCATAGTCTGCTAAATGTATCTCTTTCTGCCTGTCATTATTTACATATATGAAGGGATTGTAAGGAGGGAGGTCTTCGGACGACCATGCTGAAAAGTCAAGAGGAGTGTCAAGTGTATAAGTGAACTCAAATTCTGCTGGAGTCACATAGGGCTCGCTTTCTACAGTATTTATCCAAGTAGATGGATCACCACCAGGTTCCTGCATAAGGTCAAAGGCATCCTCAAAGAGGATCACAACCGCATTGGTCGTTCCATTATCGACATATTGATGGGCATCACCATTATCCTCAAAAGCACTGTAATTTGAAATTGCAAAGGGGAACTGCACACCACATCCGTTATGATATCCTGCACCGATAGCACGCAGTTTGAAAGAACCAATTATATCTACAAGCTCGTTACTTGCATTCGTGACCTGTGTGTAGTTCCAATCAACCACAATATCATTGAAATCATAATCGCTTTTCCTGGGCCACTTATCCTCAAACGCAAGGGTATAATACGTATTTTCAGCTGGAAAGAAGTTATCAAAAGCTCTGTCCGGATCATCTGGATAATCATCTTCATCATTTGGAACACCATCTCCATCGGCATCCGAGGGAGCCGTGAAGCTTTCATAAGGGCCCATATCAACAATGCCGTTAGTGATTCGCATATTTTCATCCAGGTCATAGGTCCAAGCCATCCAACCGGCGTTGAGTCCGGCATTGATGCAGGGTGAGCCTGCCTGGAGACGGTAATCTTCTGAGCCACCGATTGTGCTGACAAACATCGGAACCGATGAGATACAGTTGGTGCTGTAGCTTGCCGGAATTGCCGGAGTTAAGCAGCAGTTATAATAGTGGTACCCGCTACCGCTAACGGTATAGTTATCACTACCGGTGTTGTAATAGATGATGGTATTGTAAATCTGACTGTTATTCCGTGTATGAATTCCGGCTCCAACCGGAGAGGCATTATTCGCAATGACACAATTGTACACGGTGCCTGCATTCCAGATATTAACACCTCCACCATATATTATTGAAATATTGCCGGTGATCTCGCAGTTGCGGATCTCTCCGCCGTTCAACAGGCGTACACCTCCCCCATAGCCACTGGTGCCATTATCACTGGCCAGGTTATCTTTGACAATGCAGTTGAGCAGCAGGCCGTCTGTATCGATGGCAGCGCCACCTCCATCACGGGCCTGGCTATCCTTCAGGATACAACGCCTAACTGTACCACCATTTTTGATGTTCACAGCTCCTCCAAATCCCTCAGGATGGTACCCATTTTGAATGGTGAATCCATTTACCATTGCTTCGGCATGGTCTATCTCAAAACATTTGGTCACATTGTTACCATCCACGATCGCAAGAGCGGATCCGTAGATGCTTTCAACCGTAATCCCTATAGTGATGGTGATTTTTGTAGTGAGCGTATAAGTTCCGTTATCTACCAGAATAATATCCCCATCGCTGGAGACATTGATGGCGGTTTGGATGGATGTGGCAGCGGTAATTAAATTCGTATAGGGAGGTGTATTGCTGCCTGATGGTGAGACATATCTTGTAGTAGCAATGTTCCCGGGCTTTATAGATGGATCGTTTGTATCAGGATGAAGATATGTATAACCTTCATACTCATAATGTAATTCCCCATTAATGATCGGAACACTCAGCGTGTTCATCGGACTTACCACTGTAAGCGCGTTACATCCTTCTGGTACGATCAGGGCAGTTTTGTACGATCCGTCTTCTAAGGTTACCCCTTTTGAGGTAAGGCGTCCGTTTTGATCGGGATCGGCATCATAAATTTTGAATACAACTCCCTGCACGGGATTGTCCGATGCATCTGTTACAGTAAGGTTAACGGCAACAGCGCTGGATGTTTGATAGGTAAAATCTTCTGGAACTTGAATGTCGTTTATATTTATAGGTTCATCATTATTTTGAATATTAGTAGCCTGGTCACAACCAGCGCAAACTAACAAGACTGCGGTAACAAAAACAATAAAAATCTTTTTCACTTGTCCTCCAATTGTGGTTTGGATAAAAAAAAAGATGCAATAAAAACTTCGTCAAGTTTTTTACTCAAACCAACTCGGTCTGCTTACAGCTAGTTTAATTCTTGTGTGCAGGATATTCTTTTATAACAAAAAAGCCAGACATAATGCCTGGCTTGATTTTTTAGAGAAATTTTATGTTATGGTATATAAATATTATCGCTATTTATATTAGTTGGCTCGGAAAAATTATACCAGTCTGTATGCAGAGCTCCTCCGCTCTCTGCCCACGCAGCAAAGAACAAATATGCATGAGTGATCTGGCACAACTCAATTGGATAATCCCACGAGGTTGCTACATTTATAGCCCATGGTAGGTTATTCAATGTCTTAAAATATCTTCCAGTACCCGGATTTGAGTCATCATCGTAGGTTCCCCAGTGTGGTGAACCAGCCATTTTCAGGGTCGGAGCATAATTAGGAAGATGTATCTCTTTCTGCCTGTCATCATTTACATATATGAAGGGATTGTAAGGAGGGAGGTCTTCGGACGGCCATGCTGAAAAGTCAAGAGGAGTATCAAGTGTATAGGTGAACTCAAATTCTGCAGGTGTTACATAAGGCTCCCCCTCGACAGTATTTATCCAGGTTGAGGTATCCGGAGGTTCGTTCATAATGTTGAAAGCATCCTGGAAGAGAATCACCACTGCATTGGTCGTTCCATTATCGACATATTGATGATCATCTCCATTATCAACAAAAGCACTGTAATTTGTTATAACGAAAGGGAACTGCACGCCACATCCATTATGATATCCTGCACCGATTGCACGTAGTTTGAAAGAACCAATTATATCTACAAGCTCGTTACTTGCATTCGTGACCTGTGTGTAGTTCCAATCAATCACAATATCATTAAAATCGTAATCGCTTTTCCTGGGCCACTTATCTTCAAAGGCAAGGGTATAATATGTATCGTAGGCAGGGTAATAATTATCAAATGCTCTTTCATCATCAAAAGGATAGTCATCATTCAGATCTGTGACACCATCACTATCACTATCCCATCCATTTACATACAATGCCCACGAACAACCATGGATAGTTGCATCATAATCATTGGACGTTTCATCATAGAGAGTAGTGCCGGTTCCTTCATCCATCCTCCAATATGCTGCCAGTCCCGCTGTAGTCGGAGAGATAAGTTTAGTATAGTTTGAGGCAATCTGTACTCCAGTTCTTGCCACAGACCATATACGTACTTCTTCTTCATAGCCGCGTAAACCCCAAGTAGAAGCACCTAGTATAGCGTTATACCCTGAAAGATCGGGAGTCGTTGCTGGTATTGTACCTGTAAAGGTTAAGGTCACAGGTGTTGCATTACCGTTTATATATAGCTTCAGTCTGCCTGCATTTGTTCCAGCACTGCCATCAAAAACTATTGCCCAATGGAACCAGGTTCCTGATGTAATGGTAGTAGAATAGTTTGACCATCTAGCATATGAGTTGGAACCGTTACCAAATTCAATATAAATCTCACCATAAGCGGCATAGATATCAATATCGTTATTATCGTCTATCCATTTGTACATAATCAGCCCATTCTCTGTGTTGTCAGCCTGGTATGCCCATCCCTCTATTGTGAACGCACTCACATTATTCAATTCAGAAATATCGCCTAGAACAACATAGTCTCCAAAAGCGAGGCAGTAATTGGTTAATTTCGTATTTTCACCATATCCTTTTGGATCAATAAACGGAGCTTCGATTACAATAAAATTGCTGTACTCATACGTCAATTCTCCATTCACGATAGGTATTGAAAGTGTGTTTATAGGACTGACAACTGTAAGCTCGCTACATCCTTCGGGTGCGATCAGGGCAGTTTGGTAGGATCCGTCTTCTAAGGTTACCCCTTTTGAGATAAAACGTCCGTTTTGATCGGGATCAGCATCATAAATTTTGAATATAACTCCCTGTACAGGGTTGTCTAAGGCATCTTTTACAGTAAGGTTAACGGTAACAGCACTCGATGTTTGATAGGTAAAATCTTCTGGAACTTGAATGTCGTTAATATTTATAGGATCATCATTATTTTGAATATTAGTAGCCTGGTCACAACCAGTGCAAACTAACAAGACTGATGTAATAAAAACAATAAAAATCTTTTTCATTTGTCTCCCAAATGAGTTGTTGATTGTTTTTTTAATTTATCTTCCATGTCGGTCAAGTTTTTAAATATATAATTTACTAGAAATTTATTTTCCCCGATAAATATAGAAAGCTCATTCTATTTTTATTGACAAGTATCACTTCATCTGTGCCATGCCTCTCAGGATTATACATGATCAAAAAATCAGTTTTCGGAAAAGAAATATTTGAATACACAGGCGTTATTCATGTCCATACAGAACATTCTTTTGACGGACATGGAAGCCTTGCGGATATTGTAAAAACAGCAGAAGAGCTTAACGTCGATTTTGTCTGTATAACAGATCACCGTTCTCTGGATGTGCGAAATGATCTCCCCGATCTTTCACAATCAAATGTACAGGTACTCATCGGATATGAGATGAATGATGCAGCGAAGAATAATCATTACCTTATTTTCAATGTTGATAAGGTATTTCCTCTTTCAATGAACGCTGCTGAATATGTAGAGCAAACCAGAAAAGTTGGTGGAACCGGATTTATTGCTCATCCTTTTGAGAAAAGAAGGTCAAAGAGAACTTTGCGTACCTATAATTGGACAACGTGGAATGTTGATGAATTCGATGGGATTGAGATATGGAACTACATTTCGGAATGGACTGATAAATTACTAATACCCTGGAATGTAATATTCAAAATTCTTTTTCCAAATACATCAGTAAATAGACCGGGTAAGAAAGTATTAAAAAAATGGGATGAACTCAATAATAAAGGATTGAAAAAAGCTGGCATTGGAAGTGTGGATTCTCATGAGAACAAATACTCTGCAGGTCCGCTTTCTATCAGCTTTCTTCCGCACAGAAAATTATTCGGGACGATCAGGACAAACATACAGACCCGCCAGCAACTTTCCTCCGACAATGCAGTTCAGGAGATACTCTCGTACTTGAAAAATGGCAACTCATATATTGTGAATTACACTCATGCAGACCCGTATATGTTCTATTGCGGTATCGAATCAAAAGCATCTGAGAAATTTGCTTTGCCCGGCGAAGAAATATCGCTCGACGAAAAAGATCTCTACTTATTCATCTATCTCCAGCAGGATTGCCATGTGAAGATCATACATGATGGAAACACCATTCACACTGAATATCGAAACAAGATATCCTACCCTATCACAGAGAAAGGCTTTTATCGGATCGAAGTATTTATTGGACTCAAGGGGTGGCTTTTTTCTAACCCGATGTATGTGGTATAGTACCTCATCCCTAAATCCCTTCTCCTCTACAGGAGACGGGACTTCCCAAAATGAAAGCAGAAATTCCTTCCTAAATTAGGAAGGATTGAGGAAGGTAGCTCCTAACATATCAAACCAACTCATAAAATAAAATTCATCACACAAAAACATATTTGCTTTGACATAAAAACCATTTTGTCATTTTCGTGGTTTAAGAAATTTTCGCTTGAGACGGTATAATGTAATGAAGCCGTGTGGTTTAAAATATAATGCTTGAAGGAATTTTATGAAAGAAATATTTGTACAGGATCTAAGCCCTTTAGAAGGCAGTGAGATAACAGATTTTTTTGCGATCAGCGAGAAATCTGTGAGAAAAAGCAGAAATGGAAAATACTTCATCCGTTTGCTGTGTGTTGACAAAACAGGTCAGGTCACAGGATTTATCTGGGACAACGTCCCAAAATTTCAGGACACTTTCAGCGTTGGAGATATTGTGAAACTTAAAGCGCTTGTTACCACTTTCGAAAACAATGTACAGCTCTCCATAAGCAACATTAGAAAGGCAGAAGAAAACGAATATCAAATCTCTGATTTTGCCCCAACAACCACAAAAGACACCAACAAACTCTTAGAAAAACTTTTTGGCTTCATCGATTCGATAAAAAATGAATATTTGTCTCAGCTTCTTCACCTTATATTTGATGATAAAGAGTTGCTGGGAAAATTCTCAAAGTCACCTGCTGCGAAGAACTGGCACCATAATGTCGTTGGAGGGCTTCTTCATCATTCTGTAACTGTTACTTCGATCTGCGATGCGGTAAGCACTATGTATGAGGGAATCGACAGAGACCTTCTTTTGACATGTGCTATCTTGCACGACATAGGCAAGATAAAGGAATATACACTTGCACCGTTTATTGAGTTCACAGACGAGGGACGCCTGTTGGGACATGTTGTTATGGGCAACAAAATGGTTGTTGATACATGCGAAGAGATCAATAATTTTCCACAAAATCTCCTCATGAAGATTGAACATCTTCTTCTTAGTCACCATGGAGAAAGGGAGTACGGTGCGGCAGTTCCTCCAAAAACAAAAGAGGCGCTCATCCTGCATTATGCAGATAATCTCGACGCCCAGGTCACCGGTGCAGCAGATTTGATAGAGAAAGCTTCTGATGAAAAATTAACATGGACGGATTATCACTTCCTCACAAATCGGGAGTATTACACGGAATAGTAATAACTGTTCTCGTCGTCTGATTTTCTTGACTGCATTTTGAGCGATTGGACATTTTACAAGTTGAAAATATAATTATATATAAGGATTTTTCATGAATATAAAAATATCATTTCCGGACGGTTCCCAAAAGGAATTTCCAAAAGGTATTACTCCTCTTGAGATCGCACAAGGAATAAGCAAAGGGCTTGCAAAAGATGCTCTATGTGCTCAATTCAATGACGCTGCGGTCGATATGACCAGACCTCTCGAAGAAGACGGTTCAATTCTCTTTTACAAATTCTCCGACGAAAAAGGAAAAAATGTATACTGGCACAGCTCCTCACACATCATGGCACAAGCAGTAAAACGGCTTTTCCCGGATGTGAAAGTTGCGATAGGTCCATCTATCAAGCAGGGCTTTTACTATGATTTTGATAAGGAAACTCCTTTCACAGAAGATGATCTGCAACTGATTGAAGAAGAAATGCAACGCATTATTGATGAAAATTTCTTCTTTGAAAGAAAGGTCGTGAGTCGGGATGAAGCGCTTGAGCTTTTTGAAAGTCTCGGGGAAAACTACAAAATAGAACTCATCAAAGAACTACCTGAAGATGAAACAATCACTATCTACGTGCTTGGTGATTTTGTTGACCTCTGCCGCGGATCGCATTTAGAGTCTACAAGCAAAGTGAAATTCTTTAAACTGCTCAAGTTCTCGGGCGCTTACTGGCGAGGTGATGAAAAAAATAAAATGCTTCAACGCATCTACGGCATCTCCTTCCCCAACCAGAAAGAGCTGGATGAATATCTTAAAAAGCTGGAAGAAGCAGAAAAAAGAGATCATCGAAAAATCGGAAAAGAACTCGACCTGTTCGGCTTTTATGAAGACGTTGGTGCTGGGCTTGTGCATTGGCATCCAAAGGGCGGAGTCATGAGAGATGTGATAGAAAATTTCTGGAAAAAGGAGCACTACAAAGCTGGTTACCAGATCGTCTACACACCCCATATCGGAAAATCAATCTTGTGGGAAACCAGCGGGCACCTTGACTTCTACAAGGACAGTATGTATGCACCGATGAAGATCGATGAGATCGATTACTACATCAAGCCGATGAATTGCCCCTTCCATATCATGATATATAAATCTAAGTTGCGCAGCTATCGTGAATTACCTTATAAATCCGCAGAACTCGGCACCGTGTACCGTTATGAACGCTCAGGCGCCTTACATGGCTTGATGAGAGTTCGCGGCTTTACACAGGATGACGCTCATATTATGTGTACTCCGGATCAGCTCGTGAGTGAAGTGGTAAAGCTTCTTGATTTCTCACTTTTCTTCCTAAAATCCTTTGGCTTCGACAGGTATGATATTTTCCTTTCAACCAAGCCGGACAAATATGTAGGAGAAGACATTGATTGGGAAAAAGCCACAGAATCATTAAAGGAAGCTCTCGAAATTTCCAGACTGGATTATAAAGTCGATCCCGGTGAAGGTGTATTTTACGGACCCAAAATAGACATCAAGATCAAGGATGCACTCGACCGCTCATGGCAGTGCACAACCATTCAGTTCGATTTCAACCTGCCGGAACGCTTCGAAATGGCCTACATCGGCGAGGATAATGAAGCTCATCGTCCCTATATGATCCATCGCGCACTGCTTGGTTCTCTTGAACGCTTCTATGGAGTGCTCATCGAGCATTATATGGGGAACTTCCCAGTGTGGTTGGCACCAGTACAAGTACAGGTCATACCCATCAGCGAGCATCAAGTCGAGTATGCAAAAGGTATCCTGCAGGAACTGCGGGATGCTGATATCCGTGCTGATATCGACGTGCAGAACGAAA
>Ga0075121_1002376_pt1 | contig 10860 bp, 8 predicted proteins | sample AntAceMetag02UKG_FD_69793 | JGI IMG/M metagenome (GOLD analysis project Ga0075121, IMG submission 69793) | Saline lake microbial communities from Ace Lake, Antarctica - Antarctic Ace Lake Metagenome 02UKG | ecosystem: Environmental > Aquatic > Non-marine Saline and Alkaline > Saline | place... | reverse complement strand
TCAATTATTACGGGGGGTAAGGAAACTCATAACTCCATGGAGCTTTTACATTCTCCTAGATTAAAGGCTTTATTAGTAAAAGCTAAAGCTGAATTTGATTATGTTCTTTGTGATACAGCCGCTTTTATACCATATGCAGATACGAAGATATTAAGCCCCCTAGTTGATGGCATTATTCTTACTATAAAAGCTAGAAAAACCAGAAAAGAGGTAATTGATAGAACTGAAGAAATTTTAAAGGAGCTCCATTGTCGAATCTTTGGTTTTATCTTAACAGACATAGAATACCATATTCCAGAGTTTATATATAAGTACTTATAATTTTATCATTTAAGGGGGGAAAGCAGAAAGCCAAAGTTCATATTTTTAAGAATTTTGGTTTTTTTGTAGAAGAAAGTCAGATGGGAACAATCAAAAGAATAGCAAAAAACACTATGGTGTTAACAGGCTCAGAAGTGCTTAATAAAGCTCTTTCTTTGTTCTTATATATTGCTATAGCTAATTATTTAAAAGATAATGGCTATGGGCAATTTTCCTTTATTGTAACTGTGCTAGGGTTTTTTCAGGTGATTGCAAGTTTTGGTTTAGACAAACTTACTATACGTGAGGTTGCGAAAGCTAAAGATAAAACTCACGAGTATGTTGCTTCTATGCTAAAATTTAAGATTTTTTTAGCCATACTTACATATTTAATCCTAGTTGTTTTTATAAATTTAACAGGGAAAAGTCCCGAGGTGGTCTATGGCGTATATCTTATGGGGATATCCATCCTTCTTATTAATATTTCCAATACTTATATGGCAATATTTAATGCCCATGAAAAATTAGAAATTAACGCAATTCTACTTGTTTTCATAAAGCTTATCATATTGGCTTTAACATTTTTAGGAATATATCTAAAAGTTGGACTTTTGTATATTTTATCGTTTTTTGTTATTGGAGAAGCGGTAAGAACGACAATTTTTTATTTTCTTTATAAAAAACACTTTAAAGTTTCAAAAGTACTTAAAAGCACCATATTATCTAAAAAAACTCTTATGATAGCGGCACCATTTGCAGCTATAGGATTTGCGTCTTTGATTTATAACCATATAGATATTGTAATGCTTTCTTTGATGAAAGGTGATAAACCGGTTGGTTGGTATAGCGCCGCTTATACTTTAATTGTAGGTTTAATGTTTATCCCGCGTAGTTATACCCTTTCGGTGTTTCCGGTTATTTCACGATATGCCCTAGGCTCAAATGGGCTATTAAATATTGCTTGGCAAAAGTCTGTTAAATTCCTTTTGATTATTTCATTGCCGATAACATTAGGAGTTATACTTTTAGCTGGTCGATTTATATATCTTTTTTATCATTCCGGGTATGAAAATTCTATAAATGCTTTAGAGATTCTTATACTAGCAACACCCTGGATTTTTGTAAATTCCATAAATATATATTTGTTATACGCTGCTAATAAACAAAAACAAGCAATTATTATTGTATTAATCAGTATGGTTCTTAATATAGCCCTTAATTTCATCCTTATACCAAAATTTAGCTATATCGGGGCTTCCTGGGCTACGGTTTTAGTTGAAATTGTCAATGTTTTTATGTGCTTTGGATTTATTTGTGCGGCGTTGAAATTAAAAGTAAAAATACTTAATATTTTACTTAAGCCACTCTTGGCAACTCTTATTATGGGAAATTTTATTTATTACTTTCAGTCGCTTAATTTGGGGCTTCTTGTTTCAATTTCAGGCATTATGTACATAGGAATGCTTCTTTTATTAAAGGTATTTGATGAACAGGATAAAGATATATTGAGCAAAGCTTTTCCCTTTATAACCGCGAGGTAATTAAGGAGTGTTCTAAGCTTTTAAATTTAAAAGGAAAAAAATGACTAAATATTGCGATGAAGTTGATATAACTGATGAAAAAACTCATGGGAAATTGATTAATCTCATTGGTAAAAATAAAAAGGTTCTTGAAATAGGATGTACAAATGGCCGAATGTCAAAATTTTTAGCACAAAATGGATGTCAAGTTACAGGCATTGAGATAGATAGCCTTAGAGCTCAAACGGCTAAGCAATTTTGCAGTGAAGTTATAATTGGTGATGTAGAAGATGAATCAGTTCAAAGTCAAATCAAAGGAACTTTTGACGTGGTTATTTTTGCTGATGTCTTGGAACATTTAGTGTATCCAGAGAAAATTTTAACCAAAATGCACAAATTTTTAAACGAAGGAAGTTTTATTCTAATATCTTTACCAAATGTAGCATATTTCACAGTTAGAAAAAAATTATTATTCGGAATGTTTGAATATGAAACTAAAGGAGGCATTCTGGATAACGAACACTTAAGATTTTTCACGTTAGACACCGCAAAAAAAATGATTTTGGATTGTGGGTATGAAATTGAATATTTTGATGTGATTTCTATTCCAAGATTTAAAAAATATCGGTTCATTTATAAATTATCTAAAAAATTTCCTGCCCTATTTGCATACGAGTTTATTTTTAAAATAAAACCAAATTTAAAAGATAAAATATGATAAGCCTTTCTATAGTGATCGTGAACTGGAATGCCCAAAATTATTTGGCTAAGTGTTTAAATTCTCTACGAATCAACGCTAGTAATAAAATTGATCTGGAAATTATAGTTGTTGATAATAATTCTTCAGATGATTCGGTATCTATGATTAAAGAAAGATATAAGGAAGTTAAATTGATTGAAAATAAAGAAAATCTTGGTTTTGCTAAGGCTAATAATCAGGCTATAAAAAGAGCGACAGGTGATTATATATTACTACTTAATCCGGATACTGAAATTTATCCTGATTCGATTAACAGAATGGCTGCCTTTTTGGAAAAAAATCATCGCGCCGCAATGGTTGGCCCTAAGATTTTTAATACTGATGGTACAGTTCAGTATGAATGCGCCCGGCATTTTCCGACACCCCTATCTGAATTTGCGGTAGAAACTACTTTGTATAAAAGATTTCCAAAGAGTCGTTTTTTTGGAAGTTATTTGATGACTTATTGGAATCATAATAGTTGCAGGGCTGTAGATTGTATTTCTGGAGCATGCATGCTTATAAAAACAGATGTTATTAGAGAAATTCAAATGTTTGATGAATCTTATTTTATGTATGGTGAAGATGTTGATTTGTGCATGAAAATAAAAAGACATGGTTATGACATATGGTTTTTGCCTGAAGCTAAAATTATTCATCATTGGGGTAAAAGTTCTGAACAGCTTCCTCTTCAAATGAGTATAATTGCCAGAGAATCAATGTTATTATATTTTAGCAAAAATTTTGGTTTACTAACTGCTCTAGCATATAAAACCTTGTTGTTTATAGCAGCCTTTTGCATACTAACCGGCACCTTATTATTATATTTACTTTCTTCAAAACAAAGAAGAAAACAAATGCATAAGATAATAAAGAAAAGTTATGATTTATTTTTGTGGTTAATAGGTTTAAAAAGTAAAGAAACACGCTACTCATGAATAATAACTATTTTCATGAAGACGAAAAGCCACTTTTAGAATTTCCGGCAATTATGCTTATAGGTATAACACTTTTATCTGTCGGATTAGGCTTGAGCCTCTTATTTCTACCTTGGTACTTTACTTTTTTAGGTTTTTTCAGCTTAGCAATAATCGTTGCAATATTCATAAATCCTTATATTGGGGTTTTAATTTTTTTAATGGGATCTTATTTGCATCCTACTATTTTTTTACCACCTCAATTTGCATCATTGCATTTAGCTCGGAATCTGGCATTTGTAGTTTTATTTGTTTGGGTATTTCATACTTTAGTTTACAAAGATTTTAAAATGACTAAATCGATCCAAACATTTTTTGTATTGGGATATGCTTTTATGCTATTTTTTTCGTGCTTTAAATATTTTGATTACAGCTTTTCATTATATATAGAACAAGCTATTAAATTTTTGATTCTATATTTTGTCATTATAAATTTAGTAAAAACTTCAAAAGATTGTATAGGTATAATTTGGACTATTGTCATTTTAGCAACAATTGCTTCTTTAATAGGTATGTATCAATGTATATTTAATATAGGTACATCTTATTATGGGGGGAGAGTGAGAATTACAGGAACGGAAAAGGATCCAAATCTTTTTGGCATGCAAATAGCTTTGGCTATTCCTTTAGTTTTAAATCTTTTCTGGGTATATAAAAGTAAGATATTAAAAATGTTCCTTATGTCGATTTTTGCTTTGCTACTTATTGCAACTGTTTTTACTTATTCAAGAACTGCCCTAGTAGCATTAGGAATAGTTTTATTTTTGACGGTTATGCGACCTATTTTTTTAAAACCCAGAAATTTTACTCCGTTGATTTGTCTAATATTAGTTTGCCTGATTTTATTACCATTTATTCCCCAAGAATATTGGCAAAGAGCAAAAAGTATTACAGATTTTAAAGATATTGGTATACATTCAAGGTTGAATGCTTGGAAATTAGGCTGGCAGATGATAAAGCAAAATCCTTTTCGGGGAGTAGGGTTTGGTCTCTTTAAGTATGAACATTTAAGAGAAGCTATTATTTCTGAGGAAATAACAGGGGGCTATGAAACCGCTCTACACGCCCACAATTCCTTTATTGAAGTAACAGCAGAAGCCGGCATTATTGCTTTTTCGTTTTTGGCACTTTTAATCTTTTGGACATTTAAAAATCTAAGAGAAGCTCAAAGGATATTTTATGTCAATGGCGATAAGTTACTATTAAATATTTCAATGGGTTTAGAAATAAGTTTAATTGGTTACTTAGTTGGTGCCATGTTTTTATCATATTTACATTTACTTATTTTCTGGATTATTATACCTATGGGAGTGGTTTTTAAAAAAGTTTCCTTGCAAAACAGTGATATTAAAAAGAGTTAAATAATAAAGAAAAAAAATGAAAAAGATAAACATAATGCATGTAAGAAGCGGTCTCAGAGAATCCAATGTAATTTTGGGCGCCGAGACAGTTATTTTATCTTTAATTAAAGGATTGAGTAAAGAAAAGTTTAATCCTATTGTAGTATGTTTTAGTGGTACTCATACCAATGATATACCTTTATTGCAAGCATTGCAGAGAGAAAATATATTAACTGATGTAGTATATTTAAGAAATCGTTATGATATAAGTGCAATTTTTAAGTTAAGGAAACTCATTAAAAAATATAATGTTGATATTTTGCATTGTCATGAATATAAAAGTGATATTATTGGTTTTTTTGCCAGCGTATTTATTCAAGTTAAACGTGTAACTACCGTTCATGGATGGACAAAGGCAAATTTAAAAGTATCTTTTTATGAATGGCTTGATTCAATTGTTGTTAGATTTTATGACAAAATTGTAACTGTCTCAGAAGATATCAGGAGGCAGCTTATAGCAAAAAAAATACCCGAAACTGAAATTAGCGTAATACATAATTCAATTGATATTGATATGTTTTCTTCGCCAAACAAAACTAATCTGAGGCAAGAATTTAATATTCCAAAAGAATTTAAGATTGTTGGTACTGTTGGTAGATTAAGTAAAGAAAAAGGCCAGAATTATTTTTTAAAAGCAGCAGCTGAAATAATTAAAGAATATTCAGATGTTAAATTTATAATAGTAGGTGATGGATCTTTAATGAGTAAATTAAAAGGTTTCGCAAGGCAATTAGGTATAGATAATAACGTTATTTTTACTGGTTACAGAAAAAATATTTCATCTATAATGAGTGAAATTGATTTATTTGTTCTATCTTCCTTGAGAGAAGGTCTGCCAATGGTTATTTTAGAAGCTATGGTGCAAAGTAAACCTATAGTATCATTTAAGATAGGCGGGGTTCCCGAGGCAATAGTTGATGGACAAACTGGAATTTTAGTTCAGCCAAAAGATTATAAAACACTTGCTCAAAGGGTCATTAAACTATTAAAGGATCCTGATGAGGCTAAAAGGATAGGAGAAGCGGCCTTAGAGCAAGTAATAAACAAATTTAGTGTAAAGCAGATGGTGCAAAAATATGAAAAAAACTATAAAGAGTTATCGAAATAAAAAGATTTTAGTTATTTCTTTGCAAGGAATTGGCGATTTACTTTTAACAACCCCTCTATTGCATGCTTTAAAATTAAGCATTCCTGGAATTAAGATTTCTGTTCTTACTCATAAAGCAAGTAGTAAGATTTTATCAGATAATCCGGATGTAGACGAGGTACTGTTTACTGATTATAAAAGCCCACTTAAAGTTTTAATATCGTTACTTAATTTAAGAAAGAGGTGTTTTGATATATCTATTTGCACTTATCCAAGTGGTGTACGTTCTGCTTTTGTGGGTTATTTAAGCGGTGCATCTGTTAGATTAGGACAAGACCTCAACTTATTTAAAAAATATGGATGGCTATTTACAAAAAAAATGGCTATAACCGAAGTAAAACATGCTGTTTTAATGAATTTAGATTTTTTGAAACTTCTTGGTTTGAATAAGGAAAGGGCAAAGAAAAAATTAATTTTAAATTTGACATATGAAAACAGAAACTTTGCATCCGAATTTTTAAAAGCAAACTGTGTTAATAATAAAGATTTATTAATTGCTATCCATGCTGGTGGAGGTAGATTTACAGTAGCGTATAGGTGTTGGCCCAAACAAAGGTTTGCATCTTTGGCTGATAGCTTAATTGAAAAATACAAAGCTAAAATTTTATTCATTGGTGGAGGGGATGATGAAATAATTGTTGAGGAGATATTGAGGCTTATGAAATATAAAGCTATAAATGCTGTAAACAAAGGGTCGCTTAAGCAAACATCGGCATTAATTGCGCAAGCACAACTTTTAATTTGTAATAACTCTGCTCCGATGCATATAGCTGTGGCATTAGGCATACATACAGTAAGTATTTTTGGTTCAGTTGATCAAAGAATACATAAACCTTGGGGAGACGGTCATATTGTCTTGCAGAAGAAGTTAAAGTGCGGTCCATGTTATTATCCATTTATAAGAGACACCTTGGAAGAGACAAAGAAAAAGAATAGATGGTTTGGTAAAGTATTTAAATGTCTTAAGGGAAATTACGAATGTATACTTTCAATTAATAGGGAAGAAGTTATTGAAGCAGTTGAAAAAATTTTGGATATAAAGAAAAGATAAACATGTTAAAAGAATGCAAAATTTATACAGTTACATTATTAATTACTGTAATGTTATTTTCTACCGTTTCAACGCATGCTAAAAAAAATCCCAGTAGTAAAATTTTAATTATACCAAAACCCCAAGAGGTTATCTTAAAAAACAAAGAAATTATTATAAATAGCGACTGGATTATAATGACAGATATATCAATTGAAGGCGATTTATTTTCTGCTAAATATCTTAAGAGGAAAATATTAAATAGTTTTGACTTATCTTTACCCATTAGAGACATATCTTCTCAAATAGGAAAGAAAAATATAATTTTTGGTACTATTAATAATGATTGCATTAAAAAGATAATTGCACAAAAAATAATAATAATTCCTGATAATATGAGCGATGAGGGTTATATTTTGCAGAGTTCTTCGGATAACATAATTATTATTGCTAAAGGTTCAAGGGGTCTTTTTTATGGAATGCAAACTTTGCTCCAGTTGTTTGAAAAGAAAGGAGAGCATTTTGTATTACCGGAAGCTTGCATTAAAGATCGCCCTGATACTAAATTAAGGGCAGTTTATCTTTGTGCGCCGGCACCACAGAAGATGAAGTATTATTTAGAAGAGGCTGCAAAGCTTAAATATAATGCTGTTGTTGTCGAAAGCTTTGATTTTTTCAATTTAGATGAGTATAAAAAACGAAAAATATGGCAGGACATATTTAAATATGCTAGACAATTACACATAGAACCCATACCTAAAATGCAGAGTTTTGGTGTGGGGGGTAATGTTTTAAGAAAGGAACCTCATGCGGCAGAGGGTATTTATGTTAAGAATGAACCGTTTGAATTTAGGAATAATATTGCTTGTCCTGTTTTGAGTTCTAAAATAAAATTAGAAAACTCAGGATTTGAGAAAGGAACATCTGGATGGCAATTGGGTCAGGATTGGATAATAGATAATGATTCCTATGGAGATAATTTTTCAGCCAAGATAACTGTTGATGGGCCTTTATCCAGGCGCTCAACTATATTGAAATCGAAAAGATATTCTCTCAGCCCTAATTCTATTTACAATCTTAGCTTTTTTGCAAAAGTGAATAACATAGGGGGGAAAAATCATCCTGCTTTAAGGGTGGTGGAATTAGATTCAATGGGCGACCAGATAAAACAGCATAACATTTATATAAAGGAAAAAATGTGGACAAAGAAAGAGCTAAACTTTAAAACGAGTTCTAATTGCGCACAAATATATATATATTGCAATATTTGGGATGGTTATGGTCAGGCATGGTTTGATGAAATAAGTTTGAGAAGGCTCGATAATGCTTTGATCAATGTTATTAGATCAAGTTCATCTGATATTGTTATTACTAATGCGGATAAAACAAAGACCTACGTGGAGGATATTGATTACTACTTCATAGACGGAGTGATGATATATCCATATAATACAATTAATAGTCCTACGCAGATAGAAAGAATAGCGACAGGTGACATAGGCGCTGGAGAGACAGTATTAGTGAGTTATGATTTTGTTGCACGATTGTGTACATATGCGTCATGGAGTATTCCTTATTGTCCATTTGAGGACAAGACTTATGCAGTAATGAATGACGCAATTGAGAATGTGGTAAATTTGCTACACCCTCAATTTATAAGCATTGGGCATGATGAAATAAGGGGATTAAATAGAGATTCGCGATGTAAAAAAAGAAACTTAACAAATGCTGAAGTTTTAGCATATGAAATAAACAAGCTTTACGGAATTATTAAAGATTTAGATTCTGAAGTCAAAATATTAATAAGTGACGATATGTTAAATCCATGGCATAATGGTGGAGATGAAAATTACCAAGTTCAATGGGGTGGGGTATCTGGTGAGACTTTCTTAGCTGCAGAGTTAATTCCTAAAGACATCATAATAATGATTTGGTGGTATGATGCAAAAGATTACTTAGGCAAGATGCAAAATAGTCTGGGATATTTTAAGAAGAAAGGTTTTAATTATTTAGTTGTTGCTTATAAGAATAAAGAAAACATCAAAAACTGGATTGAAATAATTAGTGAAAGAAACGATTGTTCCGGTTTTGTTATAGCAAATTGGGAAGGATTTGAGAAAAATTTAAAAAATGTAAAATTTGCCGCAGATTCTATCTGGTCTTTGAAGAATGAAACTGAGTAAGCTATACTTATGTTTTAATAAAACGGATGCTTTTGTTAATCCGTTAAAAATAGTACAAAGAGTTATGATATAATTTATTGACTGGGGCTAAGGTAGAAGAAAAGGCATAAAATATGGAAGAACGTGATTGATGTAAAAAGCTTGAAAAAATATAGGTGGTTTTTAAGTTAAAAGGAGAATGGCATGTCTGATAAATTTACTAAATCTCCGAGAAACATAGTTACCCGGAAAGACTTTTTTGAAGTTTTGCGCTATATGTTTTCTTTAACGGCTCTTAAAGAGTTGTTTTCTTTATTTGGATATTATATCCATGATCATATATCTCCTATCGCGCAAATGAGGATTGCCGGGAATCCAAGGATTCACCCTACAGCTTCACTTAGGTGGGGCAAAAATATTTCCTTAGGTAAACATTCCCATATTAACCAATATTGTTGTGTGTGGGCGAGCGAAAATTCAAAGATTATTTTTGGAGATAATCTTCTCATGGGTCCGGGAGTTAAGGTATTTTCATCTAACCACACCTTTAAAGATGTAAATACTCCGATGAATATTCAGCCTTACGCGGAGAAAGATATTATTATCGGGAACGATGTATGGCTTGGGGCCAATGTTGTTGTAGCAGCTGGGGTGAAAATAGGAGATGGATGTATTGTTGCGGCAGGAGCAATTGTAACAAAAGATATTTCTCCTTATAGCATTGCGGGGGGCATTCCTGCTAAGGTAATTAAACAGAGAGAATAGGGCTGAGAATGATAAACGCGTTTACAGTAGATGTTGAGGATTGGTTTCACGTTTGCGGAACAGATAATGGAGAAGCGAAATTTAGCAACTGGGATAACTGTGAAGATAGGGTTGTAGGCAATACAGTGTTTCTTTTGAAGATTTTACGTGAGTATAATACCAAAGCAACATTCTTTTTTTTAGGTTGGATTGCGGAAAAGCATCCAGAGCTTGTATTGGAAGTAAAAAAAAATGGGCATGAGATTGCTACTCACGGATATGCCCATAAATTAATTTATGAGCAAACTTCTGAAGAATTTACCAAAGATTTAAAGAAAAGTGTTGATATTATTGAAAAAATAACAAATGAAAAAATATTAGGATACAGAGGGCCGGGGTTTTCCATTACAGAAAAATCCCTATGGGCATTAAAAATTATCGGAAAGTGCGGCTTAAGATATGATTCAACTGTATTTCCGACTGAGCAAGACCATGGAGGCTTAAAAAGTGCTGAATTGTATCCATATCTGATAAATATAGAGAAAAATTCTAAAATATGGGAGTTTCCGATGTCAATCGCGCAAGTTCTTGGAGGGAAGGTTCCTTTCGCGGGGGGCGGGTATCTTCGGTTATTTCCTTATTGGTTTATAAAACATTCAATAAAAAAGATAAACAAAAAGGGAAAACCTGCAATAATATATGTTCATCCCCGTGAAGTAGATATTAAGCAACCTAGAATGAACTTGCCTTTATACAGAAGATTTAAGTACTATGTGAATCTTAAGACAGTAGAGGGTAAAATTAGAGCACTACTTTCAGATTTTAAATTTGCACCGGCAAG
>Ga0075121_1002375_pt1 | contig 10865 bp, 12 predicted proteins | sample AntAceMetag02UKG_FD_69793 | JGI IMG/M metagenome (GOLD analysis project Ga0075121, IMG submission 69793) | Saline lake microbial communities from Ace Lake, Antarctica - Antarctic Ace Lake Metagenome 02UKG | ecosystem: Environmental > Aquatic > Non-marine Saline and Alkaline > Saline | place... | reverse complement strand
AAACATGCGTATTCTAGATAGATATGTAGTAAAAAGCGTAAGCTTGGGGTATTTATTTATCCTCTTGATATTCATTGGACTCTACTTTATTGCTGACATATTTACTAATCTCTCAGATATCCTAAAAGCAAAAACCTCTTTGTTAATCTTGGTTCAATATTATGTTGCCTCCCTGCCATTAATATTCTTAAGAGTAAGCCCTCTAGCCCTACTTATAAGCACCCTCTATACTTTCGGAGAACTAAATAAAAATAACGAAATTATAAGCATTAGGGCTTCAGGCACAAGCATTATGCGTATTGCCTTTCCAATCATATTCTTTGCTCTGTTTCTCTCAGTAACAACATTCTTCATACAAGAGAAAACTCTTATGAAATCTCAGAAAAAAGTTGATGATATAAAAACACAATTTATAAGTAAAACTATATCCAACGCTACTGAAGAACGCAATCTAGCCTTCACCTCTGGAGATAGGATATTATTTGTTCAGAAATTTTTACCTAAAAAAGGTCTTCTGCAAAATGTTATAATTTTTGAAGAAGGAGAAGACAGAAAGCTCAAGAAAAAAATAGTCTGTAAAGAAATCTCTTATGAATATGGTTTCTGGATTGCTAAAGACATTATCGAATATGATCTTGATTCAGATGGAAACATATCCAATATTCCGACTTCTTTGGCAACTAAAAAAATTAGCCTTAAAGAAAAACCTCGAGAGTTACTCTTAAAAAGAAGTATTTTCTCTCAATTCTCATCCTTAAGTCATTTAAAAAAAGAAATATCGAGATTAAAAAAAGTAAAAGCTAACAAACTTCTGGCCAACTTAACTATTGATTATTATCAAAAAGTAGCTGACCCTTTTTCACATCTTTTTGTTATTATTGGTATTTTACCCTTAGCCTTAGAAATCAAAAAAAGAAAAGTAGCGCTGTCCTCTCTCGGAATGGGATTTATCTTTAGCTTTGTCTATTATGTTCTATCTTCTTTTAGTATTGCCCTAGGCAAATCAGGTGTTATCCTACCTTTTTTGAGCGTAAGCCTGGCTCCAGCATTCTTCCTAGCTGTCGGAATAACCGGCCTTCTTCTAATCAGATAATTATTTAAACTTTAAAGAATTTTTATATATCCGGGGTATTTTTAAAGATAGGCAGCTAACAATCTCATAAGGAATAGTATTGGCAATCTTAGCTAGTTCTTCAGCACTTACTTTCTTTTTTCCTTTGCTTCCACCAATTAAAGTAACTTCATCACCAACTTTAATATCTTCTCTCTTGCCTAAATCAACCATAATATGATCCATGCAAATTCTGCCAGCAACATTAAAGTAATCATTCTTAATAATTACTCTGCTCTTATTAGATAAAGCCCAAGGATAACCATCAGCATAACCTACAGCTACAGTAGCAATATTTCGTGTGCCCTTAGCAATATAATTGCGCCCATAACTTATGCTTCTTCCTCTAACAATCTTCTTGATAAAAATAATCTTTGATTTTAAGGAAAGAACTGGTTTTAGATTTAGGCTAAGACCTTTAATTGATTTAACTCCATAAAGAATAAGCCCAGGTCTAACCATATTAAAATGAGCATTAGGATATTTTAATATGCCAATACTGTTAGCACAATGGCAAAACTTAAAAGTTATTCTTTCTTTTGCTAATCGTTTAATAAAGCAATTAAAAACATTAATCTGATTTTTAGTAAATTTTTTATCACTATCGCCAACCGGAAAATGAGTATAAATACCCTCTAAAGATAAATTTTTAAAATTACTTAATTTTTTTATAAAATCATGAGCTTTATTGTAATAGATCCCTAACCTGCCCATGCCAGTATCAATTGTTACATGAATCGGTACAATCTTATTTGCTTGGCTAGCAGCTTTGTCTAACTTCCGAGCAAAACCTAAATCAACAACAGTTGGAGTTATATCATACCGAATAAAATGACTCACAAACTCATCTAAAACTGCGCTTAAAACAAGAAGTGATCCATCAAAGCTATCTTCTCTTAAAGCAATTGCCTCCTCAACGCTGCCTACTCCAAAGCAATCAACTCCCTGCCGGCCTAATTCTCTAGCTACTGGCAATAAACCATGGCCATAAGCAGATTGCTTTATGGTAGCAACGATTTTTACCTTTGGTCCAAGGTATTTTTTAATAGCTCCTAAATTGCCTCTTAAGGCTCTTAAATTAACTTCTATCCATAATGGTCTAGTCATGCTATTTAGTCCCCTTTCTTATCTGACAAGTTTTAGGGTGTAAGTATAACGGCTTAAGCTTATCAAGAGATGTAAACCTACTCTTATTATAATACAATTCTGCCAAAGAGATAAGATATTTTGCTTTAGGAAAAACATCCTTAGGATAGATACTTAACTTAGAATTCAAACTTAAAATTTTATCTCTTAATTGTGGCTCATAGGTAATTAAAAGATATTTCTTATCAATTTTAATAAGCTGATCCAAGGTGATTAATCTCTCTTTGCCTTGCTTTATTAAATTACCATTCTCAGCCTTAAAACAGCTAAGATAAATTAAACCCCGCCGGGCATCAGAGACAACAGCTAAGTTCGCAAATTTATCTTTTAAAGGGTAGGCGCAAGAATAAAACGAAGGAATTACAATTACCGGTTTCTCTTTGGCAATCATAAAGGCTTTAATAACGCTAAAAGATATTCTCAAACCGGTAAAAGAACCCGGCCCAGAACCAATTACTAAAGCATCAATACCTGATAAATCTATTTTTGCTCCTCTTAAACTCTTATCAATATAATTGATAAGCTGAGAAGCCCCAAACTTCAACTTGCGGTTTATATTAATCTCCTTATCCCTGCCATAACTCATATAAAGGGAAAGATTCGCGCTGGTAGCATCAACTGCTAAAAAATTAATTTCTTTAGACATATTTTTTATAAACCTTTTCTAAAGTTACTAACTTTTTCTTTGGATACCCTATAGTCGAAAACTTAATATTGCGAATGCTCTCACCAGAAAATATAAACTCTATTCTTATGTACTTATCTAGACTACTCTTAATCTTGTCTCCCCATTCAATAAGAGTCACTGCTCCCTTTGAATAAAGAAAATCATCAATGCCTAAGTCAAATATATCAGCAAACTCTAAGCGGTACAAATCAAGATGATGAATTGATAAACTCTTTAAATCATACTGCCTAAGCAAAGTAAACGAAGGGCTTAAGACTCTCTTTTTATAACCTAGCCCAGCCAATACACCTTTAGTAAAAGTGGTTTTCCCTCCACCTAAAGCCCCTTCTAAGACAATTACATCTCCGCCTGCTAAGGCTTTAGAAAATAACTTACCAAAATCAATAGTCTGTCTAACTGAATTACTCTTTATTTTGAATCTTAAACTTTTACCTTTATCCTTCATCCTTTATCCTTACAAGTGAGTGTATCCTCTAACTTCGACCTTAGATACCTTATTATTATCTTTAATTTTATAACCTGACTTTAGAGAAGAAATCTTGCCTACACAATAGAACTTCTTCTTCAAGGAATTAATCTTCTTTTCTGTTTCTTTTCTGTCAATAGTAAAAATAAGCTCATAATCTTCACCACGATAAAGATCTCCTGCTCCAGCAGTAGTTGGAATACTATCTCTATCTAGAATAGCACCTTTTTTACTTAATTTTAATATCCGATATAAATCAAGAATAAAACCATCGCTAATATCAATCATAGAATTCACTTTAAAATTTTTCATTAAATACTGGGATTCTTTTAATCTTGGAATAAACGACTTATTAAAAGGTCTTTCTCCTAACTTAGAAGTTATAAAAATGTAATCTCCTACTTTAGTAGTAGAACGAAGAATAGGTTTTTGGCAACTACCTACTCCCCAAACATCTAAGCTTAATTGTTTTGAATTTGAAGTATCTCCTCCAACTAATCCAAACTTATATTCTTTAGATGACTCCAGAATTCCATTTAATATCTGTTTTAAATATTTTTTATCTAATTCTTTTGGTGCCGCTAAAGATACTCCAATAAATTTAGGTTCTCCGCCGCAAGCTGCAAAATCAGACAATACTCTGGCAACTGCTCTCTTGCCTATATTTTTAAAACTTATCTTTCTTCGATTAAAATGAATATCTTCAATGAATAAATCACTTTTAAGAAGCAGCTTTTGCCCTCCGACCTTAACCACAGCACAGTCATCACCAATACCAACCAGTAAATCTTTAACTGGTTTTACTTTTTTCCTTAAATAATCTATCCAAGCTAGTTCATTCATTGATAATTTTAACGCTTAAGACCGAATCATTATTAATAACATTTTAAAATTTTCTATGGCGCTTAAGGCATGAGGCTTATTAGCTGGTAAAATAATCATTTGACCAGATTCTACAATCTGCGACTTGCCGGAAATTGTAATTTCTGATTTACCATCAAGAATATGAACCATAGCATCAAAGGGAGCAGTGTGCTCGCTTAAAGCTTGGCCTTTGCTAAAAGCAAATAATGTCACAGTCCCAGTTTCCTTCTTAATTAAAGTTCTGCTTACAACTGAACCACCTTGATAATTCACTAAATTATTTAAATTCTCTGATTTTGTTTCTTCTTCCAGACTCTCCTCCGCTTTATTTAATTTGATTTTATATAAAGACTTATCTTTTTATCATTCCCACTACTTAAGTATTCCTTTCCAACTTTATTAAAACCATGAATTTCTAGCATATGTTGCATAATATGATTGTCGGAACCTACTATTGTATAACAACTTATACCTTTAAGTTGATTCATCATGGCTTCAAGTAAATTTCGACCAAATCCTCTTCTTCGTGATTCCGGTTTTATATACATCCATCCTATTTCAAATTTATAATTACCAGCAATATCACTACAACCAGCTTTTTGGAAAATACTATTTTTATATTGTTGATAAAAGCACTTAATTGCACTAACTGCAACAAGAGAAGGATTTTTAAGGAAAAAAAGATTTCTTGCTCTTCCAACCCTCTCTCCTAATCCTCCTTTGTCTACTTCACCACCTTCATTAACCAAATTTACGAATTGATCTATTTCCTCCTGCGAACATTCTTTTGGTGACTTTACAAGAATTTCCATTATTATCCTAAAATTTTCTTTATATTCTTCTTAAATGGTGGTTTGATCACCCCTTTATCACTGATTATAGCAGTAATTAATTTATTAGAAGTTACATCAAAAGCAGGATTATAAACTTTTACTTTTCTGGGAGCAACTTCTACTTCGTTAACTAACTTTCTTACCTCATCCTTGTCTCTCTCTTCAATAGGAATAAATTTACCACTCTTCAATGTTAAATCAAAAGTACTGAATGGCGCTGCTATATAAAAAGGAATTTTATGATAATTAGCTAATATTGCTAGGCCATAAGTGCCAATTTTATTGGCAGCATCACCATTAGCTGCAATCCTATCAGCCCCAACAATAATCTTATCAATTTTTCCTTGTTCGATCAAAGTAGCTGCCATATTATCACAAATAACAGTTACTGGAACCCCTCTTTTAGTTAGTTCCCAAGCACTAAGCCGAGAGCCTTGCAATAGTGGCCTTGTCTCATCAGTGTAAACTCTTATATCCTTATACCGCTGGAAAGCCTTATAAATAACGGCTATAGCTGTTCCATCTCCAGAAGTAGCCAGGAATCCTGCATTACAATGAGTTAGAATGCTATCACCTTTTTTAATAAGCCCAACTCCATGCTTAGCCATGTTTTCACAGAGTTTAACATCCTCTTGGTTAATTGCTTTAGCTTCGCTTAAAATTATTCTCTTTAATTGCTCAACACTCTTAAACTTACTCTTCAATACAACCTGCTCTAACCTTTCTAAAGCCCAAGCTAAATTAACTGCTGTTGGACGACAAGATTTAAGATATTTTATAGATCGCCTAAATTCAATTAAAAATTTATTAATAGTTAAAGATTTATTTTTAAAATGTATATAAATACAATAAGCTGAAAAAACTCCAATCAAAGGAGCTCCTCTTACTTGTAATTCTTTTATCGCTTTATAGCCACTATCTAACCCCTTACACTCTCGCCAAACCTCTTTTAAGGGTAGTTTAGTTTGATCAATATAAAATAATTGATTATTTTTAAACTTTATAGCTCGCATGTTTATTCCTTAATAATACCAGGGAACAACTTCCCTATGTTTAAAGAAACTGACCCCTTTAATTCTTCCTCACTAATCCTTTTAATCTCAGCTGCTGTTTTATAAGTCTTATTAATATCTAAAGGTGTAGAAGGCTTACCACTCAATCGCATATAGGGAGAATCAGTCTCAAGGATTAAATTGCTCTTTGGACAACTCATTAAAGACTGAGTAATTTCTTCCTTTTTTCTTAAAATATTAAGAGAAAAAGATATAAACCCGCCTCTTTCAATAATCCTAGCTAAGAAATCTGGACCAGATGAAAAACAATGAAAGACTACTTTTTCATAACTTGAATAAAACTTATCTAAAATATCTAAAATTTTATCATCCTGCCAACGATTATGTATCATGATTGGTAGATTCTCACTCTTTGCTAATTCTACAAAAGCCGACAAAACATCTTCTTGGACTTCAACTGGAAAATCAGCCTTGTAATCTAGACCAATCTCCCCAATGGCTATTATTTTTTTATTATTATCAATAAGCTTCTTATATTCTCCTACCAGACTTTTGGAAAAACTCTTTATTGAGAAAGGATGAAATCCCAAAGCACTATAAACAAAATCATTTTGGTTGGAGATTTCTAAAGAAATTTTGGAACTATTTAAATCAATACTAGAATCTATAAAACGATAGCTAGCTCCAGAAGATGATATTAGATCATCTCTGGTAATTTTAGAAAGTGAATTAAGATGGCAATGCGAATCAATCAACATCTATACGCGGAAAAAGAGGTGCTTCTTTCTTTATTAAAAAATTTGAAACCTTACCCCAAGAACTCTCAGCTAAAGAAAAAGATTTAATCTCCACTCCTAGCTGTCTATATATTGACTCTGCGACCTTAGGCATGATCGGATAAAGATATAAAGCAACTATTCGAATTCCTTCACAAAGTCGATAAAGAAATTCTTCAATTTCTTTTACTTTTTTCTCCTTCCATAAAACCCAAGGTTTAGTGTCCTCAATGTACTTATTTATCGCTCGAATAAAGGTAAATATCTCCTCTAAAGCTAAAGAAAACTCCCCCCTATCCATATGAGTAGTATAATTATTAACTAAATTATCTAAACACCCTTTAAACTCAACTGGTGCTGCTGCTTTAGAAGAAACCTCTGCTTCTAAATACTTCTCAGCCATAGTCAAAGTTCTAAAAACTAAATTACCTAAATCATTAGCTAAATCCGAGTTAATTCTATTTACTAAAGCGCTCCAAGAAAAACTTCCATCTAAGCCAACCGGAATTTCTCTAAGAAGAAAATAACGAAATCCGTTCACCGCTGCATCTTCATTGCCATTTAAAGATAAGCTTAAATTCATTAGCAATTCTAAAGGATTAACAATGTTCCCTCTAGACTTTGATATCTTTTTTTCATCTTTCTTCCACCAACCATGGGCAAACACTTTTTTTGGCGGTTCGATATCTAAAGCTTTTAACATTATTGGCCAAAATATGGCATGATGTCTTAAGATATCTTTACCAATATAATGAATGTCTGCAGGCCATAGTTTTTTAAAATTATCCTTATTTGAAAAACAACCTGCCCCGCTAATATAATTAATTAAAGCATCAAACCAAACGTAGACTACATAATTATCATCAAGAGGAAAGTCTACTCCCCAAGACACTCGCCTCTTAGGCCGAGATATGCACAAATCCTCTAGGGAATTATTGTTTAGAAAGCCTAACACTTCATTATAACGTATCTTAGGCATAACAAAGGAAGGGTTAGCCTTTAAATGCTTCTTTAACCACTGTTCATATTTAGATAACTTAAAGAAATAATTCTCTTCTTCGATTTTCTCTACCTCTCTCTTGCACTCCGGACAACCATCTACTTCTTTCATCTGAGACTCGGTCCAAAAAGATTCACAGGGAACGCAATAGAAAGCTTTGTACTTATCTTTATAAATATCGCCCTTCTTCTCTAAGGCAGTTATAACCTCTCTAACCACTTTAATATGAGAATCATCAGTAGTGCGGATAAAGGAATCGTAAGAAATATCTAATTTAGTCCATAAATTTTTAAAACTCTCAGCCCCTTTATCAACAAAGGCTTTAGCCTCACAATTATCAGCTGCTGCAGCTTGTTTTATTTTCTCACCATGCTCATCAGTGCCAGTAAGAAAAAAAACCTCATCACCCTTAACCCTTCTATAACGAGCCATGCTATCAGCTATAATATTAGTATAAGCGTGACCAATGTGGGGATTGGCGTTTACATAATAAAGAGGGGTTGTAAGATAGAACTTACTCATTATCTTTGAAGAAAACCTTTTCTATTCTACCATCTTCCAACTCAACATAAGCAAGCCTTTTCAAAACATTTATTGCAATAACTTTACCCTTGCCCTGAGTAGTCTCAAAGGTCTGACCTTCTTTAGGCAAGCCTTTAGACAAATCACGATAATTTTTATACTCATAAAAAAGACAACACATTAGTCGACCGCAAATACCTGAAATCTTTCCCGAACTTAAAGGTAGCTTTTGGGCCTTAGCCATTTTCATGCTTACTGGTTCAAAATTCTTTAAAAACCTCATGCAACACAACTTTTGTCCACAAGACCCAATTCCACCAAAAAGACGAGCCTCGTCTCGAACACCAATCTGACGCATCTCAATGCGGATTTTAAATATTTTTGCTAATTCTTTAACTAACTCCCGAAAATCTACTCTTCCTTCAGAAGTAAAATAAAATATTATCTTTTTCTTATCAAAGGAATACTCGCTATCAACCAATTTCATAGCCAACTTATACTCACGAACTTTACGAGAGCACAAGCGCATTGCATCCTTGGCTTCCTTTTCATTATTTTTTATCTTTTTTAAATCTTCAGGCGATAGCTTGCGAACTATACTTTTGATAGCTTTTTCTTTAGCCTCCATCTTAGGACAAGAGTGTGTATCTTTAATCTCAATAACCTCGCCATAATCAACGCCACGATCAGCTTCAACCAGCACATAATCTCCTGCAGCTATATTCTCAGCAACCTGATACACCACTGGCTGGCCAGACTCTCTTAATCTTACTAAAGCAACTCTCATATTTTTAGTTTATTTTGTTTGTTTAGTTAATTTTGTGTATCTAGTTAACTAGTCTATAACGTTAAATTCGCTTAATTCTTCCGGCTCTTACCATAATGCCTTTAAAACCTGTAAACCAAATAACCATATAAACTAGATAAACTATAAAAACTAAGTTAGTTTTAAGCGAATTAAATTAAGGGCTAAATTCATGTTAATACTCTTTGCTGCCCCGTAAATCTTTAAAATATCCTTTAAAATACTATCTATTTCCCTAGGCTCATATGAATTTAAGATTATCTCACGTTCCCCGCTTTGAGGCAACTGATTATTTACCCACCCACTTTTTGAAATTAAGCCATCACGTAGAACCATAATTAAGGCCCAAAGGAAAGAAGAAAACTTCTTTCGGTCGGTAAATCGTAAATCTTGACCTCTTAGAAAATCAAAAACACTACTCTCTAAGCTTCTATCGACCTCTTTTTCCTTAAAAGGTAAAAATATCTTTCGACAGCGCGAAATTATTGTCGGTAATACACCATCTAGCCTAGAAGTTGAAATCGCAATAAAAGAATTCTTAGGTGGTTCCTCAAGAGTTTTTAAAAATGCATTGGCTGCCGCTGGAGTAAGTGTTTGGGCATCATTTATAATCAGAATCTTCTTTTTCAATCGAAAGCTCTTTAGGGAAAAAAAACTTATACCTTCTCTTATCGATTCAATCTTTATTGATAAGCCATCGGGTGAAATCATAAATTGGTCAGGATGATTACCTTCTTCTATTCTCTTGCAATCCCAACACTGATTACAAAAATTTAGCTCTTGGTTACAATTGATTAACTTAGCAACATCAATAATTGTCTGATTGTCTTCACCAACAAAAAGATATGATGTGCCAAGAAGATCTCTCTTCTCTAGGATTTTGAAATAATTTATAATATCTTCTCTCAAAGCACTCTCTCTAATTGTTTTTGAACCCGCTGATAAATTTCAGTTAAGCTATCACTAGCATCAATGATCTTTATCCGGCGTGGATATTTCTTACCTAAGGCTAAGTACCCCTTACGCAATCGGTTATGGAAGCTTAGTGCTCTTGATTCAATACGATCTTTACTCTTTAGTCTGGATAAACCTAACTCTGGTGACACATCAAGGACTAAGGTTAAATTAGGAACAACCCCTAATGAAAACATTTTGACTGACTCTTCAACAATCTTACCTAAACCTAAGGCAAAACCTTGATAAGCAAGAGTTGAATCAAAAAAACGGTCACAAATAATAAACTCATACTTTTTAAAGTCCTCTTTTAACTTCTCTTCAATAAGTTGAGTTCGGGCTGCAAGATAAAGTAATAGCTCAGTATGAGGAGATAACTTCTTATTCTTATTATCAAGGAGAATTTCTCTTATCTTCTCACCAATTTTTGTTGAGCCCGGCTCCCTATACACCTTGAAAGAAACTTTCCTCTTTCGCAAGAATTTCTCAATGAATTTAATCACACTACTCTTCCCACTGCCTTCTAAACCCTCAATAGAAATAAAAAAGCTTTTTTTCTTCACAGCTTACTCCGGTAAGTAGTACCATCTTTTGTATCCTCTAAAATTATCCCCTGCTCTTCTAATTGCTTTCTAATGTCATCAGCCTCTTTGTATTTCTTCTGCTGCTTATGCTCATCCCTTGACT
>Ga0075121_1002374_pt1 | contig 10865 bp, 12 predicted proteins | sample AntAceMetag02UKG_FD_69793 | JGI IMG/M metagenome (GOLD analysis project Ga0075121, IMG submission 69793) | Saline lake microbial communities from Ace Lake, Antarctica - Antarctic Ace Lake Metagenome 02UKG | ecosystem: Environmental > Aquatic > Non-marine Saline and Alkaline > Saline | place... | reverse complement strand
GATCGGGAAATTCATGTGGTGGTTTCGCTTTTGAATATGGAAGGGAAGATACTAGGGTGGATAATCGTTTTGGAGGATATGTCCAAATGGGTAGAACAAGCATAAAGAACAAATTGATTCTCAGTTTTTTACTGTTGCTGCTGATCGTCATGGTGGTTGTGAGCATTGTTAATCTGAATTCTAAAAGTTTTTATCTGGCTCAGGCCATATCCACCGCCATTGCAATGGGATTTGGTATCATTTTCGGCACTATTTTTTCAAACTCCATTGTCACAAGGCTCAAACGGCTGAGCACTGTTGCCGGCGAAATCAGCCGCGGCGATCTTTCGCTTGAAATAGAGCTGTCGTCGCGTGATGAAGTGCGTGATCTGGAAGAGGTTTTCGGCGCTATGGTGCACAATCTCAGGAATATGATATCCGCCATGCAGACCGTCGGGATGCAGATAGAGCAAACCAATACACGCCTGCGCGGGCTGGTGGGAAAGGTTCTGGTCAGCAGTCGGGCCATTGATGCATCAGCCGTTAAAATAGCCAAAGGATCAGAATCACAGACCATGATCGCTCAAAAAACCTCGGTAAAGATGGATAATGGCTTAATTGTTATGGATGAAATGGTTGCCCGGTCGGCCCAGACCGTATTCAAAATCGGTGAAGCCCGCGATAAAACGCGAAAAGGGGCCGATAATGCGCGTAAAACCCTTACATATCTGGAAACGGTTCTGGAACAGATGGTCGACTATTCCCGGCCCATATACAGCCTGGCCAACAAGGTGGAGAAGATTCGGCTGGTGATGAACGTGATTGATGAAATCGCCCAGAAGACGGACCTGCTTTCCCTGAACGCCTCCATTGAAGCGACCCGGGCCAGTGAATTGGGCAAGGGGTTTGCGCTTGTGGCCGATGAAATCCGCAGCATGGCCGAAAATTCCAAGCATTCGGCCAAAGAGATCGGTATTATTAATGGTGACATACTGGCGGAAAATAAAGCCGTCATTGAGTCATTGGGTAAAAGCAAAGAGGGGCTCAACAAGGGTCATGATATCATTCACAGCATGCTGGATACCTTTGGTGAAATACTGACCGGGGTCGATGATATCTTCGAGGAAGTCAAGGAGATGGAGGCGGTTAATGCCAAACAGGTCAAAGAATTGCGAAACTTGTTAGGTCATTTCCAGCAGTTTTCAGATCTTGCCGGTGAGAATTTTGTAGCGACACAGAAAACAACCATTGCCACCCAAAACCAGAAAGAGGAGATGAAAAAAATTGTTGCCGTCATGAAATCTCTCAACGCGCTTTCTCGAAAATTGAATACGGCCTATCAGCGTTTTAAATTGGTCAAGAGTTGACGGTCTCGTAAAAAGTCCAACTCCTGCGTTGCGCTGCATTTCGCAATCATTCAACGTACGATAAGTACGCCTCATGATTACAAAATTTGCACGCCTTGAATTTGAACTTTTTACGAGACCGTCTGAATTCGACTTTTTACGAGTTCATCAAGAGTTGAAGGGTGAAAATGGAATATTTTACATTCAAGGCCGATGGTCGATACTGGGGTGTTGAAGCCCAAGCCGTGCATCGGGTGCTTGGGAGCATGCCCATTGCCCGGGTCCCTTTTGTCCCGGCATGTTATCTGGGATTGATATATTACAGGGGCGAATTGTTTGATGTCGTCGATGCCGTAAGCCTTTTAAGCAGCGGGGCAAGATCATTAAACAGAAAAAATAAACGGATTGTTTTGTTAAAATGGAACCAGCAGAAACTGGCGCTGATCCCGGATGAAATCATCGGGCTTGTCTGGTTTGACAATATTAAAGGAGACGGTACGGTGTATTCTCATAAGGCGTATACCGTCCAGATCATTACACCAACCGCAATGTGGGATTCATTATTCGGGTTGTCATATGGTAGATCTTCAAAAGTATAAAAAAATATTTGTCGCTGAATCGGAAAAATATCTTAAAGAGCTGGATGCTTTTTTGATGCGGGTGGAACAAACCCCTGATGATACGGCATTGTGGAAAGAAATCCATGGCAAGATCCATTCCATCAAGGGAATGGCCAAGGCCTTGAGCATGGATCATATCACTCAATTGAGCCATGCCATGGAAGACTGGTGCAAGCTGTTCCAGAAGGACGCGGGTAGTGTTGAACCCGGCATTATTCAGTTTTTTTTTGACGGTAGTAAATTGCTTCAATTCCTGGTGGGCAGAAATGATGATATCGGTGGCATTGAAAACCGGAAATGGTATAATGCGCTGCTTGCTCGATTCGGCCGTAAGCCTTCGGAACAACCGAAAAACCCTGAACGGATTCAAACGGGACCCGGTGGGCAGGTGCCTGAAAAAATTGACCAGATCCGGGTCAAGTATTCATTGATCGAGGAACTGCTGGGCTATGCTCAGGAAACTTTGTTTTTGGAGAAAACACTGCCGCCGCTTTCTCGGGAATCCGGAGCCTTGAAATCCTGGATTGACAATTACACATCAATGCTGAAGGGGCTGTATTTCAGGCTTGCCCAATTGCGGCTCATGTCGGTGGGCGATTTTGCCGATCTGTTTGCCGTTACGATCCGGAATCTGGCCCGGGAGTATGATAAACAGGTGGAATTCAGGATTGTGGGCGGAGACCTTCAGGCAGACATTGCGCTGCTTGACAGATTGCGGGAACCGTTCATTCATCTGATTCGCAATTCAATCGCCCATGGAATAGAAACGGTGGAAGAACGTCAAAGCGCCGGCAAAAAGTCTATGGGTCTGATTCAACTCGAAGCCGATAAAGAGCGTGAAAGTCTTTGCATAAAGATCAGGGATGATGGCCGTGGCATCAGCCGGGAAGCCATTACACGGCATTTGAAAGACAGTCAGTTAATGTCCGATGAACAGATTGCAGCGCTGTCAGAGGCAGAATTTTTCGGTACTATTTTTGATACTGATTTTTCATCGGCCGCCAAAGCCAGTGATATTGCGGGCAGGGGCATCGGTATGAATGTGGTGGCCCAGGCCATTGAATATTTAAGTGGAACCATTACAATTGCTTCCGATCCGGCCCGGGGAACTGAATTTTTAATAAGATTGCCGGTCTCGTTGAGTGTCGTGTACACCATTACATTTAAAATAGGGCCCTATATGCTTTCGATTCCCACTGCCAATGTTGAATCCATTGATCAATGGGGTAGTACTGACAGTGCCGAGAAAAATGAACTGTATGATCTTGGTGCCACACTGGGGGTTAAGCAAAATAAAAAATTGTCTCATGTGATGAATGTCAAATATGCTGAAAATAAAAATAGTATTGCACCCGCGCAGAAACAGATAAAATTTGCGGTGGACACGATTATCGGAAATAAAGCCGTTATGGTGATGCCGGTGGGCGAACTGTTGTCAAAAACCCGGGCTTTTGGCGGGGTTGGCGTCATGGAAAATGGAGATATCACCATGCTGCTGGACCCGGGTTCCGGGTTGTTTGACGCATGCACTGACGGGGATATCTTATGATTCAACAGATACCGGAATTTTTGAAAGGCCAGCTGCTTCTGGCAATGCCCGGGTTGGTTGATCCGAATTTTTCCCAGACGGTTACCTGCTTTTTTGAACACAGTGAGCAGGGCGCTGTGGGGGGGCATTGTGAACCGGGTCCATCCGCTCTTGTCTGCTAAATCTATTTTTGAGGAACTAAAAATAGACTGCACTCCCACAGCGGAAACCATTCCGGTGTATATGGGCGGTCCGGTTCATATGGGTGAGATTTTCGTACTGCACGGTCCTCCTTTTGGGTGGCAGGGTTGTCTCAGAATTATGCCGGATCTGGGTATGAGTAATACCCTTGATATCTTAAAATCCATAGCTGCCGGAAAGGGGCCCGACACATTCATGATTATGCTGGGGTGTGCCGGCTGGGGGCCTGATCAGCTTGAGTCGGAAATCAAAGAAAATACCTGGCTGATCTGTTCGTTCTCAGGCAGGATCGTTTTTAAATTGCCCTTTGAATCCCGGTGGAAAGCCGCCATGCAGCGTATTGGTGTGGATCCGGCCTTTATTTCAGGCAGGGCCGGAAATGCCTGAACATTGTTCAATTCGATTCTGGCTTTGCCGGGTTAGGATGTAAGGTAAACCAAAATTGGCAGCAAAATGGCAATGAGGACAAGTATCCCCGGAAGGCTGATGTAGGGGGCGTACCAGGGCCTGCGCAGGGCCTGGCTTTTTTTTATTTCTTTTAAAAACCAGTTACCCAGAGTTGCCGCTGCGGCCACAACGGCGATCATTTTTATGATTTCAACAATCTGCGACATGCACTTCTTCCCGTCAGTTTACGCTTTTCGGTTTAAAAAATACCTCACTGGTGCTATAATGATTTTTTTAACGCCAAACAATGGTTGTTTTTGAACCGTTTCCATCACCGCGCATTTTTCATAGTTGCTTCAAGCTTGAAGGGGTGTGACTTTTTAGGGTCAGCGGTTTGGTGGTTCAAACAAAAAAAGGATCAGCCGTGATCGGTTAACCCCTTAAGGTAGTTGGTATGCCTGGCAGGATTCGAACGGGCGGCCTACGGATTAGAAGAGCAAGAACTTAAGATTTGAATTTTGCTGTAATTCTAACATGTTGATTATAAACAATTTTTAATCGTACTTTTGGTTTCGTTTGGAACCATTTGGAAAAATTTGGCCTTGACGGGCACAATTTGGGCACAGTGAATCAAGCTTTACAGAACTTTAATTTTGCTATTCTGGTTTATGGAGGTAGTCCCAGATATCGTTTCATTCAGTAGTAAAGATCTATATATTGCGGTCGAAATGAAATAACAGGACTTTTTATGAGTGTTTCAACATTGATAGGTACCGAAAAAAGGTATTTAGAAAATTCAGAAGAAAAGTTTTGATAAAAATATCTTTTTAAAGGCCTTCTTTTTCGGATATCGCTCTTATCAGACAACTTGCCATATTGAAATGGCTCTAAGTTTATTCGGCCACATTCAGATTTTGACAAACAAGCCATTACCTGTTATGTATTTTTCACGTTCATTTTAATTTGAGGCACTGAAGCGCTCTTAGCCTTTAACAGGTAGGGATGAGCAGATGCGATGAATATAAAAAACCCCATTTCTCAATGAATTCTGAAAGGTGGGGTTTTGTTGTTTATTGGCAGGACGATCAGAAGGCAATAAAGCGATGGCGTGGCATAGGATTTGGGATAGTGAGGTAACACAGGTTTTTAGCGGTCTGTTTTTTGTGTGATACTCTCAATGTATCAGTAATCGGCTGATATTTGGTTTTTAGATAATTTTTCTGAACATATCACAGTCCTTGAATTGATCTCGAATTTGCTACATGTTGTGGTTTGTGTAATTATTCGATAGTGTGTTTTTAATCATAAATGCAAGTATCTTTGAATCTCAATTTAAAATCACCAATCATGTAATCAATATAAGTCGAAGTCACGTTTAATAAGGAGACCGCTATGGCGGACGTTCTGATAGACGATATATTCAAAGATATCGTAGAGACAATACATGAACCCCTTTTGGTGCTGGATTCAGATCTGAAGGTTATCTTAACAAACCATTCTTTCTATGAGATCTTCAAGGAGAAACCTGAAGAGACCGTGGGACAGCATATTTATGACCTTGGTAACCGGCAATGGGATATTCCCAAGTTAAAGGAACTGCTGGAAGACATCCTTCCCGAAAAGACCGCATTTGACAACTATGAAGTTGAACACGATTTTGCCACCATCGGCAGGCGCACAATGCTGTTGAATGCCCGGCAGATTGAACGGGGGATGGGCAAAGCGCGGATCATCTTGCTGGCTATTGAGGACATCACCGAGCGCATGCAAGCGGAAACCAGATTGAAGAATTCTGAAGAGCAAGACAGGCGCCTCTTTGAGACTGCAGACAAGGGATTTCTTACCATTGAAAAACTTGAAGCCATGACCTCGGTCTGTTCTGTCGGGCTTGATATGGTTCCTATTCCAGGTGATATTACCATGGAATGCCTGGCCGGTATCATTGCCGATGAAATGGCCATTGGCATGATTAATTCAAAAACAACTGCCACACGATTGATTCCTGTCCCGGGCAAAAAAGCAGGTGACAAGGTTTATTTTGGAGATCTTCTAGGTGAAGCAAAAATAATGAATGTTCCTAATTCTTATCTTTGTGATCAATTTGTTAAGTATGGCGGCCAGATTCCAGCCCCTATCCACAGCATGAAAAATTAAGTACCATGACCGCAACTGATCTCAGTAAAAACACGGTTAATTACCGGATCATTTTTGTTTTAACCCTGATTCATTTTACGGGTGATTTTTACTCATCATTTTTTACGCCCTTACTGCCCGCTTTTATTGACAAAATCGGATTGACCCTTGCCCAGGTAGGTTTGATTACAGGGATGATAAGATTTCTTTCCTTTATTATACAACCTGTCACAGGCTACCTTTCAGATCGGCATGAAACAAGAAGTTTTGTTCTGACAGGGCTCTTTTTCGCTTTTTTCTTTATACCCTTTTCAGGAATTGCTCCGAATTTCTGGATATTACTCGTTATTCTTTGTCTGGGTTCCATTGGATCATCCATGTTTCACCCTCCCACAACTGGCATGGTGCCTTTATATGCAGGCATCCGCGCTGGATTTTCTCTTTCTATTTTCAATACGGGCGGAACCCTGGCCTTTGCCGCAGGACCCGTATTTATCACCTGGTATGTGACCCGATTCGGTCTTGAGCAGATGCCCTATACAGTTATTATAGGAATGATCGCCTTTTTTTTCTGCATAAAATATCTGCCCGTTCCTGTCAGCGAAAAACTTTCACATTTAGGATTTCTCGGGTCTATCAAAGAAACCCTTGGCAAGGTATATAAACCCATCTTTTTGATCTGGATTACCATGGTTCTCCGAGCCATTACCGGGCAAACCTTTATGACCTTTATGCCTATATATCTGACAAACAAAGGCCATGATCTTATTTCCGTTGGATTGATTTTTTCTATTTTTATTATAGCAGGAACTTTTTCCGGACTTCTGGCAGGCTATCTTGCCGACAAAATTGATGCTAAAAAAATTTTTTTTGTTTCCCATGCTCTTATGACCCCTGCTCTTTTATTATATCTTTATCTTCCAAAGCCTTTTGTTTACCTTGGATCTTTTTTAGCTGGATTCGCTGCATTGGCATCCCTGCCTTTAGCAGTTGTTCTAGCTCAAAAATTAGTTCCTAAATCAAGGGCTATGGTTTCCAGTCTCATGATGGGATTTGCCTATGGTTTAGGCGGTCTCCTATCGCCTTTTGTGGGGAAACTTGCTGACATTTACGGCCTTGAAACTGTTCTTTTTTATTCTGCATTTATACCCATTGTTACCCTTTTACCCATTTTAAAATTTCCAAAGATTCAATAAAATGTTGATGGTATTGAGCCCTTAACTGTCATAGTTTAAAAGATTTCATAGAAAAAAGGTGAGAAAAGCCTGACACGAAGTAAAGAACGTCTCGGTATTTCCTTCAATATCATCAAGAAAGGAGATAGCCGACATGGAGACACAAGTAAAGACAAACGTCAATAACAGTAACGGCAAGGAGCAATTGCGAAAGGCGGCGGAGGCACACAGCACCAAAAATCGAAAGGGATTTCCCCAGCGGGGGAAACGGTACTCGCCGGCCATGAAAAATAAAATTCTCAAATGTGCAGCGGAAGGCACGATAAAAGATGCGGCCACCACCTATGACGTTGCCGATCGTTTCTACGGGATAGTCGAACGAAGCCTCAAGCGTATTGAACAGGGCCTCGGGGCCGATACCGCGGAGTTGACCTGCCCGGACAGCCGGGGGCTGGATCTGTTCATGGCCCGGGAAACTGGGCTTATCTTGTCAAACCCTCTCGGAGCAATCCTTGGGGGTTTTTTTTGTTTAAGATTAGGAAACGAAAAATATAAAAGGTTCTTGACCTGATGCCCCTGGAATATGGTATCTGTAGTTTTATCAAGGTGGTAATGTTCTCAATCAATCACAGGTTCCGGTTTGAAGACTTATTAGCCCATCTTTTTCACTTTAATGAGCTGGTGCTCACTAAAAGCCACTATTATAGAAATTGTGGTAAATATTCGGGTTAGTCATTTATGCGTTAATTTGTCAGTAAAACTCTAAACTTTTTATCGAGAGGATATACCCAGACATCTTTGATGGGAACACTAATTTTTCCCGCTGGCCCAAGTTTTCCACGACCTTTGGTTTGTCCGACATTTTGCCAGTTGGCTGCTTTATAACAAGTGCCTACAAATCGATTTTTCTGCACAAACGATTCCATCAGCACTGGCCGGATGTTATATCTTTTTTCCCAATCATCTGGAAGCAGCCGGATCGTTAAAGAAAGAATTTTAGATGCAAGGTTCTTCGATTGAATCCAGGGTAAAATAAGGAATCGAGCATTATTGACAATCAAGTGTAAATTTTTCTTTCTCTGATCATGATTCCACCCTATAAATTGATCTCTTGGTGCAGTTTGCCATGCAGCTGCCCCAAAGCCTGTCAGTGCAACAATTTGTTCACCTGCAGTGATAAAATATCGTAGCTGAGCTCCAGGAAGAGGAGAATGGCCAAGATAATGATATCTCTCAATGTATTCATTCCATAAAGCTGAAGTGGCCTTGGTGACCATTTGCAAATACAGTTGAGGTAGCTGATTGACAGGACATATCACAGGATTTTGTGGATCAGTGGCAGGTGTGAACTCAATTTTTCTCACAGGCCGTTTGGTCCGAGTGGATGGAGGTAGCTGTATCAATCCATCTTTGTCCATACGCAACATGGCAACACGGCACGACATATCCTTGAGCTTGCCATCAGGCTTAAGCCATTGAAGCATCCGGCACACTTTTGTTGAAAGCCGTGTTCGGTTGAACTCGGGATTGTCTTTTATGAGGGATCGAATTTGCTCAAGTTCTTTGGGAGTGAAGTCCCGCCCACAGTAACGGGTCATGATGTGTCAGGTGGTTTGGAAAGTTCATGTCGACGCTTTTCATCCATTTCCCAGGGAAGGAAAGGAGACAAATCTTCAGGTGCTTTGCCATGATTCTCTGCGCAGGCAGTCAGGTATGATCTCAACCAATGATTGCAGTTTAGACCGCATAAAATCATGGTCTGAAAGATTGAAAACATTATCGCTGCCAACTGCGAACTCCACAGACTGCCTGAACCATAAAAATTTTTCCGCCCTGTCACAGGATTGCGGATGGATTTTTCTCCAGGATTATTGTCCATCGGCACATCAAGGTGCTCGATAAATATGCTCAGACCGTCCCAATGGTTCTTAAGACTTGTTAAAATCTTGAATTTAACGTCAGACAAAAAATTTGAATCGGAATCAGGCTTGTGTGCATCTATAAAAGCATCCCGTTCTTCAACCATTGCATCCATTTTTTCAACAAGTTTCTCATGCTGCTCGTTGAATAATGCGGATTGTTCCTGGATGGAAAGTTTTGGAACAAATTCTTTACAACGCTGATTATTGATATGGTACAGTTCACCAATTTTTTCAACCCAGAACAATGACCAATCTTCCAACTCTGTATGCTTTGTGGCTGCATCCAGAAAATCACGGCGGACATGAGCCCAGCAAAAAGCCAGGATGATGAAGGGCATTTGCCTTGCCAACGATTTATAGGCACTGTATCGGTCACAGATAACAATGATTTTTTGCTGCTGTATGTTTTTAAAATATTCCATAGGAACGTTTGCACCACGTCCCGGTGCAATCTGGAAATACACAACCGATATAGAACGACTGACCCACAACCACCACCGATTGCCAATTTTGCCTTCAATACTCTCAAAGACTTTCCAACCACTTTCATCATTATGGAATCTGTCTTCTGTCATTTGATGGCTGTAGAGTGCATCGTAAACAGGATGGAACAACTCTTTTAGTTTTTTTAAACCGCCCGCAATGGTTCCAGGAGAAATGGGTAGACCAAGCTCCGCATACTGATTCAGAAGGCGGTTGGTTGGCTGACAGTATTGAAATTTAGTCAACAAGACTGCTTCCCATATCGAATCCCTGTATGGACTTTTCGGGATAACCTTAGCAGGCATAGGCGCTGTGATGTTATTTGGCACACCCTCGCACGAACAGCCTTTTTTCATGCATTGGCGTTTAATTTTACGGATATGAGCCTTGACGTTAACTTCGTAATCCTCGTTTTCCTTTATCCCATCGGGGATATACAGTTTGCCGCATTTAGGGCATATTGGATTTTTCGGGAAATTGACATCTTCTTCTTCCACGGGAAGGTCTGGTCGTTTTGTAAGTCCATGTCCTTTGCTGCCAGGTTGCTGACCACGAGGACGTTTGGAAGTCGGATTTTTTAATTTTCCTTCATCTTTATTGGCACCTTTTTTCTCGCTTTTTTTGCCAAATACACGGTTTCTCAGATCCCGAACTTTGCCTTCCAGTTCTTTAATTATTCGCTTCAGTATTTTTTCACGAATAATGGATTTATTATGCATGGCCCGCCAATAACCCATCTCACATTTCAATTCCAAATACTCTTTTTTTGAAATGAGTATCTGTTCAGATTGTTCAATGGGCAAATCAATGACTTGAGCATCAATTTCAGGGGTGTATAATGGCTGTCTTTTTTGACAAGAAACAATCATGCTTCTTCTTGTATCAGATTATTTGGTTCGTGTCCCGAACTTTTTTGAAAAATCTGTTAATAAACAAAATGCCTATCATAAATGACTAACCCGAATATTTACAAATTGTGAAAATAAAATTGTATGTTTTCAGTATGTTAAAAATGAGACGTATCGGTTTTCCCAATGTAGTGCCATAAAATATAAATAATACTTGACTCCCTGTTGACATGAGAATATATC
>Ga0075121_1002373_pt1 | contig 10869 bp, 1 predicted proteins | sample AntAceMetag02UKG_FD_69793 | JGI IMG/M metagenome (GOLD analysis project Ga0075121, IMG submission 69793) | Saline lake microbial communities from Ace Lake, Antarctica - Antarctic Ace Lake Metagenome 02UKG | ecosystem: Environmental > Aquatic > Non-marine Saline and Alkaline > Saline | place... | reverse complement strand
AAGAAAATCGTATTCCCCTTTCTTTTAAGAGACTCTATGAGCTCTTCTTCTGGAAGGAAGTACACTCCCGGAGCCGTTCCTTTTTCTCGTTTCACAAAGAACTCTGGCTCATCTTCAAATCGAACATGAAGTTGTGCAATTGGTCGAGCACTGTCTTTTATTTCTACAGTAAAGTAATCATCTGTACGCACTTCTGATTTTAATGGCAACGATATAGCTCCCGTTGGAGAAATGTGTCCTAATCTTTTCTTTGGATTTGGCGGCGCAATCAATGTTCCTACTGCTTGTGATTTTCCAGAAAAAAGGAACCTATTTCCAATTGCCTTCCCTGCCAACATATCTCCTCCATCAAATCCCAAGAGAAGTATAAAGCGAGACTTCGGTGTTAAGTCCTCAATTTCATCGGCCGTTAAGTAGTCTGTAACTACAAACTCAACCGTGTCTGGCACTAAATCCTGTGACTCAATACTCATGAGCACTTTCCCTGTACTTCCTGATCCTGGTGTCATTTCTACAGTAGCCTTCCCCTCTTTTAAAGGAATCGACCATCCATTTTCTGTTTGGAGAAGACTCGTGTCGGGAGAAGTTCCTGCAGCTCTTGATGCAGCCGCATCATTCTCTATAACACGTTGAATACCTCCAGATGTATCGATAATCCCCATCTCGATCAACACTTCTCTGTCTGTCGAGAGAAGAAGATCTGGTTCATTGGGAAGGAGATATGTTTTCTCCCTAAACGTTGTATCAACATTTCCAAATCTATCGACAACGCTGATATCAAGATTTATTTCTGCATTTGGATCATCCACATCCATTGTTTCTGCATCAATCGAAGTTAGTATTTTTACAGCCTCATCAGGATCTACAATGAAAACTTCTTCTCTTGTTTCAAATCCTGGACTCGAAAAAGAAAGATTCACTTCTCCTGCTTTTGTTCCAGCAAAAAACTTAAACTCACCCAATCCATCTTCCATATTAATAGTACTGAGGAATTGTCCTATTCCTTCTGGTTCTCCTAAAACATTCACAACCATGTTTTGTTCAATTTGTTCACCCTCTCCTGTCTCAGCCACAACGAGTACGCGAATGGGATCCACCGATCCCGCCGTTACACTTTCTTCCGATGTTTCAATGGTAAATACTACTTCTTTGGGAATGTTGAAAATTTTTGATTGCGTTATCTCTTCAAAATCGTTCGTTTTCGTTGTTTTTTGTGTCTCTGAAAAAACTTTTTTTATCAGTGTTTTTACGCCTGATTTTATTAGCTCCTCCCCTGAAGGAATATCTTTAAACAATGTTTTTGTATCTTTTTGTATAATTTCTGGATTTTCTTTCTTTTTTGTTAGGATGGCTTCTTTTCCTAAAAAGTCTCGACTCATTGGAATTATTCCCTCTTTAAAAACATTTTCCATAGAATCCTTCGAATCCAATGCAATTGTTGATTCAAGAGAAAAAGTTTTCACTTTTGGCTTTCCTTCTTGTAGAACATCTTTTTTTATTGGAATTTCCAGAAAGGAATCATTATTTTTTATCTGCGATTCTGTAATTGACTCTCTAGTTTCAAGATTGTCTGTGTTTTTGAATAAAGATGTCTCTTTGGATGCCCCCTCGGCAGATTTCTCATCTTTTTTTATGGTTTCTATTTTCTTCAAACTTTGTAATGAAGATTTTTCTTCTTCTGAAAGTTTGAGACGAACGATCACTCTTGCTGATGGCAGTTTGTTTTTCGGACGAATTAAGAGTTTCTTTTTCCCGCTTTCAATAGTGGTTTTAAACTCCTTCGCTTTTTCAATTCCTTGTACTTCTAAGTTTTCTGTTTCCCATATAAATTCTCTTGACCCAGTTGTAATATCATTCCCAAACTCATCCCGAAGCTGTGCCACAATTGGTACGAAATCAGCTCCTGCAATAAGTATTTCTGTCTTTGTTTCAAAAGCAATAGAGTGGATATCTCCAGCAACTATTTTTACAGATTCTTCCGCAGGAGGGAGTAGTTTTTGAATATCTTGAACACGAATAAGAGCTTCACCCGAACGAATTCCTGGAAAAAACAAAATTGCTGATCGTCCTTTGAGAACGCTTGATTGCCCTTTGTTTTCAAATGTTCCCCAGTCGGATTCAAAGATCAATATGCTGCCATCTTTCTCTGAAGAGATGATTCCTTTTGAATCTTCTACTTTTGCTTCTATTACAATTCCTTCTTTGTCGTTTACAACAACCGTCTCTTCCGTTGAAAGCACCGTTAATGAATTCTTTGAAACCGTGACGGGAATTGTTTGAAGTACTTCTCCATCAACTTCCATACTGATATCAAATGATCCTCCAACATCTGTATCTTCTGGAAAAAGTGTAAAGACTGCCTTTCCTGCAATAGGAGTAATACTTTTCCCTGGAAAAACATCAAAGAACTTTTCTCCATTTGAACTACTGAAACTTATTTCTACTTCCCTGTCTCCACTTGATTGGATCGTTCCTCCTGCTTTGTTTTTTAAGTCTGCCTCAAGTACAACTGGATCTGTGTCCCCTGCCCCAATATGAATCTGTGAAACAGATGTCTTTATTGTGCTCACCGTATTTTGAAAATTTGAAGGATCGTTGTCAGAAGGTGGGAGTATATTTGGTTTTGATGATTCTTCTGAAGACGTATCTGAATCATCACTATTACTCTCCTTTGGTGGATCAGGAAGAATAATAAACTGCTGTGTAAAAATTTCTGGTAAAGCGGTTAACCACTCAATAAAACAAGGAAACCATGTCAGAATATTTTTTCCATTGCAGGCTACCTGACTCGATTCCTGTCCACTAAAATCAAAATGTTCTTCATCTTGTTTTTGTATATCTTTTGTATCAGATCCATCATCAAAAGAAAATTCTGACGCCTTTAGTTTTGCCTCTTGAAATTGCTTACTGTCTGGGGCATTTCCTTGTTCGAATCCCATACTAATACCTTCTTCTCCAGTATTTCCAGACACTGCCTTCTCAGCCGTAATTTGTACGAACTCATATCCATCATGAAACTCATCATCAAAGAGGAACTTTTTCGCATCCTTCAACGGAGAAAAGGCCGTTTCAAGCATGAGTCTATTTTTTTCTTCGATATTTTTATCGATCCAAATAAGAGAGTCTACTATATCATCTAGGTGCCCTGTATAGTCATCAAAAATGGTCGTTTCAATCAGGTTCGTGTTCTCTGTTGCATTGTTTCGAATAATGTCATTTAATTCTTCAATTTTCTCTTGCAATCTATCAAGAATTTCTTGTTCGAGAATTTCTCTTCGAGCGTCTTCATCCGCTACTTCTTTATGTCGTCCAATAAGATCAAAAACATTAAAATAATTAATACGATGAAAGTCCCATTGCTCATCATAAAAAGAAAATCCTCGTGGTTTATCTACCGGCATAGCAATACTTCCCATGTTTTCCATCTGTGCAGAAATAGTGCTATCGGTTGGTTCTATGTGGAACGACAAGGAGTCCATTGCATGATCCCCATCTTGATCTAAAATTGTCTCACATCCTTCTGCTCCTGTTTGTCCGGTAAGAACTTCTTTTGTCGCGGTGATATCAAATAATGACTCTGTTGCCCCAACATGCTCACGATACTGATTATCTAACGTTGGATCATCGTTCGCGGCTGGTGGATACGGAGTAAGTTCACCCAATCCTTTATAATCACGAATCACCCACTCTGATCCAATTTCACAATAATTATTTACATATTCGAATGATCCCTCCCGAAATGCTGCATTGACTGCACAACAACCTTCATACACATCTTCTCCAATGTCGATGTAATTCTCTGTCTCGTCTTCATCCTTATCTTCTTCCCACCACTCACTATAGGCTGTCCAATCAGGATCTGATCCAAGTGGTGGTTTCATGTTTTCACAAAGATAATCTGGATCCGCTTCCGTTGGATAATCTGGATCCGCGGTTAATGGATTGTAAGCACGATTCGCTTCCACCATTTGTGCATGTGGATGTGCTGTCGTTCTCGGGCTTCCTCGAAGAATTGAACAATCTGTAATGGTCATATCTGCTCGAGAAATCCCATTCCAATACATTTCTTTGTCTCTATCCTGAACCATTGCAATATCCTCCAATGGAGGAATCTGTGGAATAATATAAGAAATAGGAACGTTCTCTGTTGTTTTTACTTTTATATCCTTTGACACATTTTTCGCCACAATGGCTGTGTTTAATATCGAATCTAGAAGATCATTGAAATTTTTCAGGTTTACTGCCGATCGTTCATCTTTTTGTGAAATAAGAATAATCGTACTTTCTATGTCCTCAGGACCCCAACGACCTATTTTTTCAATCTCTGTGTTATCAATCGAAAGTTTTTCTTTCCACGCTTCAACATATCGCTTCAATCCTGTTTCGATAATCATTTTTGTATGAATATCGGGAACACTCCCCATCATGCTTTCTGCACTCTGTGAACCCGCAGGCGGTTTCATATTGTCGGGAAGGATCGCTGTGTCGATAATATTTTCCGTATCAAGATTGCCCATTGTTTCTGCCGCCCAGTGCTTGGTGTATCGTAAATAAGCAATGTCTTCGATATTATTAATCCAATTCTCATAGTGCTGCATTGGAACTTCTCCCAGTCCATTTGCTTGGTCTGTAATAAGATCTGCTGAAAAAATATTCTTGTCATACGTGACGCTTCCGCTGTTCACTTGTTCATTTGTTTGAAAGAACGCAATAAGTTCTTTTTCTCGAAAATCTTTTAATTTTTTTGCGTCCCATCCCCCGTCATGACGCGGATCTGAACGAATCACTCCATGCCACACTTCCGCTTGATGACTTCCCCCTCGAAAAACAAAGCGTTCTTTTTCATAATCCCAATTATAGACAGGATCTTCGAAGTCCACATACGGAAAAATCGTTGGCCATAGATTCCCTTCTTTCTCTACAATTGGGAGTGGCACATCTCCTACAAAGATCGTTCCCACGAGTTGTGAACGTCCATCTGAATCTTTTCCTGAAAAGTACAAATGCGCATTTCCTTCGTAAATATCCAGTGGTGAAGCGTCTTGGGGAATAGGTATAAGAACAACCTCTCCATTAATATTTTCCTGTACATTTGATGCATAGTTCTCGATTTTGTTCTTTAATTTAATATTCTCGAGCAAACTTTCTTCAACTAAAATCGATACCAATTTCTCTCGTCCAACATCTGGAACCGTCGGAGATTTCCAATATCCGAAAAGAGCATGTGCTGGAGGCGTAAAACTTGGAGTGAGTAATACCCCAATAAGAAGCACTGCTAAGCGCTTTTTCCAAATATACTTTCGAGAAGAAATAATACTCCACAAGTTCCCTACCTGTGTAGGGACAAAATTCACCAATAGCTTCAAGAAACCCCCCTCCCAAGGAAGGAATTTTTTTTTAGCTGATATCTTTTTGTTTATTTTTTGTTTTACAAAGAAAAACATGGGGGAAAGTGGGATTTTGTTTTCCGCCTTATTGTGCAGTTTTAAACGAAGGAATTCAAGAAAAATTCCCTTTCTTTTTCAAGAGAAAATAGTAAAGAAATAAACCTCTGACTGATTACTAAAATTCTTTTTATTTCCCACAATTCTCAATTGTTTAAATAACAAGATAGTCTGGAATCGGGTTTTTTGAGTTTGCACAATATGTATTCAGTGCTTTTTCAATAAGAGGCGTATCTTTGAAGTACCGTGTATCTGACTCCTCATCATCTAATAATTTTTTTACTTTCGTGTTAATTCCTTTCCATTCATTTTTATGTGGACCTTCCTCTCGATCCTTCACATTAGCACCAAATTTTTGTCGTGACTGGAAATCGAAAATTTCTTCATAATATTCTCCTTCTTCTCCACCTTCTGCAAGAAGTAATTTTGAAAAATTGTTAATACACTTTCTGTTTGGTTCAGCAGGCTTCGAATACTGTGAATCTTTTGCCCATTCATCATTATCAAATGTTGTTGCCCCTCGTGCCGTTGTTTTATTTCCTTGAAGCAATTGTGTTACTGAGAGTGCTACTTTCACACTCTTTCCAATTTCCCGAAGATGCCGATGCCGATCTCCCTCTGATCCATCCCATTGCTCTTGCCCTTTCCATTCCATATCTCCATGATCAATCATTGCTTTTTTATTTAACACATATTTATCAAAACCAGATAACCAACTTCTCCAGAAATCCTCTGATAGTTTTGAAAGTCCAGATGATTCAAGATTAATATTCTCGATAATACGACTTTGGTCCCAAACGGATTGATAGTTTACTCCATCGTCATGATCGGGAGCTTGTGCAAAATGCCCCATACGTTGAACACGTTGTTTACAAGTAATCGATTCGTTAATAACCTGATAAAAGAATGATTCCGCTCGATCATTTGCTGGAGGAGTGGTTGGATTGAATGATCCATTTCCTGTTCCGAGCATTTCTGCCCAACATTTATAATCATGTTCTGTCCAGAGTGTACTTTTTCCTTCTGTTCCCGGTGTTCTCTCTGGAACAATTCGCCCATTAAGTTTTGGCGACTCTTTGTCCGCTAAAAAATCTACAAATGGGAACCGTTGTAAGAATTCTTTATTCACCCTCATTAAGGCATCTTTTGAAAGTAATGATTGTCCTGTACGAGGATTTCTCGTTGCAATCCCCATAATAAGGAAGTACCATCTCTGGTCTGGTTGTCCGTTCATTTTCCCATCTCGAAATGCTGCGAAAAGAAAGTGTTCATACTGTGCAGGATCGACTCCTGCTGATTCTCCTCGACTCCATTTCTGAAGCATCCCTGCCAAAATAGCTGTTCGAGGTTTATCGTCATTTTCATATTTTGCGAAATCTCCATCGAATTGTTCTTTTGCTTTCTTGAGATTTCCATCAAGCCCTGTGTCCCATTGTCGGAAAACTTCTGGTGTCCAGATATTTTCACAAGCTATTTTTACTTTTTCCTTAATTTGATGTGGCGAAAGAGATTGATCCTCTGGAATGTTGAAATATGTATGCCCTGATAATTTATTAAAGGCTCTCCAAAGAATAGGATCCTCCCAATTAAGAAATCCCTTCTCTGACAAAAGATTGATACATCCACGAACCATATCTTTATTTTTTGATCCATTAATAGCTTCTAGAATTACCCATCCTGGACTATCTCTATACTGTGTTTCAAATTCTTTATAACGAGTTTCTTCTGATTCCTCTTGCATTCGCGAGAACTCTCGCCCCCAACGATTATCTTTCCCCCAGAAATTAATCCCAATCTCGGCTACACTTCTGTCCGATTTTCGTTTCCAGTGTTTTTCTTGTGCATCAAAAGATTCTTTTATAACCCGATAAATGTCATAGATTGAAAATGCTGTTTTATTTAATTTAAAATTCAAGAAGGATTTGTTTTTTTTCTGTTTTTCGTATTCTCTCAAAAAATCCGCCAATCTTGCTGAGCTTATTTCTGCTGTTTCGACAATGTTTGCCATATTTTCAATACCCTTCAATTTATCAAGAACAGCATTCATTTTTGTTTCATCATTTTCTCTGACAGATTGTTCATATTCATTAAACCAATCGTCTTCGAAGCTTGTTTCTGCATTTCCATTTGTAAACTTTTTCCAATTGTCTTCAAAAGTATCTTGCTGTAATAAGTGTGATTGAATAATTTTCCGAGCAGCGCTCTTATCCATTCCATATTTTTCAACAAAATCACCATCATTAAACCCTATGTCTTTTTCTATAATACGATCTGCTGCATTTATATTTTTTCTATATTGTTGAAATTTTGAATTATACGTACCTCTTAAACTACGGAACCGTGTTTTAAATTCATCTTTATCTTTAAAAAGTTTTTCTTGTTTAAGAAAATTGACAACTTTTTCATTCGATTCGAAATCTTTTTGAATTCTTTCTGATTCTTGTGCCATAAGTCCATCCCTGAAATTTGAGTGGTTATAAATCAGTCCAAGTTGTTCTCCGAGTTCAAAAAAGTATTCTTTCGAACCGTCTAATTGATATTGTGTCTTTTCTGCTTCTTCCTTTAGTTCAGAAAAAATATCATCTGTATAAGAAACAATTGTTTCAATTTTCCCAAAATGCTCATTTACAAAAAGATCTATAAATTCTTTTTTTTGTGGATGTCCATCAGCATGCTCAATACAAAGCGCTTTTTGTTCTGCAATATTTTGGTTGAGAATACCTTTCTCTCCTGGCCAAGAAGCTACTATAGTCCTTAAATCGTCAGCAAGTGTTTCTTGGTCAAAAGAAAGATTTATTCGTTCGAGTTCTTTTGTTCTATAAAACGTTTCAATTTTCTTTTGGAAATTTCTCAATTTCCCTTGAAGCGTATATGTTGTGTTTTTGATTTGTTCTTGATTCCGCTGTGTTTTAATCGAAAGCTCTGCCAAATCATCTTTTCCTGGAATAAAAACTTTTCCATACTCTTTATCTTCTATAACTTTCCCTTTTCGAAGATGCCCTTCGCTTACATCAAAAGATTTCTTGAGAAGTTCTTTTTCCTTTCCCCCTTCTTCGTCTTTATATAGTCGCGTATTTTGTTTGTCATCAATAATTTTATTGTAACTCTCCCGTTTTTGTTCGACGGAAAGATTTGTCGATTGTTTCATTGCTAAATACCAATCCTCATTTCCTTTCAAATCATCAAGATCTTTTTTGGATTCAACTCTTACCGTTGCATTGTCCCAATAAGCTCCCAATATTTCTTTTGCTTTTTCTCGCTCATCTTCTTTGTGCATATTCATAATTGATTTCTCAAGTCGTTCCTTGATTCTATCTCGAAAATGCAATTTAGCCCCTTCTAATAGACCATTTGTATCCATAGCAATATTCCCTTGAGTCTGTTCTTTGAATACTTCTGTAATATCGAATCCTTTTTCTTTCAATTTTGATTTCAACGTCAGATTTGATAATTTCTCATTCAAAATCCCCATCCACTCTGAAAGTGAATCTGTTTTTAGTTCTTCAATAATTTGATCCAAGTGACCATTTGGTTCGAATAAAACTTCTTCGAATTTCTCACGCAATTCTCCATATTGAGTAGGTACTTCTTTTGTGAATTTTTGTTTTGCTTCTGTATCATTTTGAATCTCCCATAACACATCTAAGTCTGAAGCTCTTAATGCATGTGATTGAACTCTTTCCTCTAGTTTTTTTACAAAAACATCTGAAATTTCTACCGACCTCTCCAAGGGATTCCCATACATTTCGTTATATTTCTGAAAAGCCTTGCTTTCTTTTCCAAGTAAGTCCTGTTTTGTTCTCAATGCATCGATTTGTTTATCAAGTTCTGTAAGAGCCTTTTGTGATTTTTCTGTAATATCCACAGCACTCATAACAGCTTCTCTTGCCTGTTTTTCTTCTGCAAGTGCTTTCTCAATTTCCTCCTGTGACAAATCCTCTGCAGATGCTTGATTTTTCTCTATCGCTTTTGTATATTTTTCTCCAAGTTCAATAACTCGTGAATCTTGTCCTGTTGGTTCTTCAGCTATTGAACTTTTTTCAATTGCACTCTTACAAAGAGTGTCTTCCGTTTCTTTCTTTTTTTGTTCAATGGATTTTTTCTTTTCTTCAATATCATTTAATTTTTTTGAATCAAGAGCTGATATCTCTGCTTCCGGAGAAAGAGTCTTGGGCGCAAAATGATTTTCTGCGTCTTTTTCTATTTCTTTCAAAAGATTCCAATGAGTTTTTACGAGAACTTCTTGTTCTTGTGCAAATACCAAAAACTGTGCTGCATTTCGACGCAATGTAATCGTTTTGATTTCTTCTTCTCTTTCTGGAGAAAATTCAACGTCTTGAATAACATCCCATAAAATAGAATTTTGTGGTTTTTGAAGTTCTTTCTCGAAATCACGGAAAAGAAGTTCGAGTGTTTTCGTCTTCAATTGTTTCCACTGCTCGTATTCGTATTCTTTTTCTTTCCCTTCCCAATCAGTTTCTTTGTTTGGAAAAATCTTTTCTATTTCTAAAAGCAATAATTTCTCTTCTTGCGTCAGTGGTCGTTGGACACTTCCTTCTTCAATAACTTGTTTTACTTGCCCTTCAACCTCTGCAACATCAAGACGGTCGAGAAATTCATCTCGTTTTTCTTTTAATTTTTTCTTTGCTTCGATCAGAAGATCTTTAAATTTTGAATCCTTCCCCTCTACTTCAAATATCCGATAAAGCGTTGAAACTTGTAGTGTTTCTGAATCAGACCATAAACTTGTTTTCTTCTGCACAATTCTTTGGAATGTTCCCATTTGGTCATCAGCAATCTTCTCAATTGTTTCCCGAACTTTGGATTGAATATTCTTTTTAAGATTTGGACTTTGATATATTTTCAAAAGTGTTCGTGCTGATGCACTATTTACATCTCGAGAAGCAAGTGTGAGATAATACTCAACTATATTCTGAAACTTCCGTATTTGCATAGCATCAAACCCTTGAATTTCTCCTTCAAGTTGTTTGATATGTCGTACAGAAAAAGCCAAAGGATTACGAAGAATCGCATCAACATTTTTTTCTGTTTCTTTTTGTTTTAATTTCTTTTTCTTGTCTGCTTCTTGATTGACTGCTTTCGCAGCATCATCATCCACAGTTCCTTCCACAAAAATACCTCCGTTTTTCCAACTGGTTTGAAAATTTCGAAAAGGGTTATGTAAAAACTTCATTGAATCAAGGTATTATACCATAAACAAGCCATTAAAACTAGTCTGAGCATCTTAGTTTCACTAGGCAAGAATGTCAAATTGTTTTATTGTGTGTTTTTATATATCTACAAACCTTCTCCGACCTATTACATGTTCTGGACTGCCTCCTGAACCTGCACAAGAGACTCATCCGGCTCCTCGCAAAAGGTGAAAATTATAAAGCAAGCTCTTCACCACCTTCTCTTAAGGTTT
>Ga0075121_1002372_pt1 | contig 10869 bp, 5 predicted proteins | sample AntAceMetag02UKG_FD_69793 | JGI IMG/M metagenome (GOLD analysis project Ga0075121, IMG submission 69793) | Saline lake microbial communities from Ace Lake, Antarctica - Antarctic Ace Lake Metagenome 02UKG | ecosystem: Environmental > Aquatic > Non-marine Saline and Alkaline > Saline | place... | reverse complement strand
CGCACTTTGGAATTGAAATCGAAAAAAGTCATGACAACCATTTCATATAGATATGACAGGCCTCAAATGCATGTCGCCTGTTTCTTAACCGGACAGTAGTGATACCAAAATACAATCTAACCGGCAATGGACAGGATCACCTTTTGTGTGTATTATTTCATCACTGTAAATTTCCGCTCTCAATATCTTTTGAACAACAGCCACCCATAGTCGGCGTTTGGATTTGCGTTACCCCAAACCAGCCTGCCCTTTAAGGGCGATTTCCGGATCCAGGAAAACCGAAGCGCGCCTTTTTCATCAAACGGAACCATGCGCTCGATATTAAATCTAATTGGTCTTTTCATAAACACTTTAACGCCCAGGGAAGCAAAGGGAATGCGCGCGGTAATACTCCAAGTATTGGAATTAATGTGCGTAACCACTGTCCAGGCATGATTCCTGGTAATATCGTCCCCGCGGCCGACAATCTTAACCGGCGGGTTGCCGGGCATGATCGAATATTCAATAGCCGGCCAGATACCGCTGGGTTTAATATGCAGGCGAATGTAATCATATCCCTCATATTCCCATAAATTTCGGGAATTTTGAGCGGTTAGCATCAACTTCCGAATCGCTCCCTTGCATATCACGCCAATATACAACGCCTTCCTGTCATAGCCTGCCTTCCACTGGGTGGCGTGTTGCGCCAGTCCCTCCCGTTGTAACAAAGTTCCATGTCCATCCCACATATCCGCAAATACATGATAATTGCCGTTGCGACATTCACCGGCAGGCATGGTCACCCAGGGCATATCATCGAGCTTGCCATTCATTTCAGGAGGGCGCAACAAATAACTGCATGGGTATGCCGCTTGTCCCGGCGCTTCTCCGGTATATTGGGGAAAGAGCGATGTCTTTCGGTTTATCCGGCCTGCCGCCTTTGGAAATTCCCTGCCAAGAAGAATATTTAATTGGTTCATACGCCATTTTATTTTGGCGGGAAAATACCGGTAACCCTCCGATTCGGAATGAAACCCCAGGCGTGAATCCCCTTTGAGCAACGCGAGCAATTCGCCGTCATTTTTCAGTTCATGTTTCACGATCGCTTTCATTTGACTAAGCAGTGTCCTGCGTTGGCCGGAGTTCTGCGCATAGGCCAGCTTTTCCCGCAGGGTATAAAACCTGAAAATATTATACGCGCTCTGAAACTGGATCCCCAAGGCTATCGCCACGTTGATGTCTTTCATCCGCTCCCGGTCATTTATGTAAAAGGGAATCAGCCGTTTTAACAGCGCGACGCCCCGCATCCAATACCTGACGATACGGGCGCACAATTCAACAACTTCATCAGGCGTAAACATGGGAGCGCATTCGCCGACCTGATCTCCACTGGGCGGATAACCAAGCTCCCAGGTCGGCGCCAACGGCAGATTTTTCGGCTCTAGATAAAGTGGCCATACGGGCCCGTCATGCAGAGGACCATACCAGCCGAAAAAATGATGCGCGGGGACATTACCATACCCTTTTTCAAACAGGTCCCAGGCTTTGACCACTTGCGCCGCATGGCGCGGCCAATCACGCCGGGCCAAATCCAACAGAAATTTTCTCTTATTGGACGGGAACGGCTCCATGGACAATTCACCCGCGGCTTTCGTCATTAACGACGGATAACTGCCAAAATACCAGCATTGCATAACGCCGCTGATACCCAAACGGCGCATGGCCCGGTATTTCTGATATAAAATCCCGGGGACAGGAACAAAAGGAACCGAGGCCACTTCATGCGAACATCCCACCTGCAATTTGGCAAAAACCCGATTCCCATGCGCCAATGCGGCCTTGGCCGCGTCACGAAACGTCTGACTGGGGCCCACCAGGGACAGCCAGTAATCCCAGACCTGCCGCCATTTGCCCAATTGCCGGACTTTCAGCGAGGACTCAAAGTTATGTTGAAGAATGACGCCTTTTGGAATATACGCCGCCGCTTCCGGAATCAGCCGGGTTTCCCAGCTCCAGAATTGCCCATAGGGCCATGAAATCAATTCCGTATCCGGGTTGACCGCATGCATCCCGCGCTCCATGGCAGACATGGCATCTGCCATCACTTCCCATGGTTTTCGCTGTGAACAGCGGGGACAATTTATCCCGACGGCACTGAACGAATAACAATGGGACTCGCTTTCACCAACACTGATGACGATCAGGCCTCCCAGACCGGGCGCTTCAGAAAACAGCGTTCGCGTTGCCTCCTCCAAATAGGCCTGCCCCAACCTGTTGCTGACGCAAAAATGCACCAGGTTTCCACTCCGATGACCGCCCAGCTCCGGATGCGCCTTCAACACCGTGCTATCTGTAGAAAATGGCGCCGGTTCAGTGCATAACGGATAAATCCTGATGCCATACCGCGCGCACCGTTCTACGGTCAAACGAAGTTTGGCCAATCGCCGGGCTGAATCCCGGCCGTATTCAGGAATGATACGGGATGGCACGGCTTCTTTGAAACTAATGACCAGCCAGAGCGCATTTACACCGTCATGCGCCAAGCGGTTTAGATATTCATCCGGATAATAATTCACATCATCGGCCAGCTCATCCCGGTTATGCGGCGGGCGTTTGATCGGCCCGTAAAAACAACGGGAGAGCCGGGTGCGGAGGAAGGGCTTGCGCTCAATAATATCCACTGGCAGAAAAGGGCCGCCCGCGCGTAATATTTGATCCTCAATAAACACCAGGCCGCGGCGAATGCCTTCCGTATCACCGGCCAGTATCCGGCATTCGCGTTTCGTCACCTCAACCCGGTGCATTTCCGGCATATCCGCCCGAATTAGGCCGGTCACAATCCGATAACCTTCCCGGCGCGCGATTTTGCCCTTGTCCAGGAAACGCTCAAAATCACGATAGGCGGTCACCAGGCGTTGTTGCGGATCGGGAAAATTCCAATGCAGTGTCACCCCCGAATCAAGCCGGACCTCATTCGGCCGCGGGTTCAGGCGTGACCATGTAATATTTTGATGTAACGGCGTTTGCAATTCCTGTATGAATTGCCATGACGATTGCGGTGGTTGCCGCGGTTCCGAACATACGTATTTTTTCATAGTCTGAAGCGTACAGAAATATGTTCTATCCGATAATGGACAGGAACACCTTCTTTGTGTATTATTTCACCATCTAAAGAACGTGAAACGTATCTTGTGAAGCATCATACGTATGAATTACGCATTACGTTCAGGAGCGGAGAAGGATGGATGTCTGATATTTCCGGAACGCATAAAATCGCAAGCAGTCCATGGCATGGTATTTAAAGGGAAGGACGGTAGTGGGGAACGCATGGATTTGTCGGCAATTAGAAATGGTCCTCCCGTAGCAATGCAAACCCGCGCGGTCATGGCTTTCCGGTCGCGGCCGATAATGCGCGGCGCCAGCTAAAATCAATTCTGCGCGTATATGCGGACTGCCCCATGTCTCTTTACTTTCAAAAGAATCTGCTCATATCCATTCCCACCTGTGAACCGTCTTTGCCCATTTTCCATGCGGGCGAATCGGGCTTCAGGCGGAAATCGCCATTCGGCGGGTCCTGAAACAATGGATCGCCAAAATGCCCATGCGTTTCAACACCGAAAGTTTCATGTGCCTTTTCAAGATTACCCGCTTTGTCCATCGCCAATACATCGTATGTTGCCCCATTCATTTTCCCGCCAAGCCCGAAGATTCCCATTTTGGGGGCATAATCGGTGCGCCAATACAAATTGTAGTCGCAAAACACTTTTGTCCCTAAGCCCCAAAGAACAACTGCCGGACTGCTTTTACGGGGAGAGGTGACATCCATAAAAATATTATTATAAACATTGACCTCGGCATTTGTGGTGGGGCACCCAATGGCCACGGCGTTGATCCCCAAACGCCAGAAGGTATTATTTACTACCTTTACCCGGTTGCAGCCATACATGTTTACACCTTGAAAACCGCCGTCAAAAAGAGAATTGGAAACTTCTATATCGGTAGATCGCTTGCACAACAGCAGTTGATTTGAACAGCCTTTCCGATTTCTATCAAAAACGCAGTTGCGGATTATGATTCCTTCGGATTTATTTATATTAAGAGCCGTTGAAATGGAGGTATAACGCAGTCCTGTTATTTTAAAACCATCTATAACGATGTTTTTCCCTCCATAAATGCTGAAGGCGTAATCAAAACAATAGTTGCAATTTATTATCGCCTTTCCCGGCTTATCGCTCTTCAGCACAAAAGGCTTATCTTTTGATACACCGATTGTGAATATCCTGTTCTGTTCAGTATATGTCCCCGGACCGACAAGAACGGTGTCTCCTGGAAGCGCGGCGCTCAAAGCGGCACAGATAGACTTTTTAGCTTCGCTTTCTGAAAGTCCGCTTCTCGAATCATTTCCTGATTTGGCTACATAAACAGTCTTGGGGTGGAATTCTTTATTTGCAGGCGTTGTTATTGCAAGAGTTTCCTCGGTTTTATTTTGTCCTCCTGGATTGGAGAAGGTAAATATAATATTATATTTAGAGTTTGGTTTAAGGCCTTTTATTGACGCCGAGTTATTGCTTATCTTATACTGCCCTTGAAGAACGGGAATAACACAAACCTTATTACCGGCTCCATCTTTACAGCAAATGCTTGCGTCGGGATAATCGAACGGCGTTTCCCATTGCAGCGTAACGCTATCAGGCAGCAAGGTGACGGCTCTTAGATTTTCAACGATGATCCGCCGGTCTTTCTTTTCCGGGCCTCTTGCGCCAATTGGCGTACAGTTCAATCCGGAAAAAGCAAGTCTTGAATCTTGCGGCAGCGTATAATTTTTCTCGGGTGACAATTTCACATCCGCCGTGAAACTCGGAATTGTCTCATGATATTTCCCTTTCCACTCCTGCAGGATTTCCCCGGAACCATCCCCCGCGAAAACATTATTCTCGCTTATCACCGTGATATTCCGATCGTTCAACGGCAACACGTCATTGCCAACAAAAAGATTGTTCCGGAGAATCACGCTTGTATTCTCAAAAAACATTGAGGCGGTTTTATTTATAAAGGTATTATTTATCATTTTGATTTGCCCGGAATTATTCGCTTTTACTCCGGAATCCCCGCCGTCAAATACACAGAAAGTGAATCCCATGCCGGGACTATTCTGCAGCGACACAATGGACGTCTTGAATATTATTCCGTCAAAAACAATGTTTTTGCATTCATTAAACTTAAGTTGCGAATTTTCAAAAACGACTTTGCCTTTGCCGTAGTTCCTTATGGAAACATTTTCATCGCCTCCGATTTTATCAAGGACCGTATTTTCTTTGTATATCCCCGGAAGCAGATATACACAATTTCCAGAAACGGCTTTCTTCATTGCCGCGTCGAAACGCTTCAAGGCTTTTGCAGGGCTCGATCCATCCCCTTCGTCTTTGACAGAAGGATCGACATACAAGACCTGCCCCGCCACGGGATACGCCCCGTTTCCGGCAAATGGACTGTCTTTCCGCAAACGATAATCATAAAATGACGGGTCGGCGAAACACGGATTGCTTTGGGCTATCATTGAACGAGTAAGATTGGCGCCTATTTCAGCGTTATATTTTTTCTGAAATTCAGCGGTGAAAACATCCTCCCCGGCGGAACCGTAACGACGAATAGTTCCGTTGACCACCGTATTGTTCTTTATAACGGCATGGTCTTTCCATCCAGGGTCAACATCACCGCCTATGAAAACATTACCATGCATCTCCATATTTCCTGCTATTCCACCCCCCTTACACCGCATAACTCCGAATCTTCTGGAAGAATCATCGGAAATCACCGCGTTATCGACAAATTTGACGTTTTCCGCATTGCGGCCATACTGAGCCAGATTATAAGGGTACCCCTCTGATCCATTCTTTTGCCCAAGAAAAGGATCGCATGGACCGTTATTGAAAAGATAGTTCTTAATTACACGAACATCTTTGATCCTAAACGACAGGAAAACTCCGGAACCGGTAGTTTTATAAATTCGATTGTTCTCAATAAGAACATTTTCACTTCTACGCGTGGATATTCCACTGGTACACCCATAAATGATATTATTTTTGACAATGCAATCTTTTGCTTCAATTTGGGCTCCAATTGGATGGAAAGCCAGCTCAAAACCATATACCTGATTATAATGACCCGTAATGAATATTCCTTTGGCAGATACCGCATTTATAACGGAGTACCTCTTTGATGTTTCCTTATCGCGGGGCATAGGATGTGACTTGTCGTCTTTGTATGGAACTGCGACAATTCCAGCAAATTCCGGATTGCCACCGTCAAACGCATGAAGAGTAAGTTTGCCTGTTCCCCTGTTAAAAACAAAAGCGCCCGGTTGATTGTCCAGCAGATCCAAATCTTCAATTTCAAGATAACGGCTCAGAGTTCTTCGTTCCCACATCAGGATTATAACATACGGAAAAGTTGTCTCATAACAAAAACGCGTCCCTTCAACTTTCTTCCAGTCGTTTAAATCCCATCCCCATGTTATGACGGCTGTTTCTCCGGGCATGCCCTGAAAAACAATCGGTTTCTCTTTGGTGCCTGATTTCCTGAGAACAACCTGTTCGCGATATATTCCCCCTTTCACAAGCACCAAATCTCCCGGCTTCACTGTTTTCGCCGCTTTGCTGACAGACTGGAAAGCCGTTTCGATAGAAAGCCCGTCATTCGCATCGGAACCTTTCGGCGACACGTACAGCACTCGGTCTCTATTTGGCTTGAAATTGAGTTCATATTTGAACCAGCAATAGAACGAGTCGGCGAGCTGATGATGGCCCGCATTTGCGGGATGGAGGCCATTGCGGTCTCTTGATATTTTCTTTGAATTCCTCGCATTTATCTGTTCTTCTCTTTTAGGATAGTTATTGACACAATCTATATTCACATACAGCGGAATGACAAATAAATTCTCTTTTTTTCTGTCTGCGAATTTCTGAAACAATTTTTCAATTACCCGGTGCATGTTTTTTTTGTATTGCCATCTTGTCAGGCCACATTGGTAATTATTTCCAAACGCATCCTGCGTTGCCGCGGGAAGCTCGCCTACCCCTAACCCAATTTTTGTGCTTGCTCCCACCCTTTTGAATTCGTTGATAAGAATATCGGCGTTTCTCAGCATTGCATCTATGGTTTTTTCTATATTAACATCATTGGCGGACGCAACGTCGTTTGCTCCAAGAGTTATGATAATGTAATCTGGGGCCTTGCCATCGTTGTATTTGTCGCAATACGCTTTGAAGTCCAAAACAGGTTTTCCGTCTTTCAGAACCAGAAAAGGGCTTTTTCTTCTGTACGCGGGCACATTTGTGGCATCACTCCATGCTGTGCTAAAACTGCCCCATCCCCAACCGGAATATCCTTCCTGACAGGGGGCGCCATCTTTCGGCGGATTCTTGGCACCTGAATGAGATCCGATGAACTTCACGTCGGGGTTGCCGTCGGCCTTGAGTAATCTGTAGAATTCCTGCGTATATCTGGCATGGCGTGTAAGGCTATCGCCCACAAGCATGATACTGATGCTTTTATCTTTCCCGGCGTCCTTTGGTGAAACATAAACGGTTGTGATCGCCTCGTCCAACAACTTGCCGTCGGCATCAAACACTTTGATGCTCAACGGGAAATCCCCGACATCCTTGTCTTCCGGCGTGAATCTCCATCTCTCCTGATCCTGCCGGCCATATTCGCAGTCAACATCAAAAAGGTAATTTTTTATATTTGGAACAAGAACAATGTTGTCAAAATATATATTCATCTCATGGCCCGGCACCACGTAAATCGCCGGCGGCAACACAAGTCTTACGGGACTATGCGGAGTTGCCCGCGCATTGTCAGCCTCTCCAAAGCATGCGCATGCGATTACCCCACAAAAAAGTGAAATATAAATATTCTTTTGTCGCGCAGACATGATACCCCTTTCTTTATTATGGAACGGCGTTTGCAGTTCCTGTATGAATTTTCATGACGATTGCGATGGTTGCCGCGGTTCCGGACATACGTATTTTTTCATAGTTTGAAGCGTACAGAAATATGTTCTAACCGGCAATGGACAGGAACACCTTTTTTGTGTATTATTTCACCATCTAAAGAACGTGAAACGTATTTTGTGAAACGTCATGCACATGAATTACGCATTACGTTCAGGAGCGGAGAAGGATGGAGCCCTATTATAACCCGAATATACGTATTTTGATCATACGGCGACTCACTTTGCGGAAATGGCACTACAACAATCTTCAAGCCCCTTTTTGGCGATTATATTGGAATAGCATGCCGGGCGCAACCATCCATTACCAGAAACAGATAATTGCATTGACGCCGGAGCGGATTGTGCTTGTGCCGCCCAATACCTTAATCAGTCCACGATTGGATCGCGCTCCAGTGACACATTTCCACGCGCATTTCTTAGCCGAACCGCCCTTTGCTCGCCTGCATTCCCAGATTTACGTATTCAAAGCCGAACCGGGCATGCTGAGCATGATAAAAAACCTGCCGACGGATAAGCAAGAACGTTGCCTGGATAATCTCAGCCTGACCATGGCCGTGCACGGCTTGATTCATTATTTGCTGTCTAAAATTCCGACCGCGGAACTACAACCACAACCATTGCGTCTGCCGGCTCCGCTGATTGAAAATATGGCCTTTATTGAATCCCATGTCCGCCAAGGTGTAACCGACCGGGAAATAGCGCGGCATAAGGGTTTGAGCGTAAACGCCATGCTTAGAATATATAAGCGTGAACTGGGCATACCGCCGCAAAGATACTTGCGGCTGAAACGCATTGAGAAAGCCTGCGCGCTCCTGCATGATCCGCAACAAAGCATCAAACAGATTGCGGAAGAAACCGGCTTCTACGACCGCTATTATTTCTCCCGTGTATTTAAAGACCTGCAAAGGATGACGCCCTGCGAATATCGCCGCCAGTTTGTGACCGTGCCCCACTTTCCGAGCCAAGAAGAGAGTTAGTCTGGATCTGTTGTTGATAATAGATTGATGGAAAACTACGCGAAATATGCGGGGAAACATCCCGAGGTCGATATAATCGGGACATGGCCGGAAGACGGATATGGATTTTGCCAATGCGAAAAATGCAGGCAACCGGGAGCCGTGCTCAAGGCGGTCAACAAGGTGGCAGAACGCATTGAACAAGTCCGCCCTGATTTGACCGTGGAATATCTGTCGTACACAAAGGAGACCAGCAACGTGCCGCCTGAAATTTTGCCGAGACGCAACATGGCAATATTGGTCGCGAACATCAGAGTGGCCACGGAATGGCTCAAGAAATCGGAAAAGGTGAGCGGCCGGGGAGTGTACCAGCTAAATTATCATATCGCCGACAACTCCGCCCATCGGGCCAGCCTGCCCAGGCGATACATTGCTTGTTCCGGTCGGAACAGCGCATCGGGATGAATTCAATTTGTCCGTTGGATTGGAAGTGTTTTACGTTTTTTTTAATTGGCCGCCATCCAAGACCTATTTTCGGTTAATCCCGCCTGACAAAGTGCCGCAGTTTTGCGCGCTCGTGTCCGCTAAAATCGGAAAACTATGCGACCGGATGCAAATCGGGCTGGATACCGGCACCGAGGCCGATCAACTGCTGATCAATTCATACACGCATAACATTCTCCTGCTGATCCTGCGGGAAGCGTTGCGGGCGGATACACGGCACAATCCTGACGATCGCCGGCATCATGGGCAGGTTCTTCTGGCTGAGGCCCGGCAATATATTGACCTGCATTACGCCGAGCAGATTTCCCTGGACCAGATTGCCGATACCCTGCGGATCAGCCCTTTTTATCTTTCGCATCTTTTCAGCCGTGAGGGCGATTTTTCGCTCGTGGAATACATCACGCAAGTCCGCATGCGGAAAGCCAAGGACCTGCTGGCCGGGGGCACAAAAAACGTTTCGGAAGCCGCCTATGCGGTTGGTTATAACGACGGCAATTATTTTTCAAAAGTTTTTCACCGCTATTTCGGCGTCAGCCCCCAGGCGGCGCGTTGTACTCCGCCATCGGACAAACAATGCGTGAACACGCATTTTAACCCGGATATTTCATACTGATTCATGAAATATCCGCCTGAAAGGCTTCGACACGCCCTGAGCGCGAAGTGCCTCGGGACTTGCTCCCCTCGGCCTGCACGCAGGATTTACCTTCCGAAACAGCAAAATAATCCCCGAAATAGCAATTTCTTCCTCTTGCGCAAAAGCCGGCTCTGCACCACAATTGGCGCAAAGACCAAAACCGTTCAGAAAAAAACAGGAGGAAACGGACATGGACAAACTGGCAATCAACGGCGGAAAACCAGTCGTACCCAAAGACCTCGTTAAACACTGGCCGCCCATCAATGACTCGGACCGTAAAATGGTTCTGGCTTCGTTGAACAGCGGCATACACACAATGGGGCCAAATTATATCGCATTCCAGAAAGAATTTTTGGAGTGGAACGGCAATAAATATGCGATCTTTGCCAACAGCGGCACGGCGGCTCTGCACATGGGAATTTCAGCCTGCGGTTTGAACGCGGGCGATCACGTGCTGGTAACTTCATATTCCTGGTCATCCAGCGCAACATGTATTCTGCATCATAACTGCATCCCGGTCTTTGTTGATATAGATTTTGACACAATGAATATTGACGTCAACAAGATTGAAGCCGCCATTACGCCGAAGACAAAAGCCATCGTTGTGGTGCATCTCCACGGCCTGGCAGTCAACATGCATAAAGTCATGGCCATTGCCCGGCGGCATAAACTGCATGTGATCGAAGACGCCTGCCAGGCGCATGGCGCCATGTTCAAGGGTAAAAAAGCCGGCACATTCGGCGATTGCGCGGCATTCAGTTTTAACCAGAACAAATGCCTCT
>Ga0075121_1002370_pt1 | contig 10877 bp, 13 predicted proteins | sample AntAceMetag02UKG_FD_69793 | JGI IMG/M metagenome (GOLD analysis project Ga0075121, IMG submission 69793) | Saline lake microbial communities from Ace Lake, Antarctica - Antarctic Ace Lake Metagenome 02UKG | ecosystem: Environmental > Aquatic > Non-marine Saline and Alkaline > Saline | place... | reverse complement strand
AAAGATTGCTTGTATCTCATGGAAAGAATTTGGAACCATTACGCTCGTTTCATGGCCAACACTGATTGGAACAGGGGCTTTTGCTTATGCTGTTACGATCGGTCCAATGGGAATTGTGAATGCAATTGGGGCGGGAGGAATCTTGGTATCGATTATTATTGCGCATTTCTTATACGGTGAAAAACTCATCCGTGCACAATGGTTCTGGGTGCTCGTGATCTTGGTCGGACTTGTGGGATTGAAGTTGATGGGAAGCTAAGACAATTTTCAATTTTCGATTGCCGATTTAGAGAAGTATTTTTAACAGTTCACTTAGGCTTTCTAGTTTACGATCAACCTCAGGGAATTTTAAATTCTTCGTGAGTCCATTTGGAATAATAAAACACGTCATGCCTGCCGCCTTCGCGGCTATTGCTCCACGAGGGGAGTCTTCGATAACCAGACATTCTTCCGGTTTGAGTTCCAGCTTCTTCGCTGTTCGCAGATAAGGATCGGGGAATGGTTTGGAATGTTTGTAATCTTCTCGAGGAGTATAGACGTCAAAGAAATCTCTGATGCCCGTGTGCTCAAATTTAATATCCATCTCTGCTTCCTTTGACCCTGTTACCAGCCCGAGTTGAAATTTTCCATTAAGAGCCTCTAAAACTTCCATCGTCTCAGGGAATAGCTTCGTGTCGGTGCGCGAAAGTTCTATATATTTATCGAGCCATCGGCGGTGCACTTCCTTCGCTCGTTCCAAATCATACCCTTGCTCTTCCATGAGATAGTCTCGTGCGCCACGGTTATTATAGAGTGTGTAGTGCGCGTACATTTCTTCCGTATACGTGAATCCCTCCTCTGCCAACGTATCTCGACAGGCATAGAAATAGAGCTTCTCGGTATCCATGAGAATGCCATCGTTGTCGAAGAGAATGGCTTTAAACATTAGTATTCAATTTTATCAGTTTTATCTCGCCATTCTTCAAAGACTTTTATCGCTTCTTCTTGTCCAATTTGTTCAAAGGGAATGGTTCGTTCAGTTATCGGTTTCTGAAATTCTGCGTAGAAATTATCATCATCAAATCCTGCCACGTCATTCGCATCTTGAGCCGTGTTGGCATACCATATTTTTCCAATTCGCGCCCATTGGATTGCCCCAAAACACATCGGGCAGGGTTCACAGCTTGTGAAGATTTCACAATCGGTGAGATCAAAAGTATTCAGATTTTGACACGCATCTCGAATCGCTGAAATTTCAGCATGGGCAGTCGGATCGTTGTGACTGGTGACGTTGTTCCATCCTTTTCCCACAATTTCTCCATTTTTCACAATAACAGCGCCAAAAGGACCGCCCGCATTTTCGTTCATTTTTTGTCGCGAAAGATCAATCGCCTCGTGCATAAATTTTGAGATGTTCATAAGAGAATGGGTTGTTTTTTAATAGTACAAAAGACATTTATTAAGTGTCTATATTATTTCAGATTTGAAGGGGGAAGGGAAGATTAGTTTTCTTGTCCAGTTTCAATGACAGAGAGTTCTTTTTCAACTCCTGATTTTATAGGACACTTTTTTCCAAGAATACATTCATAAAAATATATACGAGCGGCTTGTATGTCTCCTTTGAATTGATAAAGAATACTAGGATTTTTCACCCAGAGCTTAAAAGTATTCCAATCGTTTTCGGCAAAATTATTTAGGTTTTCCATTTACTGCTCTGAAACAGTTTCAGTCTTCTCTGCGATATCTTCTTTTATTCTTTTAACAGCTTGTAGATAAGCTGCTCTTAAGATTTCATTGGTTATTTTAAATTCTTTATCCCCAGTTTGTTCGATTATTTCAGATTGGTTTTTCCATATACTTATAACCTCGTGTTGAACATTTTTTATAACAATATCAATATTTGTTTCAATTTTATTTAATTCTTTAACTCCAAATTTTCCATTTTTAAAACGTAGAGACATCTGTTGGTACATCTTTTCATTAAAGACATCAACAGTGGTAATTTCGGATTCTTTTTTTTCTGACATTTTTATATATTAAAAAGTAACGAGAGTAGCTTTGCATAATTAGAAAAATTTGTCAATGCTATTCCCACTCAATCGTTCCAGGGGGTTTGCTCGTGACATCCAAGAATACGGCTGAAATTTCAGTATCTTGCAAAATCTCGTTTGCAACTTTTTCAAAAAATTCCCAGGGTAATTTTCCGACACTCGCGCTCATCGCATCGATCGAATCAATCGGTCGGAGAACAATGGATTCTTTTCCGGTTTTGTTAAATGAAATTGGCAACAGTACGGTTGGGAACTGCCAAACTTTTTCATACAGATCCATTTCGCGAAGTGTTCGTGTCACAATATCATCGGTCTTTTGTAACAATGCTACTCGCTTTTCAGACATGTCAGTTTTCCATACCTTTCGCTGCTTGATGTTCCCGGTGAAGTTTTGTCCTAACGGGAATATGCATCTATTAATATCTTTGTAATGATTAATCAGACGCGTGGCATGTTTCTCCAAATTATCCAATGTCTTTTCTCCTGGTAACTTGGTAATAATCGCAGGATGTTTATACGTTCTGAAATCTCCTTGAACTCCCACGGATTTAATCGGCAAAACAATGAATGGTTTTTTGTTTTCCTGCAGAGTGAATCCGGACACCTTATTCACAACAGGATCTCCAATTTCTTCGTCGCTGCACAAAATCCTCACTCCGAGTCCCGGACCAGGGAACGGATGTCGCCACACGAGGTCATGCGGCAGTCCGAGATGTTCTCCCAGACGTCGTACCTCGTCTTTGTAGAGCTCTTTGATCGGTTCTATGATCTTCCCCGCATCAATCAATTTCTGCACCTCAGGGGCCCTATTATGATGGGTTTTGATTTTCGATGCGTGTTTGGTTCCACCGGTTTCAATCGTATCGGGATAAATCGTTCCCTGTGCCAAGATCCAGTTTTCATGTAAATCTTGTTCCGTAAAGAATTTGTTCTGTACATCAAGGAATGCATGTCCGATGATTTCTCTTTTTTTCTCAGGATCGGCGACGCCTTTGAGTTTTCCCAAAAAATAATCACTCTCACTTAATGTTGTGAGATCAGCGCCGATTGCTCGAACAGAAGTCTCGACTTCCTCGACTTCTCCGTGTCTCATCATGCCTGTATCTACAAACAGACCTTTTACTCGGTCCGCTCCAAAGATTTTCGTTAACAACGCAAACGACACTGTCGAATCCACGCCTCCTGAAACAAACAGGAAGACGTTTTTATTGCCGACGACTTCTTTCAAATTTTTCTCTTGTTCTTCAAAAAACTTCTCTACACCCCAATCTCGTGAGCATTTGCAAATATCGAGGAAGTTGTTGAACATTTGTTCTCCAAATTCGGTGTGGGTTACTTCTCCGTGAAATTGCAGAGAGAAAAAGTTTCGATTCTTATCCCATGCCGCAGCGGTTGTGCAATGAGGAGTACTTCCACAAATCTCAAATCCTGGAGCAAATTCTTCAACGGCATCCACATGGTTCATCCAGACAGTCGAAACGGCAGGAACCCCTTTGAAGATTGGGCATTTTTCGTCTTGGGTGAATTCAGATCGTCCAAATTCCCCCGTCATTCCTGGAGCCACTGTTCCTCCGAGTGCATGAGCAAAATATTGATGACCATAGCAGAGTCCCAATACTGGTTTTCCCAGTTTAAAGATTGCTGGATCGGCAGAAGGGGAGTCTTCGGAAAAAACGCTTTGAGGTCCTCCCGAAAGAATAATTCCTTTGATCTTCTCATCACTCATATTCTCAGCGTTTGCCTCGTCTGGCGACATAATCTCTGCCAGAACATTCAATCGTCGAATCCTACTCGCAATAAGATGCGCGTATTGTCCTCCGAAATCCAAGATGATGATTTTCTCGTGCATTATGGGGGGATTATAAGGAAAAAAGGGGAATGTTCAACTTGTGTCCTGTCTTGTATTCCCTAAAAAATCTTAAAAAAATATAAAAAAACACAGTCATTTCAGCTTGCCTGGAATCGTATTGCAAACAAAATACCTATTGTCATTTCGACTGGAGCGGAGCGGAACGGAGAAACCCCTTTTGCATGAGAACCTATCAGTATTTTGTTTACATCATGGCAAGTGAGAGCGGGACACTTTATATTGGGATGACGAATAATTTATTACGGCGAGTGTTGGAACATAAATCGGGAGAAATAAAGGGATTTTCACAAAAATATGGATGTAAGAAGCTTGTTTATTACGAAGAAGGAATAGAAGTATATGGAGCTTTAGAAAGAGAAAAACAAATCAAACGATGGAGAAGAAATAAGAAAGAATTTCTCATTCGTTCAATAAATCCTCGATGGAATGATTTAAGTGATGAATTGATAGATTAAGGGATTCCTCCGCAAACAGTAAGTTGCGCTTGGTCGGAATGACAAGGGGAGTTTGTTTTTATTAATCATTATTTTAACCTTATTTTTAAACCTTCTTTTAACATTTTACATTTAACCTTATTTTAAGGGATTCCTCCGTAAACAGTAAATTGTGCTTGGTCGGAATGACAGAGGGAGTTATTTTTATGTTATTTTCGTTGATAAAGAAAATAAATATGTAAAGGATCTCTTAACGGAATTGAGTAATGAAATGGGCAGTCTTTTTTTCTCAAAAAACAAAACAGAAGATTAAAAATAAAAGATTCCCTTGGGGAACTAAGAAAATAAACTTCTTAAACTTTTTTTAATACAACTTCCCCAAGTAGCATTTTTCACAAAACACTTTTTCTGGTCGAGTTGAATCAAAGGTCGTGAGGATTTTTGCCTTACATTCCGTGCAACTTCGCTCATACATTTTCCGTGGGTTTCGTTTGTCCATTCGATTTCGATACCGCTGATCAGGATGTTGGCGTGGAATGGGAAGCTTTGCTGTTCGGTAGAATTTCAATTCTTTTTCTTGGATCTTGAAGAGCTTCGTTGAAGTTTTACATTCAATCGCCCAGTCGAGAATCTCATCAGTGACATCGGCAATGCTATCGGGAATATCTTTTGCAGGAACGATTTTGGTGGCGCTAGGACGTTGTTCGGCATGTCCTGCCCAGACGAATCCATCTTTTTCAGCTTTATCTTTTGTAAGTGGAAAATTCTCATGTGCCACCGATTCATCATATCCAAAAGGAGCAAGATCTGCGGGAGGAAATTTCCCCCATTCTCCGTGCTTTTTCATGTGTTCAACGATACGGGGAATCATCTGATCGTATTCATCTGGTGTGTACTTTTTATTAAGAATATGGAATTTTTTGTTCCGTAGTCCTGCACATCCAAATAAGTTGGAAGAATAGAAACAACAATCGGAGTAATACACGTCGTTGCTGTCAGAAACGAAGGTGTTAAAGGCTCCAGTGTGGGCGTTTTCATTTCCGAGACAATTGTACAACCAGTCACTTTTCCCGAGTCCGTACACATCGTGGATGTCGTGACTTTCGAAAATCCACGTGCAGTTTTTGCAATCTTGGATTTCAAAAGAATCAAAACACATCTGGCAATTTTTTGCATTGATGAGGTAGTTTCCGACGCAATCAACAGTGTTAAGACTCCAACTTTCTCGTTGAGGAGCATCAATAAGGGCTTCCTGGAATTTCTTTCGGTAGAGATCAAATTTTGAAAATTTTCCTTTCCCCAATTCTTCCAGTTGTTTGAAATAATCTTCCTTGGAGTATTGTGTGTTGAAAATCTGAAACTGTTTTTTTCTTAACCCAAAACACCCGAAACAATTATCGCAACCGATGCAATCGTAACAAAAAACGAGATCGCTTGAATTTTGACAACTTTGACAATCGGAGCAGTTGTAGAGCTTGTCGCTATCCAAACACCCAAAACACAATTGGCAATTCTGCACATAATCACAATCAAAACAGTCGGTGTTTTTATTTGCATGAGAAATATACATACAGTCTTCGCACTCGGTGATCACAGTGCAGAGGTAGCAGTTTTTGTTATTGTAGGCTTGCTGACAAAATTCAGAGTTCGTCGGGTTCACATTGAAGAGTCCAATACGCGGAACAGCGAGAAGAAGTTCTTTAAACTGGTCAAAAAACGGACGAGAGAAATCAAAATCTTTTTCGTAATCGGTTCCTTCCCATTTATTGCCCCACCATTCATCAGGGTGATAGACTCGGTGAGGAGAACTTTCGTGATAAATGGAAATCATCCCGTTTCCAGAAAGTGAAGATGTTCGGCGATAGAGATGTCGTTCATTTCGGAAGTTCATTTTTTGTTGCATACGGCAATCAGGACAGTTTTCGGGTTCGCCGATAGCGAGTGTTTTTCCATCACATTTCGGAGAAACTTTTTCCAAAAAAGCACGATCTTCATCTGTGAACTCAAAAGGGGTATTGCACTTGGAACAATTCTTTGACATCTGGTTCATAATGTAGCGTTTTTTGCGTTGTTTTCAAGTTCGTATATAATCTACTCAACATGAAGCACCATAAGATCATTTTCATTCTGACAGGGGGGACTATTGATTCTCGGTATGATGGAATCAGGGATATTCCGATGGTGAAAAACTCCTCTGGGATTAAAAATTATTTAGATAGAAATATTCGTCTTTTTTTTAAATATGAATATGAAATAGTGACCTTCAAAGATAGTCAAGATATTACAGAAGATGATCGAAAAAAAATTGTAAAAATTATCAAAGATTCTCCTCAGAACTCAAAAATAGTTGTCATGCATGGAACATATACCATGCCGGATACAGCCCGTTTCATAAAAGAAAATGTTACCGATTTAGATTCAAAGACAATTGTTCTAACTGGTTCTATGATTCCGTTAGAAGGGTTTTCGGAAACTGATGCATCTTTTAATATTGGCTTTGCTATTGCATCGGCTCAATTTGCAGATTCTGGTATTTATTTGGCAATGAATGGACACTTGTTCGATTCCAACAAAGTAGAGAAAAATACGGGCGAAGGAAAATTTGAGGAATCTTAAGTTTTAAACTTCTTCACCCAGTAACTCAAGTACAAGAACGGTGTGTCGATAAATGCGACCATGACTTTGATAAGGTACGTGGCAATCGCTACGGACCAAAAAATCTCGGTTGAAATCACGCCTGCAAAAGGAAGCCAAGAAAAGGTCGTCAGACCAACAGCGGTGAAAATAAGGGTGTCGATCAATTGAGAGATCAGTGTTGATCCGTTGTTTCGTAAAAAGAGAAATCGGTCGCCCGTCCATCGACGAATTCGATCAAATGCCCACACATCAAAGCTCTGCGCGATGGCGTAAGCGAGCATTGATCCGAGAAGGATTCGCGGAGTTACCGAAAACAATGTCGTCAGTGATCCATGTGTGAAATCAAATTCATTCGGTCCAAAGGCGAGCAACACTTGTGTTGCGACCACAAAAACGGCGGAGGTCAGAAACCCTACCACAACGGCCTTGAACGCTTCTTTCTTTCCATAATGTTCAGACAGTATATCGGTGAGCAAGAACATTGATCCGTAGAGTGCATTTCCTCCGGTTACGACAAATCCAAACAGTGTGAATTGTTTTAAGACAAAGATATTCATCAAGATGCTGTACACCGCGATGAGGATAAAAATGTACATCTTCCCAAAGCGAAAAGCCGTGAGTCCAAGTCCGAGAAGAAATGCTGAGAAACCGAGAAAGAGGAGTTCGTTCATCGGGGGAGAGTGTAATGGGAAATTTTCAATTGCCAATTTTCAATTTTCAAATTGAGTTCGAATTCTAGTTCGAACTCGGATTTAGAAACCGCATCATCACATCATCATCAATCTCTCTGGTTTCAACCAGTTTGAAGTTTTTAAGTGACACCTCATCAGCAAAGGTACTCTTCCCCGTGCCCGCAATTCTCGGCGCGGTGAAGAGAATGATCTCATTCACCAATCCTTCTTGTAGAAGCTTTGTTGCCATCTCGGCTCCACATTCGGTGAGGATTGAATCGATGCCCAGTGCATAACATTCTTCGAGTGTTTTTTTCAGATCTTGGTTGGGGAATGTGTGCACTTTTCGATTAGGAACAGAGAATATTTTTGCCTCTTGATTCATGGGTCTGTCACCAAGAACGATCAGATCAGGATTGGAAAATGGTCGGTGAAAGTTTTCTAAACGCACGTTCAGCAACGGGTTATCAATGAGGATGGTTTCGGTCGTAGTGAGGATAACGCGGTGCTCGGCGCGGAGTTGATGGACGAGGTTTTGAGATGTTTCGTTTGAAATCGGCTCCGGAGCCGAATAAATTTTCCCATCCAAACTCTGTGCCAACTTCACCGTGAGATAGGGACGCTTTTGTTTAAAAGACTGAATAAAAAATGTGTTCAATGATTTACTTGCTTCATGATTTACCACTTCTACTTCAATTCTAGCATTGCGTAATTTCTCAACACTCTGCTCGTTAAACATCGGGTCGAGACAACCGATGACAACCTTTTTCGGTTTCGCTTCAATCAAGAGATCAGTACAAGACGGCGTCTTCTTTCCTTCAAAATGATCGCAGGGTTCGAGGGTGAGGTAAACCTCGGCTCCGGAGCCGGCTCCGGAGCTCAATGCATTTACCTCGGCGTGCGGTCCTCCAAATCGCTCATGAACCCCTTCACTGACGATCTTTCCATCACGTACAACGACACACCCCACTCGGGGATTGGGGCTGGTGAGATGGGGGTCCACCTTTTGTGCTATTTTGACGGCGTGGTCGAGGAAGTTCATTTTTTAGTACTGTCATGCTGAATCCCCAATCAAGTTGAGGACATGCTTATTTCAGCATCAAAATTACAGTTGTTATTGTACATAATTCAGAGTCAGATCCTGAAATAAATTCAGGATGACAAAGGAGAGTTAGGATGACGGAGGCTGGGAATTTTTTAAAAGATACTTACCAAGGATGTCGAATTCAATGTTCACGTGGTCGCCCACGTTCTTCGCGTGTAAGTTCGTCTCTTCCATCGTGTAGGGGAGGATGGACACTTCAAACCAACTTGATTCTAACCTGGGTTCGGGGTTTTTTGAACCCGGGTTAGAATCAGAAATCGTTAACGAGATTCCTTCCACTGACACAGATCCTTTTTCGACGATCAATTTTTCATTCTCTTTCTTTATCCCAATCTTAAAAATCCAGTAATCCGACATCTTTTTCAATTTCAAAATCTCTCCAACTTGATCAATGTGACCGGTGACATTATGACCAGAATTTCGATCACCAATTCGCGCTGATCGTTCTAGATTTACTTTGTCTCCTTCCTTCGATTCGCTAAATACCGTGCGGTTCCGAGACTCCTCCATCATTTCAATAACAAACGTTGAGACAGCTTGTTCAAGCACGGTCATACACGCTCCATTGATCGCCACCGATTCTCCAATTTTTAATTCCTCGTCAAAAGCATGCTCGATGGTAAATTCGTTTCCATCGATTTTTTTAATCTTTCCGACCTGCTCAATGATTCCTGTAAACATTAAAATTGATAATCTTCGAGTTCTTTAAACCACATTTGAATTTCTTTGTCACTTCGATTCCTTGTCATTCCGAGACTTTGCAGATCAACATTCTTTACTCCGCAGTAATTAAAGATATGACGGAGGAGGTGATAGACGTGATTTTTGCTCGGGAAAAGTTTGTAATACCACATCGGACCATCAGCGGTGCAGACCACGAGAACTTTCTTTGCTTTCAACAGTCCCTTCGGACTAGCGGTTGGCAGAACTGTGCCGAGATTGAATTTCTCAACGGATTTTTTATTAAATTCAATCGGCACAAATTCAAAGAAATACTTCGATTGCACAATTCCATCGAGGAAAGATTTTAGCGGTCCGGGAGTACCAAAGTTCCACATCGGTGCACAAAAGACAATTGCATGCGCGTCCACCATTGCATCTCTCGGCGCAGTGAAGTGTTCAGGGAATCCATGTTTCAAAGGATTATCTTTGAGAGCTTCGAAGTCATGCGCTTCAAATCGCACCACTTCAAATCCTTGCTTCTTCGCTCCGCGCTCGACAGCGTCAGCATTTGCATGGCATAAACTTTCTTTTTCAGGATGCGCGGTGATAATGACAATTGTCTTCATGGGAAAGAAGCCTAACAAAAAGTGATGAATTTTCCAATGGTAAAAATCTCTATGACATGTTATATCAGTACCAATGGATGAATATGAAAATGATTTCGAAAGGGCGGATGCTCTGCAAAACTTGCTGATAGATCATGCGACAGGAGCAAGGGGTGATGATAAGGAATTCGAAAAACTAAGATCTTTTTTTGTGAAAAACCCAGAAACAAAAGGGGTCATTCCTGAATTTGTTAGGACTTGTCGAACGTTATCTCAATTTTGGAGTTTTATTCAACCAAAATTTTCTTCTTACAAAGAAAGGAGGTCATTCATTTATTCAGAGTTTGTAAAATTATTGGATTTTTTGGAAGGAAAAACACCGGTTTCTGCAGATAATGTAATATCCGAAACGCTCAGAAGCTTTGATGAAGGATCAGTACACCTTGCTTGGTCTAGGTCTATTGACAGAAGGACGTCAGACCCAGAAGGTGCTATCACGGCAGCAAGAACACTTTTAGAAACAGTTTGCAAACACATTCTTGACGACATGGGGATTGCCTATGCAAAAAATATTGAACTTTCTGAGCTCTATAAAAAAACAGCAAAAGAATTGAAGCTATCTCCAGATCAGCAGACAGAAGATGTCTTTAAACAAATTCTAGGTGGCTGTTCGGGTATTATTAGTGGACTAGGGCAAATGAGGAATAAACTCAGTGATGCACACGGAAAAGGTAAAAAACATGGTTCAAGATAACTTGAGAGGTTTTTTTCTAAGTATTTTTAGTATTATAGCATTTAAATTTTCATTGCGATAATTGAATCTAAACTCACATTCTTTTAGGTGTAAATAAAAGTGAGATTT
>Ga0075121_1002366_pt1 | contig 10880 bp, 1 predicted proteins | sample AntAceMetag02UKG_FD_69793 | JGI IMG/M metagenome (GOLD analysis project Ga0075121, IMG submission 69793) | Saline lake microbial communities from Ace Lake, Antarctica - Antarctic Ace Lake Metagenome 02UKG | ecosystem: Environmental > Aquatic > Non-marine Saline and Alkaline > Saline | place... | reverse complement strand
CCTTCAATTTAGATGTCGAAGGTCTTCACGGCCACATGATCCGGAATAAAAGCGGCCAGACCAACTTGGGGCTGCTTCTGTCTTCCCTTACGCCCTCAAAAAAACCATCGCCAATTCCCGTGACCGAAGACCACCGCCCTGCCCCGTCGTTTGCCCTTCCCTTTGATCTGAAGGGGCGTGTCTCCATGGACAAGATATCAATCGATATTGAAGACCGCACCCGGGACCATCTGCTCTCTATCCATGACGCCTCCTTTCTTTTGAACATCCCCTCCCTGACAGAAAAACCGATTCAGTTGCAGATTCATATGGAACAGGAGATAGACGGTAAAGCCCTCCCTCCCTTGCGGCTCGGTGCACGCATCGAAGGCCTTATAGATTCAGGGAGGGGCCTGAACCTTAAAGGTGCCTCTGTAGATATGGATGGCAGTTTTCCGGGATTTCAAGTCCAGGCTGCGGGGTCTCTCGGCGATATGGGTCTGAAGGGTCAGCTAAAATTAGACCTGGCCCCCCTGCTGTTAGCGATTCGTCCCTTTCTTCCCCCTTCACTGCCTGATGCTTCCGGAAAACTCGAAATGGAGATGGCAGCGTCATTAGACTCTGAGAATGCCATAGACTTTGACGTTATACTGACCGGCATGGACCTGACTGCCTCTGGTGGTCCTCTAAGGGAAAACAGGGGAGACCCGGTCAATCTGAAACTGCTGCATCAGGGGAGTCTAAATATCCAGAGCGGGATCCTCCATATCAGAAAGGGGGAGATCGGAATTCTGGAAAAAAGCCGCCTTTCCTGGAGAGGAACCATCAAAGACCTGAATGAACCACAGCGCCAAGTAGATCTGCTCATCGGTCCTGTCTTATTGGACCTGGATGAGCTTCTCTCCTTGGCTAAGGGATTTTTACCGGGTGGAATTACCCTTGATGCTGAAAACAAAAAGGCTGGGCCTCGGCCCGGGTTGCGCTTAAGAAATATGCGGATCGGTGGACCGGTCCCTTCAGGCCCAACCCGGGTTGAATTGCAGGGATTTGACCTGACCATTCCCTATATCAAAACAGCCGCGCCCGGAGGTTCAATCATTGCCCGGGATATGGCCCTTGGGATCGAAAAGGGAGAGATGCTCCTGCGTTCTTTCTTCCCTGCAGAGACATCACTTACGGCAAATTTAGGCCTGGGGGATCTCCGTCTTTCCGGCAAAAATGAATTTGAGATAAAACAACTCAGCGTTCCCAAGCTTCATTTTGCAGCAACTGACGTGGCCCTGAACGAAAAGGCGCTCTTCGGGATAACAGCCAGCATCGACCTTGATGAATCCTTGGTCCTGGAAGCACTGAATACCCCATCCAAGACAACCCTGAGCCAACTGAACCACTCCATGAGCGCGCGATTCGTCATGCCCCCCTCCCCCACCCTTACTGCCCATGTGAAACGGATCACAGTTTCTACGCCTTCTCTCTCTCTAAAACCACCCTCGCACAACACGATCAGCACGGGCGTGGAGATGGAGGGAGAGGTCGAAGGCCTTAACATCGAGAAGCTCAAGCCTTTCCAATTTGATTTGCAGGGGCTTCGGGCCCGGTTAAGCGTCGGCGACTTCCTTCAGGCAGACATCAAGGCTCTCGCTCACCATTCAGGATTAAAACGATTGGATACAAGCGGCCAGCTCGCTCTTGATCTTGAGAAACTGACCACCCTCCTCCCCAAACCCATAAAACCAAAGGGGATTTTTAAGGGGAAGGTAGAGGTCGGCTGGAACTTCAAGGGACGACGCCCTGACAACCGGGAAATAGACCGTCTGACCAAGAAAGATATTCCCCTGCCGGAAAGGGTCAGGGATATGGATTTCATAGAAGATCTTGAGATCATCACCAAGGTGAAGGACTTAGGGGTCTCCCTTACCCTCAAACCGGGTTCCACCTTCAAGGCAGCCCAAATCAACTCCACCCTCCCCTTAAAATTGCATTTTAAGAACGGGTTGAACCGGACGAGTCTGGAGGGAAAAATATTGTTCGGCAGAATCGATGAACTGCCCCTTCCCTTGAAACTCCTGAAACCCCTGCAGACAACCCTCGCATTCTCAGGCGCCGCAGAAAACCTGCGCGACCTTCAATTCTCCGAGACCATGCAGATCAAACCCTTAGGCATAAAACAATCCCTTGACATCTCTCTTAACAGGATCGACCTGCTGTTAGGGCGAGGGGTTAAACCCGGGCTGCCACTCCTCTTGAAGAACTTGGAAGGGTCGCTTGTGGCCACAGTCCAGGCCGATATGGGACCGGCCCTCGGCCAGTACACGAGAGGGATCTCCCTTGAAGGGCCGCTAAAGGCAGGTCTTGAAATGCGTCTCGATGGAGAAAAACAGCTTTCCGTCAGGCCGTCCCTGGAAAGCAATGGGCTTAATATCAGCGTGGAAAACCGATTAAATATAAAGGGCTTACATGTTAATATTGATCTTGAAAAACAATTTAAGATACGCGCATCTGTAGAAGGGGGAGCTCCCACAAAGGCTGCCATCTCCCCTCTATCCGTAGAGGTACTTCAACCTCGGAAATCCCCACTATCCCGATCACCAGAGGGTATCAGAAACAGAATGGCCCGCAGGCTTATGGAAGACCTCCGGGGCCGCATTGCCAACCGCCCTTCCCTCTCCTTTGATTCCGCGCATATTGAAACAGGAACCTTTCCTTTAGACATATCCAACTATGAAATGGAGTTCCGCCTTGCGCCTTCCCTCCCCTCCATTGACTATTTCCAGTTTGACGTGATGGGAGGGACATCTGTTGGGGCCATCTCAATATCCCGTGATCGCGATCTCTTTATTCTTGATATGGACTGCACCTTCTCCGGCCTGGATGCAGACCGGCTATCGCCGTTTTCACTGCTGCCCGGTTCGGCAAAGGGCTCTTCCCAAGCAAGCGAAAACCTGCCCGGAGACACAGAACTGTCAGGAGAACTCTCCCTGCGATTGCCCATTTCCGAAGATCCTGATCAAGCCTTGAATAACCTGAGCGCTACCCTCCGATTGACCCACATCGGGTCCAAGACATTGGAACGGTTTCTGTACGCCATGGACCCCTATGAAAGTAATGAAACCATTTCAAGACAACGAAACATCCTGCGTCAGGGGATCCCCCGGTGGATCGATCTGGAAATCCGACACGGGAACCTCTCTCTGACAGGAGAGGTGGCGGTGAAAGGGATGAGTGTGCAACTCCCCCCAATTGAACGGTTCAACGTCACGGCCCTGCCGCTGCGCAGGAGATTAAAAAAGAACCTGTCCTCGCTTGGTCCTGTTGTGGACGCCTTGAAAACCATGTCTGCTGATGTTATTATAATGCAGGGGGGCGAAGTTCGATTTGATCCTTGAAACTTGAAATTTGGTGTTATGATCTCTTCGTGATCTTCGTGGCCTCCGGCCCATAGGGGTCTACGCCCCGGAGGGTGAACAACTTCCCATGCGTTTTGAGCATAAATTCATTCATAAGGTACTCATGGAGAGTAATATAATGAAAAAAATATCGCTTCTTTCAATGGCCCTGTTTCTTCTCTTCGGTTGTACCCTGGCCCAGGTCCGCGTCAACGTGGTGAGCGAGCGGACAGCCCTCGAAAACCAGGTGCTGGGTTCATACAATTCTCTCTCCCAGGATGTCCTGTTGGTGGCCTCAGTCCGTGGAGTGGATCCTTTGGGACGCATCAAGACGCCTCCACGCAAGAGCCGGGAGTATCAGGGTACGGTGGAGGCCGTACAGACCATAGCCTTCCATGCCGATGACGTGGATATTTTCAAGCGCCTTCGCTGGATTGGCGAAAACAACCAGGGGCACTTGACGCCATTTACCATGGACAAAGAAGGGGTGCCTGAGGATCTGAGGGCGTTCGCGGCCCGGTATCAGGCAGATGAGTTCAACACGGTTGTACAGGTCGTCAACAGGGCAAGAGACGCTGTCATACTGCAGGTAGTGGAGATCAATGAAAATCTCACTAAAGAGGACCTTCCGAAGATCCGCAAGGTCTTTGGAAAACTCAACAGGGAAAATGCCCTCCCTGGAGAAAAGATCCAGGCAGAGGACGGTTCCTGGATGATAAAGCCATGACATATGGAAGCCATATGAGGTCCCGAATCTCGTTGCAAACCGGGCTGTATATCCTTTTTTTTCTCCTGTTCCTTTCCCCTGTGACGGTACATTCAGGGGCAGAGGCCCAGGGTCTCCGGCCTGCGGCTAAGACAGCAACCGCCCCCTTTTCGCGCCCTGGAACCAGGCGGCCGCGACCAAAACCTCTGCCCGTGAACCGGCCGGTCCAAATCACCTTCCGGGCCGATCCCCTGCTGTACGCGGCCCTGTCTCCCGACTCCAAATGGATAGCATGTATATCTGATCAAAAAGGGCATTCAGGTCTATGGCTGCTTTCAGCCGACCCTTCCAATGTGGTTCTCCCCAAACAGTTGGTCCAGGCCGCGGGAAAGCTCTCAGCCCCGGCCTTTTCAAGAGACGGCCAATGGATTGCCTTTGTGGGAACCGGCCATGATGCCAAGGGAGACATCTATCTACTAAAACGCGACCATAAGGGATCCCGGCCCCGGAGGCTCACCGGAAGAGACACGGCAGATGGGGCCCCATGCTTTTCTCCCGATGGCAAGACCCTCTATTTTCATCAGTCCAGACCCGGCCAGATCCAAAGAAGATTGGTGACATTGGATCTGAATAACCCCCAGTCCCGGCCCCAACCTCTACACATTGATGGAGACGCGGCCTTTCCCTCAATATCGCCTGACGGGAAGCGATGCGCATTTACGTCTTTCAGAGATGACCCGGGGGGAGACATCTTCGTGACCCATCTGAACACCAAAGAGGTGATCCCTGTCACCAAAGGAGCAGATCGGGACGTCTTTCCCTGTTGGTCCCCGGATGGTCAGTATGTCTATTTTTCACGCCTCAGACCGGACAGAGACGGGGCTATCCCCACCAATGCTGTGATCTTCAGGGTATTAGCCCATGATCAGGACCGGTTCGCCTATCCTGTCACGTCCGGGTCCTACGCTGCATATCACCCGGTGGTCTCCGGATCCAGGCTCTATTTCCTCTCCACTCAAAAGGGTGTGAGCAACCTCTGGGCCTTGCCTCTGGAAGGTGAAATCCCGAACCTCCCCGATGCCGAGGCCCAGATGAACTTAGCCGAAACCTTAGCCAGCAGGTCGCCTTCTGACGACAATTTAACCCTTTTAGGGTACTACAAGGTCCTGGAACGGTTTTTCGATAATAAAGCAGTGGCTGGAAAGGCCGGTTACGCCCTGGGAATGCTCTATGAAAGGATGGGAGAACCGGAAAAAGCCACCCATACCTTTCGCCTTGTAACAGAATCCTTTGACAGGGTCCTGCCAGAGGCAGCGCTGGCCCGCATACGCCTTCAAGGACTCGAGACCAGAAGGCGATGGAGAGAGGCAATTACAGACCGACAGCGGCAAGCCCTTTTAAAAGAGACGATGTCGTCCCTGGAAGCTATGGCCAATGGGTCGCAACAGGGAGATCTCAAAACCCCCTCTCCCGGACAGACCCGTATTCGGGCACGGAGCAGGATCCAGCAGGCCCGCCTCCTCATGGAATTGGGAAAGGGTTCTGAATCGCTCATTCAGGCCTTAGGGTTGTTAGACAGCGTATTGGAAGCAAAGTCAACACCCAGGGCGGAATTGTCTGAGGCCATGTTTCTGAAAGCAGATCTCTTTAGCCGGATCGGCAAAGGGGAGAACCTCTTGCCGGCCTATGCGAAAGTCATCGAACTGTTTCCCGATATAGAAGAATGGTCTGACTCAGCCGTGGATAGGATCCTCAAACTGAGCCTTTCAGGTGTCGGCCCTGCCAATCAGGAGAACCAGATCAGGTTGCTGGCCAAGGTCGCCGAAGGATACAGGAAAACCCTCCCCAAATTAGCCATGGGAGCATGGAACCGTATGGGAGATCTCTACTTTGCCGAAGGGGATTGGATGAAGGCCAAAGGGGCATACAGGCAGGTGTTAGGGCAATTCCCAATGACCACCAGTCAATCGGCCGCAGCCCGACTGGCCTTGGCCGAAATCCTTTTTCGCGAAGAACTATTCCGGCAGGCCCTGGATCTCTATGAAACAGAAATGGCCTCAAGGACTTATGAAGATCGTCTGTATGAACTGGCCCGCGCCGGGTATGTGCGTAAGTCCCTGGCCGCAGCGGAATTTCAGTTTCGCCTGGGCGAGGTCCCTTCCGCCCAGAAGACCTTCCTAAATCTGATCCGTGACGACTATTCTCTTGTGCAGGCCCACCGGGGATATATCAAGTGCGCGGCCGCCAAAAAAGAGATTGACAGGGCCTTAACCCGCTACCGCGAAAGGCTTGAGCAAACCCCGGATGACCCGGTAAGTCTCTACGCCACGGGGCTGTGCCTCAGTTATAAGGAGGGTCGGGGTAACCTGGAGGAGGCCGAGTCATTGATCAAAAGGGCCATTCAGGTCCAGGGAGATGTGGCGTACTTCCATCAGACATCGGGATATCTCTCGGAGGTTATGGAAACTGTCCATAAAAGGCCCGGCGGTCTTGAAGCGGCTTTGGACTCTTATCAGAAGGCCTACTTCCTGAACAATCCGGAGAAGGATCCGGCAAATGCGGCCCACCTGAGCCTGAACATGGGAAATATTTATTTCCTTTTGGGGCAGTTTAAAAAGGCCTTTGACAACTATTCCAGACGCTTAGGATCGGGAATTCCCTTTGATCATGAGGAAACCGAAATAGTATTCTACCGGCGATTCGGGGCATCAGCGTTCCAGATAGGGGAACAGGGCCGGCCGATCCAGGCCTATTCACAGGCCCTCGACCTGATCGAAAAACGGATCGATCCTAAGCGCGCATCAGAGGTCTTAGGCAATCTAAACAGCTATATCTTCGACCGGATCATCACCCCTGCCCTCAAGCGGCCCGAATCGGTCGAAAAGGCCAAAGAGATGGCACAACAGCAGGCCGAATTGAATCGTAGACTCTTCGAAGTGACCGGCAGACCGGTGGCGTCCCCGCCCGATCCGGGATGGATAAGGTACAAAGAGGGCGTGGCATCGATCCTGTCTGATCAGACAACCCTGATCCTCGATTTGACACCGCTGATCCAGGATAAACAGGACCAGACCGTTGAAACCTTGTCCTATATGACACAAAGGGCCAACGAGGCCCTCCAGTTCCCCGAAGGTCTCATCCATCTGAAGGCAGAGATGTTAGACCGGTTAGGCCTGGCATTTCAAGCGGCCCTGGAATGGGGCCAGGCTAAGAAGGCCTTTGAACGCGCCTATGCACTCAATAAAAGCCTGGGCCTTGTCAAGAACCTGGGCGCCAACCAGCGCTCTATTGCGTATAACGCTTATATGGAGGCAGGGACCCTGTCAGGAGAGGACCGGAAACGTCTGCTCGAAGCATCATATGACGGATTCGAACATCTGATTGAACTGGTCCACAGGTATGGTGCGGTGGGCCAGGGAAAAAAGGAGGCAGGTCGCGGCCAGGGGAGGGAGGGGCTTCTCAATGTCAGCTTAGACCTCTCCCTGGACAAGGTCAGTTCATCACAGGCCATGTACGGGTTTTCCCCGGACCAGGAAGTGCGGTTGGCACAGGCCTTTATGGCCCGGATAAAAACGGAATTAGGCCAATTGATCCCTGCCGAGAATGCCATTGACAAGCAGTTGAACAACTATCCTGTCGGCAGATCCATACCGGATGAGGACCTCTACGGCGTATCGCTCCTCTATCACCGGGCAGGGCATTTGGCCTATGCCGGGAGGAAACCGATGGAGGCCTTCAAATACTTTATGCGGTCCGCGGAAATCTCCCTCAGGATGAAGAACCCTGTGAGCGCTGCCCTGAACGTCATGAATATGGCTCGGATATTAGCGGGCATCTCCCCGGAAAACCCCGAGAGGGAGAAATACCATGCACAGCTTATGGGCCTGGATCGAAAGACAACCCGGCTCCTTGATCAGTCTTCAGAAGTTATGGAGGCCTTGATTATCCCCTCCTATCATAATGCCATGGGCGTGTTTATTTTAAAGATGGACCTTAAAGAGAAGGCTCCCTCCCCGGAAATAGCCGTCCGGGGGATGAAGAAACAGGCGCAAGCCTACATGCATTTTTCCCTGGGCCTTAAAGGGCTTGATAACAATTCCACAGGGAGCAACAGGGGGGCTCTGGAACTCCTCGCAGCCATTCACCTGAACATAGCGGAAATCGCCAGCCAATGGGGAGAACCCCTCAAGACCCGGGATCACCTTGAAAAGGCGCTCAAAACCGCTCGAAAGGGATTGCTCCCCCAGTACGAATGGCGGGCGTTGGCTGGCTTGGGGCGATTGAAAGAGGCCTTGACGATCTTGGAAACCGTTTCCATTCTTAAGGCCGAATGCGGTCCGGGGGAAATCACTACCCGATTCGCTCCATCGGTTTCTGCCCTGATAAATGATGGAGAAGCAGAAGAGGCATTTAACCTTTTGGAACGGCTCTCGGAGATGGAGCGCGTACACCGTTTGAGGCCCCTGATCATCGGTGAGATTCCTCCTGCTGAACGCTCTCTCTTAATGCGAGCATACTCCAGATTGATAGAGATAAACCGGTTAGGGGCCGAGCTGAAGCGCGCTAAAAAGGCAGACGAATCTTATCTTTCAAAGCGACTGAACCGGGAGAAAGAACTGCTGGACATGGATATCGGCAGAGACCGGGAACGACTCCCCTCCCCTGCCCGCCTGTCCGGATCGAAAAAGGTGCAGGACTGGATCATGATCCTCTTGGGATTGGCCCTCCATGCCGAAGATGTGGCCGATTCAGCCGTTAATAAAGGGATGAGACCAGACACGATCCCTCTACAGCAGCAGTATAAGAACTTGACGAAACAATACCGGAGCCTGTTCAAAAAGGCCAGGGCCGTTGCCTCCAAGGAGGAAAACCTTGGCGGCATCAGCATATTCGGTCCTGATCCTGTGGAAGCCATTGACCTGATGGAAGGACTCCCTGAAGGGGCCGCCTGTATCCGAATCATTCCCGCTATTGACAAGGGACCGGAGCACCTGGCGTTTGTGGTAACCCCCGAGGAAATAACCGTCCGGACCTTTGAAAACCGGTCGTCCTTTGATCTCCCGGGAAAAGGTCCCCATATTATTGCCTATGAGAATCCCTCCGGGCTTTCTGCGGATATGTCTTTTGCCCTGAGCGCGACCCATCTGGTCCGATCCCTGAAGAATCGGAAGCCGTTCAAACGCCGTGTTCTCACTCTTCCCCCCCAACAGACACTCCCTGAATATTTCGATGTAAAAGCCCTGCCGATAACAGCCACAAACCGGGAAATCATCGATGGCCTCACCGGCAGAGATGTGATCCTGTTTAGCCGGCCGGTATATGAGGCCGGATCCGTTCCCACCCGGCCGGGACAGATTCCTGCGCGCTCTTTAGCCATGGCGTTGGACAACGGACGGACCTTTTCCCTTAACCTCCTTTCAGACCATCTCTCAGGGGTCTCCTTAGCCGTGCTCCCCGGGGCATCGATTAAGGACGTCTACTCCCTGGGACACCTCTTTTCCCTGTTCGGGGTACCAACCCTGCTGCTTCCGCGGCAATCAAGGGGCGATTCCCTTCTTATCGAGCCGTTCTTTAAGGCCTATGAGGTTGATTCGGCTAACAAGGCCCTCAGCGTGGCCAGGACCCGGACCGATGAAGGATGGATACAGATCGGGGACTGGGGCATGACCCCTGAAGAGGCCAGAGTGTTTTCCCAAAAGCATTTTGAAGGTTATGTAAAAAAAGGTGTACAAGCCTTTAAGTCAAAACACCAGCTCAAGGCCCTCTCGTTTTTTGAGAATGCCCTGAATATTGCCCATGAATTCAAGCCGTTTAGTCGTTTTATTCCAGAATTACATAAGTATGCACGTGAGAGCGCCTATGCCTCTGGCAGTTATCAGAAGGCGATCTTTCATGCTCAAAAACTGGTTGATATTTTGGCATCGGCAAAACCGGATTCAAAGGAATATGCAGAAGCCCTTCTGAGATTAGGTCTTGTGGAGGCCAGGGCGGAAAGGTATGAACGGGCCATTCCTACCCTGGAAAAGAGCGCCGCGATGATGGCCGATCTGGAATTGGGCCCCAGACAGATCGCCGCACTGAATGATCTGGCCATAGTACTTGAAAACGCGACCCACTATGACCGGGCCCTCGAACAATTTGAGTCTGCCGCCTCCCTCAGCCGGGGGATGAATAAAGAGGAGCTTTTGGCTAAGCAGTATATGCGCATCGGCCGGATATACGATCTCCGTCTGAGCAGTTATGCCAAAGCCAAGCAGTTCTACACAAAGGCCTATTCCATATATGAAGGCTTAGGCCGAAAGAATGGAATGGCCCAGGCCCTACTGGACATTGGCCGGTGCTGCCGTCTCTTAGGCAATTTCAGGGAAGCGGAGGAGCATTACAGGGACGCCCTGGACCTCACGGGAGCCAACAGGGATAACCTTCGCCTCAATACGAATATCCTCATGGAGCAGGCCAATAATGCGTGGTATCAGGCCCGGTACCAGACCGCCTTTGGTCTTCAAAAAAAGGTCCTTGATCTGGCCGATCAAAACGACTGGTCGTTGGAAAAAGTCATGGCCCTCAATACATCGGGGCTCACATGGTGGACATTGGGGGATCATGAACGGGCCCTCCGCGAGCTTGAGGATGCGCTTTCCTTAGCGCGAACACTCAAAATACGCCGAGATGAAGTAGCCACAAGCTTGAACAACATCGGTCTGGTTTATAGAGAGATGGGTGAGTTCAAAAAGGGACTGAAGGCGCTGGAGGAAGCACTTGCCATCGACAGGGAGATTAACTCTAAATGGGCCATCGCATATGATCTG
>Ga0075121_1002362_pt1 | contig 10886 bp, 12 predicted proteins | sample AntAceMetag02UKG_FD_69793 | JGI IMG/M metagenome (GOLD analysis project Ga0075121, IMG submission 69793) | Saline lake microbial communities from Ace Lake, Antarctica - Antarctic Ace Lake Metagenome 02UKG | ecosystem: Environmental > Aquatic > Non-marine Saline and Alkaline > Saline | place... | reverse complement strand
GGCCTTCAATTGCTCGTCGGAGCCCATGATCATTTTCTGCGGGTTGCCGGCTATGCCATCGCATGCCGCTTCACTATCAATCATTATGTCTAATTGCTAAGAGCTAATCGCTCATCTTAGTATTAAAGAGGTGTTTGGAAAAATACTACTATGGTCAGGAAAGAATCATTCAACGAAATGAGCAAACCCGATAACACGACGCTTTTATTGAGATACAAAAAGCCGTTTAATTTCAAGCAGACACTGTCTTTCATGAAACCCAGAGAGATGAAAGGTGTCGAAGTGGTTACGGAAAAAAGCTATGGCAGAACATTCAGGACGGACAATGCAAAAGGGTTTTTTACTGTGGCAGACAGCTCTGAACAATCCGCTCTGGAATTGAAAATAGACTGTGACGACATAAAATGCTACATGGAAATTTATAACAGAGTCCGTAAGGTTTTTGACCTTGATACCGACTTTACAGCCATAAATGAAAGGTTTGCAAAAGATAAACTTCTGTCAAAAGGAATGGTGAACGGACATGTTCCGCGATTGCCCGCGGCATTTGATCCCTTCGAGTTTGTTATAAGGGCAGTACTCGGGCAACAGATATCCGTAAAAGCAGCTACGACTTTAGCGGCAAGAGTCGCCGGGAAAGCTGCAATAAAATGCGATAACATCTTCCCCCATGGGCTGGATTGTTTCTTTCCAAATCCATCGGAATTATTGAGTCTGGAGCTTGACGGGCTTGGGGTAACCAAAACCAGGCAGGCAACAATCAAAACCGTTGCCCAAAGCATTCTTAACAAAGATGTCAAACTAACGCCCCATCAGACGTTTGAACAGTTTCATCAAGATTTTTCAGCGCTAAAAGGAATCGGGGACTGGACTGTCAATTATGTTGCGATGAGAGGACTGGGTATGGTCGACAGCTTTCCTGCCGGTGATTTGGGCGTTGTCAAAGCACTGGCAAAAGATGGCAGGCTCCCGTCAAAAAAGGAGATTACAGACATGGCCGAGCATTGGCGGCCATACAGAGCCTATGCTACGTTATGTCTGTGGAATTTATAATAGGAAAGAGGATATCGCCAAAGCCACCGGCCATGAAAAAGCGGCAATAGCTGTTGGTATGGCCAACAGGAAGAACCCTGTAGCGCTGGTTATACCGTGTCACCGAGTGATGTTTACCATGCTCATGCCGGGCGCACACAAACAAAATCAGCGGGCGTAAAAAGCCTTGTTACCCAGGGGCCGGCGGCGTTAACCTTCATAAAGAGTGAATGAATATGTCTCATGATCACAACCATACAATAAGCAATTACAATCGGGCCTTTGCTGCAGGCGTTCTGCTCAATGTCATTTTCGTTGTCATTGAAGTAAGTTATGGCGTTGCGGCAGATTCTTTGGCCCTGATAGCAGACGCCGGGCACAACGTAAGCGATGTGCTAAGCCTGCTACTCGCCTGGGGTGCCGCTTTACTGGCTAAAAAACCCGCAACAGAGAAAAGGACATATGGCTTCCGAAAGGTAACGGTAATGGCTTCTTTGGCCAGCGCAATATTGCTGCTTGTTGCGCTGGGTGGCATTACATGGGAAACCATCGGTCGATTTTTCGATCCAAAACCGGTTGAGGGAATGACCGTTATCGTGGTTGCTGCCATTGGTGTTGTGATTAATACAATCACGGCGTTGCTCTTTGTCTCCGGCCGGAAACACGATTTGAACATCAGGGGGGCGTTCCTCCATATGGCCGCCGACGCAGGTGTCTCATTCGGTGTCGTCCTGGCGGGTGTCATTATCATGGTTACAGGCTGGTTGTTTGTTGATCCGCTGATCAGTCTTCTAATTGTAGCCGCCATCCTTGCCGGTACCTGGTCTTTGCTCCGCGATTCTATGAATCTTGCTATTGATTCCGTTCCTGAAGGCATTGATATAGCAGGCATAAAAAGATACTTAACCGACTTTGAAAACGTTTCTCAGATTCATGATCTGCATGTCTGGCCCATGAGTACAACGGAGGTTGCCCTGTCTGTTCATTTGATTATAGATGACTATCCTTTGGCAAATAATTTTCTGCCCAAACTCCAGGGGCAATTACATGAGCGTTTCAAAATAGAACATTCTACGATCCAAGTTGAAAGGCAAAACGATGACCCCTGTTTGTTAAACAGAAACGGATGCATATAAAAGGGATGGCATGTCGTTGAACCGGGGGGAGAATACATTGTGTTGTTGAAACCGGTTTGAATCAGGCATCAGAGCAGATGGGAAAAATAGGGACGGGAAATTGCGGATCGAAACAGGTTTCCGGAAAAGCCGGGCGCTGTTTTTTTCCGGACCCGATGCGGTACATTTATTTAAACTCGCTTTGAGCCGGGGTTGTAAACAATTTGAGACTACTTGGCACCTACTTTGGTAATCCTATAGCTTACCGCGGAATTTAAATAGGATGTAAAAATTCAACTGTACCCTGAACATCTTTCGGCGTATAACCAGACAGGATCAGTGCGCTCGGCATTGCCTTGCTGTAGTTGGCTTCAGCGCTTCTTCTGCGATTATGTCCGGATCTTCGTTCCGGTATATGTTGGAAATAGGAGAATTCTCGCCTTTCAACATTTAAGCGACACTCCCCATTGGGCGGGAATTCGGAATCGTATTTTATTTTCATTGAAATCAACCCTCCTCCAGACCTTAAAAAATGGCATCGTTATCAAATAATGCAGCAGTTTTAATCGATTCGAACACTATGAGGATAATGCCTTCACCTTAAGTTGTTTTTATTCTTAAGAACGCAAAAAATATGCCGAAATTTCGATTCTCCTCAATTATTGAATTTAGCTGATTTTATCTCCGTCACTGCCAAAAGAAGAGGCGCATTCTTGCGCTTTAGGTTACGATTTTTGCACACATTTCAAGGGAACTGCCAATCCACGCGGATCAATACCGGAATCAATGCTGATATGCCGCAATTCTTTTTATTTGTTATACATGTATTCAACCCTTATTTTTTGGCGAAAAAGAAACAGTTTCCGATAACTTCGGCACAAGGGAATTGACTCAATGAAGACAACGACGGTAGCTTCCCAACGGTTTGCCGGCCATAAACTCTGCACCTCCGGGTTTCGCAAAAAGCTGAAAATGGGGCATGAAAATGTTTGGAAAAACAGGGTTGAAATGACTTGCCGGATATGCCTATACCGGTTATACCTGTATTTTGGTAAACGAAAAAAATCTGGCAGGATATTAATCCGGCGCCGCAACGGAGGTGTATGGCTCGGGATGATGGGTAGATAAACGATGATTGTTTTATGGATGCTGAAATTGATTTCTCAAACTATTTGCCAATTTTATTAAAATTATCAGATAATATCAAGGATATGGAATGAATGAAGCAAAACTAATCGAAAAAATGAAACTGATCGAGGCTCTTTTTGCAGGAGCAACTATAGAAGGTGAGAAGGATGCGGCTTTTAACGCGTTTCAAAGAATAAAAGAACGGCTAAAAGAAATTAAGGAAATTGATCCTCCTGTTGAATATAAATTTACCCTGTCGAACATGTGGACAAGGAAGCTCTTTGTGGCACTTCTTCGAAGGTATAATATCAAACCGTACCGTTATTATCGGCAAAGATATACAACCGTCATGGCGAAGGTCTCAAAAACGTTTGTTGATGAAACCCTTTGGCCGGAGTTTGAAAAATTCGATAAAACGCTTAAGTCTTATCTGGACGAGATTACCAACAAAGTGATTTCTGAAACTATTCATGCGGATAGTTCCGAAGCGGAGGTTGTTCAGCAATTAGCAGCAAATTGAGGCAGGGTGGTGCAGTTTGTACAATAGGCGTTGTTCCAAAGTATGTATCTGAAAAAAACGTCTTTTCGAAGATTTGCAGCATAATTCAATTTTGGGGTTAAAGCAATTCGGTGACAAGACAGGCAAAAGAATTCTCTAAAGGCATTTTTTAGAAGATTTCAGGCGGGGATGTAAACAATGAAATGTGATAGATGTGGAAGCCTGATTCAAAAGGGAGAGGAAATGAAATATCATGAACAGATATTATGCGAAGATTGTTACATGGATGTTTTATCTCCTGCTCGTGCTTGTGATCCCTGGGCAGTTTATACGGCAAAATCTCTTTCAGGCAAAGAAGCGATGTTCAATGAAATTCAAGCAAGGATTCTAAAAATATTGGAGGATACAGGAGGTACAGAGCCGGACGTTCTGACGGAATTGCTTCATATAAAATCAAGCGATTTGGAAAGAGAAATTGCTGCATTAAGACATATGGAGAAGGTAAGGGCGAGAATGAAAGATGGCAAGAAGGTTATTTGTTTGTGGTAAAGAGTGAAAGCCATTGCATTAGGACTGCGGGGACATTTGAGGATACGCCGATTTTTTGGTTGCAATTCAAGATTCAAAAAATGAGGAACATGAATTTTTACTCCAATGGATTGGTGGGAATTTGAGAAAACATCCAGGATTATTATATGTCATTTGATGGACTTGGCCTTCGGGCCGAACTGCTTAAAGCCGTTGAAGCCAGGGGATACACCGCCCCCACCCCCATTCAGACCGGGGTGATTCCCGTTATTCTCGACGGACGGGACATCCTTGCCCGGGCCCAGACCGGAACGGGAAAAACAGACGCATTTGCACTCCCTCTGGTTGAAATCCTGAGTCGCCGGACCGGCAAAGGGCGACACCCCCGCGCACTTGTCCTGACCCCCACGCGGGAACTGGCGCTTCAGGTGGGAGAGATCATCAAGGCCTATGCAAGGAGGGTGTCCATTCGATGCAGCGTGGTTTACGGCGGGGTTCGCATCAACCCCCAGATCGATCGGCTGAAGCGGGGCATTGATATTCTTGTGGCCACGCCGGGCCGTTTGCTGGATCTTGCCGGCCAGAGGCATCTGGATCTTTCCCGCATAGAGTTTCTGGTTTTCGACGAGGCGGACAGAATGCTGGATCTGGGATTCAGTGATGAGATCTCCGAGATCATCGATCTCGTTCCATCTGAACGCAGAACCATGCTGTTTTCCGCCACCTACTCCCGACAGATCCGGGATCTTGCCAAAAAAATGCTGCAGGAGCCTGAATATATCGAGGTGACGCCCGGCAATACGGCGGCGGAATTAGTTGTCCAGAAGGTGCACATGGTGGACCGATCAAATAAACGGGCCCTTCTCATTCACCTGATTATCAGGGGGAACTGGACCCGGATACTGGTCTTTACCCGCACAAAACACGGGGCAAACAAGCTCACGGAGAAACTTGTCGCAAAAGGAATCCGTGCCGCTGCCCTGCACAGCAACAAGAGTCAGTCTTTCCGGACACGTACCCTTAAAGAGTTCAAAAGCGGTGAGATCCGCACCCTTGTAGCAACGGATGTGGCGGCAAGGGGTCTGGATATCAGCAATCTGCCCTATGTGGTCAATTACGATATGCCCGGTAGCCCCGAGGACTATGTTCACCGTATCGGTCGCACCGGCCGTGCGGGCGTAAGCGGTATTGCCGTCTCCCTGGTCAGTCACGATGAGAAGCCTCATCTTAAGGCTGTTGAAAAACTGCTGAAGCAGAAGATCCCGATGGAAAAAGTTGACGGCTATACAGAGGATAGCGCAGTTCCGGATTTTGTTCTTTTTCGTCCCGGCAGCCCGTCCAGCGAAAAAAAGGCGGACGAGGCTTTAAAAGAGATGGTCGACAGAAGAAAGTCTGCAAAGCAGCTTTCGAAAACCCGCATTGCGAAAACTACAGGCTCCGGTAAAAGCTTTGGATCAAAATTGAAATCCCGATCCGGCCGGAGAAATAATAAGGCAGGGAAAAAGCAGCCTCGATCAGGATCGCGCTCCCATGGATCGTCTAAACAAGGCAAAGCCGGGGGTAGAAGATAGCTCAATATAAGAGGCGGAACTCTGTAAAGAACACTTATTATTCAATCCCACACAGGAGGACATCATGGAGACTCGACCCTTTGGCAGCACAGGTGAAACATTTCCGATTTTAAGCTTCGGTGGACAGCGGATTGTGGACAGCCATGGTTGCAGCGAAGAGACGGCGATTAAAATCGTCAATACCGCCCTTGACCGAGGCATCCGCTATTTTGATACGGCTTGGCTTTATTCGGACGGTCAGGCTGAAGAGCGCCTGGGCAAGGTCGCCAGGCACCGTCGGGCCGAGATGTGGATTGCCACCAAGACCTATGATACCCGTGCAGATGTTGCACGCCGGCAACTGGAGGCCAGCCTCGATCGTCTGCAGACAGACCATGTGGACGAATGGCGCCTGCACAACGTTACTGACAATGACCGGCTGAATGCCTTTACCGGCAAAGGCGGTGCCCTTGAGGCAGCGATTCGGGCCCGCGAAGAAGGCCTGGTCCGTAATATAAGCATCAGCAGCCACACCGATCCACAGTTGCTGGTTACAGCCCTTGACCGGTTTCCCTTTGACAGCGCATTGATGGCCCTGTCGGCCCTGGACCATTTAATGCTCAGTTTTGCCGAGGAGTTCCTGCCTGTGGCCAATGCCAGGGGTGTAGCCACCATCGGTATGAAGGTTTACGGGCTGGGCAGTCTGACTCATGACGTGGAGCGGGCGTTGCGCTACACCCTCAGCCTGCCGGTGAGTACGGTCATCGTTGGAATGGAGACCATGGCCCAGCTCGAACAGAACCTGGCCATCGCCGAAGCTTTTATTCCCATGACCGACGCTGAGCGACTGGCTTTTTTCAGGGATATCATCCACCTGGTGCGACCGGAAAATATGCCGTGGAAAGCAGCCGATTGGGCCGCCCCTGACGAGTGGTTATCTCGCGGCGGTTCGGTGGCCATTTAGTAACTAAATTCTGAGATTCGTGTTTTTTATTTATGCTTCAGGGTTAAAGTTTTGTAATTACGCTTGACATCCCAAATGGGCATATTATCATATTAAAATAATTTGTATTTTAACAATACCTGTCGGGAAAGGAATCCAACATATGGCAACTATAGAACTTACTTCGGAAAACCTGGATTCGTCTATTGAAAACAACGATATTTTGATTATCGATTTTTGGGCGGAATGGTGTGGTCCATGCAAAATGTTTGGACCTATTTTTGAAAAGGCTTCAGAACAGTATCCTGATATTGTCTTTGCCAAATGCAACACTGAACTTCAGCAGCAAGTGGCGGGTTCTTTTGGGATTCGCTCCATCCCTACTATGGCTGTTTTTTGTGAAAAAGCACTGGTTTTTATGCAACCGGGTGCGCTTCCGGAACAGGGTCTTATAGAGATAATTGAAAAGGTTAAAGAACTCGATATGGATCAAGTCAGGAAAGATATGGCTGAACAGGAGAAAAAGAACAGCTCCGGCGCTTAATTTCCAGCTTGACAGGATCACGCCCCTACAAATCGTCTAAGCAAGGCAAAACCAGGTGTAGAAGATAGCGCAATCTAAGGGGCGGATATCGGTCGCATCAAGTGTTGGGTCTTTCGCGTTTCGCTTTATCGAGCTGGTACAATGTCGCCCCCACCGGCGCAAAGGACAAAAGCAGTATATTGAGTCCCGGAACCAGGAACAGGATGCCGAATCCCATGTGAAACCCAAGGCTTTTCAACAACTGTACAAACCGGCGGTTAAAGGGGACCATCTGCCGGGCCGGAATCAGGTCGGTGTTGTCCCATGCCAGAAATACGGCCGAAACGCCGGCCGACAGGAGGGTCAGCACCGGTGCCAGAGGGGTCAACCCTCCGACAATCAAAATAATCAGTATCAGCAAAAGCGGGAAAACGGTTCTGGGGATCTCTTGTCGAATCAAAAACCAGAATCGTCGCGGCAGCGATGTCTCGGCCGGTGTTTGCTCCCGGCCGGTCACGATTCGTTCGGTAATCAGGGACATATAATCCATGATGACAACGCTGAACAGGATTTGTGACAGCAGATAGGACAATATGGCCGCCAGCCCTGCCAGCAGCAGGGTAAGCAACCATGCGCCGACATGCCACAGCCAGACGATCCAGAGGCTTTCCGGTTTGGCCCAGACCGCATTCAGGATCTGTTCATGGTACACCAGCAGCAACCCGGTGGAAAAAACCGTCAGGATCATTACCGCTGCAAAGCGGGCCATTCCCAGCAGCAGCAACCTGGGCGTTTTGACACCCATCTTCAGGCCCTTCATATTATAGCGTATTCCGCTGAAAAAATTCATTAAAATCGATCCTTTTGCTAAGCGTAACCACCTTTTTTGCCAAATAAATCGGCCAGGCGGATCGGAAATCAAGCTATTCGAGACGGATTCCCATGGCCGCCATTTCTTTTTCCACCAGCGCTTCCCAGCCCTTGTTGGCCCGTGGATTGGCCGGGCTGGGGTGGTTGATGCGGCCCACGACAATATCCGTTTCTTCAAGAGCTGTACGAGCACGGGCTGCGGCAAATTCGCCTACGCCCACCACAAATCGGGGGCTCATGGCTGCAACGGTTTGTTGCAGGGCCCGGTCGCAAACGTCCAAAAGCGGCTTGCGCTCCGTTATTCGGATGGCGTTGGGGGTCCGGTTGCGCCCGCCGGCTTCGACAAACAGCAATGGACAGTAGTTGATCACAAAAAAACGTTCAAAAAAATATTCGGGGCTCTTAAATCGTTTTTGGGCCCATCCCCACAGGCGGCGCCCGCTGACTTCGCTGCGGGTGCAGTCGAACCCGTTGACCGGCTTTTTGGGATGTACGTCCACCGGACGCCCCACCGGCGCGTTGATTTTCAACCAGTTTTTGACAATGTCGATTTCGCCGAAGGGAATGCCGGTCTGGGCCATTCCCCAGGGGCCGGGGTTCATCCCCAGCAGGAGGATGTCCTTCGAACCGGTTCCGTAACGCTCGATGTAGAGGTCAAAGGCCTTGCGGGCGTATTCCAGCGGATTGTACACGTGGCTTACCGGCGGCGTGAATTTGAGTGGTCGCAATGCCTTGACAAGCTCATCGGAGATCGTCTTTAGATTCATAAAAATCGGTTTCCTATAAAATGATCATTCGGGTGATCGAAATCTTGCCGCCGAAGCAGGCTTCCACATCTTTGCCCGTTTCCCGCGGGCGTTCGTGGAATCGTCTTTCAAAAATATAGGCACCGTTCTCCTGCCGATAGCCGACATGGTGCGATGTGGTGTCCAGATCGCATTCTTTGAAGGCCGGTTTCGAATCGATCCGGAGCGGGTGAGGCAGATTAACATTCCAGAAGGCACCTTTTTCGAGAGGCCGGTTGGTGAGCATACGCAGTACCGGGGAGCTGTGATGACCGGTCACATTCCAGTCGATATAGTGGTCTTTGGCGATATACTGGGAGATTGCGATGGATTTACAGCCCAGTATCGACGCTTCCCGGGCCGCGGCCACTGTGCCTGAATTATAAACATCCAATCCCAGGTTGGCGCCCGGGTTAATGCCGGCAATCAGCCAGTCGGCATCCGGCGCAATCGACCGTAAGGCGATCCGGGCGCAGTCAGCCGGGGTGCCGCCTACGCTGAAGCGGTTGGAACCGATTTTTTCGACGATGATCGGTTCTGCCGTGGTGACCTTATGGCCCACGCCCGACTGGGCCAGTTTCGGTGCCACGACAACAAGTTCTCCGTCTCCGTTCAGGCATTTTGCCAGGGCCTGCAGGCCGGGCTCATCAATGCCGTCGTCATTGGTCAAAACGATTTTCAAGCAGCCTCCAATCCAAATGGTAATCGTTTACGGTTTACAGTTATCATCTTACGGATCAAAACAGTGGGTTGAAATTCATTAAGCATCCATATTGCAAAGTTAAGTTTCTGCAGTCCGGTTGTCAATCTCATCGGGTCATTGCCGGCAGCATCGTATCCAGATTGAAAAAAACCGGATCTGATCTTTTTATGCTATCCTTGTAAATTGAAAACTATCCATAATAATCTGCTTCTATTTTTGATTATCGATGTTTTTTCCCAAAGCAGCTCTTTTTTATTAATTGACATCTATAATGGCCCCCGTTATAATATAACCAATGATAAAATCTTTTAAGTCTGCTGGTACAGAGGATATTTTTGATGGTTTGGCATCTCAAGCAGCCCGAAAATGCTGCCCACAATCCATTTGGCCAGTTGCTCGCCGGAAGTTAGATCAAATAAACCGGGTTCGAGAGTCCCATGAACTTAAAGTGCCTCCAGGCAACCGACTGGAGCGCCTTAAAGGCGATCGGGAAAATCAATACAATATCCGCATTAATCAGCAGTACCGAATTTGTTTTACATGGGAGGAGGGCCATGCATACGAGATTGAAATCACAGATTACCACTAATGATGTTGCCGGACGGCGGCTTCCTCGAAATCGTCCCCCAACCCATCCGGGAGAGATGCTTTTCGAGGAATTTGTTAGGCCGCTTGACCTGACACAGGTCGAACTTGCCCGTCGTCTGGGCGTATCTTATCCGCGTCTTAATGAAATTATTAAAGGTCGACGTTCGGTAACCCCGGATACTGCTTTGCGGCTGTCTCGTGTTTTGGGTATGTCAGCAGATTTTTGGCTGGGTTTGCAACAGGATTGGGATCTTTGGCATGCCATGAACAGCCCTGAAGCAAAACAAATTAATCGGCTGAAACCAATTCTCAGCGATCAAAACTATTTTGCATAATTATTCTCTCCACTTGATAACCTCCAATTTCTCCTAAATTTCAACCATCTGATGATAAGCCAAATAATACAGCTTGCCTTGATATTTCGAGCTTTTGCAACGCAGTCAAGCAAGGATGTATCGGCGCTTAAAATGTTACGTTATTTTTGCGCGAGCCCTAACCCATTTTTTTCACTTTAATGAGCTGGTGCTCACTAAAAGCCACTATTATAGAAATTGTGAAAATAAAATTGTATGTTTTCAGTATGTTAAAAATGAGACGTATCGGTTTTCCCAATGTAGTGCCA
>Ga0075121_1002360_pt1 | contig 10891 bp, 6 predicted proteins | sample AntAceMetag02UKG_FD_69793 | JGI IMG/M metagenome (GOLD analysis project Ga0075121, IMG submission 69793) | Saline lake microbial communities from Ace Lake, Antarctica - Antarctic Ace Lake Metagenome 02UKG | ecosystem: Environmental > Aquatic > Non-marine Saline and Alkaline > Saline | place... | reverse complement strand
AATCGATTCTTAAAGACAATCTTGATCCTCAAGAAGCTTGTCAATCTTTGGTAAATGCGGCAAACAACGCAGGCGGCAAGGACAATATCACGGTGGTTATCGTGGATTGGGGCTGAAGGTTGGACTTAGGTGCCGGGAGGTGAAGTATGGGATTCAAAGACTTGTTCAGGCCGAAGTGGCAGCATTCGAACCCGGATGTCCGCAAGTTTGGGATAAGCGAAATAACGGACCAAGGACTGCTGGCAGAAATCGCTAAGACGGACGAATCTTTATCAGTAGGTCAGGCTGCTGTAGAGAAGTTGAGCGATCAGCGACTCCTAGCGGAAGTTGTGGAGTCGAGCCAGTCCATGTACGTACGCGAAGCGGCCATAGAGAAGCTGGAGGATCAAAGTATCCTTGCCGAGATCGCCCGAAACAGGCACCAGTACTCGGGCGAACGCACGACTGCGCTTAGAAAGCTCAAGGATCAACAGTTGATAGCAGATCTAGCCAAGTCAGACAAAGATGAACACGTTCGCGCAGCTGCCACCCGTATCCTGGAGAACGAAGCCCTTGTGGCAGACATCGCCCAGACAGATGATGCTGTCAACGTGCGTGTGAGGGCAATTGAGAAGCTCTGTGATCTGGCCGAAACCAAGAAGATTGAGCTCTGGAGAACGGTCCTGACATATACGGAGCCCTTCCTTGACGGAACAATCGCCCTGCTGCTGGGAGATGGGGATTATCTGGATCCTAACCTTAATATTCATTTTGATCACATGTCGTGGCTGTGGTTGTGTAAGGGAAAGGCATTACGCGCTCTCGGCAAGGAACAAGAGGCGCGGGCCGCATTTCATATGGCTTTGGAATGTGATCAGAGAAAACGATGATTTTGACTGTCGCGTGAGTGCGGATTCCTCAGTAGTTGTAACCGGACAAAATATGCGTTTGTGGAATGAGTCGTGTGGGTCACGATAGGACACTCCGGAGCTTATGATCGTCGCTTTCTGAAATCAGTATGTACACGCACATACCGGAGGTGCGTGGAGCCTCAATCTGGCCACAATCTCCTCATTTCCCAGGCATTCATCTATTCTCCCTCCCGACAGGTTTTTCTGAGATTGTCCAAGTTCCCACGCAGACTCAGCAGATTCTTGGTGTAGTACATAATAGAGGCATATTGTGGTGTCAGTATGTTGACAAATGGAGTTCAAAGCCAATATAGGGGGGAGAGTGCCGAACAAATGGAACAAGAAAATCCAAATATTCAGTCAAGATGCGTGGATATCCACTATGGAGGCATATCTGATACCGGTAAGGTCCGTCCCGAAAACCAGGATGCATTTCTGATTGAACCCGAGATGGGCCTTTTTCTGGTTTCCGATGGAATGGGGGGCGTACCTGGTGGGGCTTTGGCGTCGAAAATTGTTGTAGATGTTTTGCCAAAGATCATCAAGAGACGAACAAGAAATGTTACTCCGGATTCCATGCTGCCGATACAGGACCTGCTTCAGCGTGAGATCGTTAATCTCAGCGAGCGCGTGCGTATGGAGGGCAGGAAAAACGGGTACCAAAAAATGGGCGCAACTCTTGTGCTTGGTCTGATATGTGACGGGCAAAGCTACATCGCACACGTTGGCGACAGCCGGGCCTATCTCTTCCGGGATGATGGCCTCGTGCCATTGACGACCGATCACTCGATCGTGGGGTTACTGTTGCAGTATGGCCTGATCACCCCTGAAGTAGCGAGAAGATACCAAGGCAGAGGGAGGATTACCCGTTATGTTGGCATGGAAGGGCCGGTAAGTCCGGATGTGCGCATAGTGGACATAAAAAGGGGCGACCGTATTCTCCTTTGTACGGACGGACTCCATGGAATAGTGCCCGAAACAGAGATGTCGGGCATCCTCAAAGCCTTTCCCGATCCAGACGACGCTTGCCGGGCGCTCATTAATGCCGCAAATGCCGCAGGGGGGACAGACAACATAACAGCGGTTGTGATGGATTGGGAAGCCATCTCACGCCTCCACAAACCGTCGACACGCATAGAGCCTCCCGAATCGGGTGTAGGCTCACGTAGCAACTCTATCGCGCGGAGCATGTCTGCAAATATTTTCCGGCAGCGTACCGGCCTGCGCAGACCTGCTCACTTTTCCGTGTAGAATAATATAGGAGGCAAATCATGATCAAGAACACACTGATTCGGCAGGAAGACGCTGCTTCTTCTGCGGTCATACGGTTTGAGGCAGTAAGAAACGACATCTTGCAGAAGTTCGCGCCGCTACGGCATACGGTTCACGGAATCGGCGGGGGACATACGAACCGCGCGATCGCGGGGGCGTTCACCCCCGACGGGAAGGGGCTGCTGACAGGGAGTTGGGACTGTACGGCGATTCTCTGGGATCTGGAAACCGGGCTGGCCATGACGCGGTTTGCGGGGCACCAAGGGCCGATCCAGGCGCTTTGCCTGACTTCAGACGGCAAACTCATGATCACGGGAAGCGACGATTGCACTGTTCGAATGTGGGATATTGCCAGTGGTAAGTGTGTACATGTGTTCAGAGGTCATAAGGCCGGTGTGGACTGTGTATGCATCACGCCGGATGGCAAGGCACTGATCTCAGGCGGGCGCGATACGACCGCGATCGTCTGGAGCATGCGCACTCGCCGGCCGATACGCATACTCGAAGGACATACCGACAACGTCTCGTCGGTCTGCGTGACTCGCGATGGCAAACTGGTGGTCACCGGTAGCTACGATGGCGATACTCGGATTTGGGATCGACGCTCAGGCAGGGTGGTTCGAGTGCTTCCTGGGACGCGTTGCGTCAACAGTGTCTCCATGACGCTCGACGGCAAGATCCTGGCCGCCTATGCGACGAATGATTGTCGGCTGTGGAGCCTACAAGGTGAATGCCTGCGGGTCTACCGCAAGCACACCACAGCCATGCTCAGGGTCGCCGACGAGAAAGCCGATTCACCCGGCAAAACGAACCACTACGTGAATTCGTTCAGCGTGACCGAAACTGCTACGCGGCTTTGCCACGCGACATCGTGTACGTCTGTGACTGCATCCGCGGATCGTCCCTACTTCTTCTCGACGGGCTGGGACAAGACCTGTCGGCAAGTCAGCTACGACGGTCGCGAGATCAGATGCTTCAAAGGGCATGAAGGACCGGTCGAGGCGGTTGTCATCTCGCCCGATGGCCGGAGAATTGCTACAGGGGGATGGGACCAGCAGTGTCGCGTCTGGGACATCGACACGGGGAAGACGGACATGGTTCTCAAGGGCTGTACCGACCCAGTCAATAGCCTGGCGGTTTCTCCCGGCGGCACGGAGTTGGTTACGGCAGGAGCGCATTCAGCGATCGTCTGGGATCTAAGGGAAGGCACTCCGAAATTTGCGCTGAGGGCACATACCGACCGTCTCAACGCCGTTGCATACAGTCCCGACGGCAGGTACGTTCTGACCGCCAGTTCCGATGGCAGCCTCATCATGTGGAACACGGCATCCGGGGCGAGGGAGGCCATGTTTGAACACGGAGCAGCGGTCAATCACGCAGTCTTTTCCCCGGACATGACACTGGTTGCGACGGTCGGTCTGAATGGCAGCGTGACTGTCTATGATTTCCAGTCTCGTATGCCGGTACAGAGAATCGAGGAGCACTGGCGAGGCCTGAGCTGCATAGCCTTCACTCCGGATTCACGACGTATCGTTGTCGCTTCCGGGGACCGCTCGGCGTCTATGTTTGACATCCGCACCGGCAGGCAGATATTGCGTTTGCCGCACGATGACGAAGTTCGCGCTTTGGCCATCATGGCTGACGGTTCAGGGCTTGTGACAGGCTGCCTCAATGGCGACTTGCGCGTATGGAATCTCCACGACGGCCAGATGATTGCCTCAATGAGAGCGCACGAGGACGGAGTGAACGCGGTTGCCTTCAACAGCCACGGCGAGCGGGTCATTTCCGGCGGCGGTGACGGCCTCCTGCGTGTCTGGAAGTGGGGCGAAGGCCGGTGCGAGTCAGAGGGACGTGGACACAGCGACCAGGTTACGTCGATTGCTGTTTCATCTTGCGGAAACCGTGTGTTCTCAGGCAGCGCAGACCACACGGTCCGCTGCTGGGATTTCTCGTGGAACAACGCACCGTCAGATGCGGAAGTCCCGAGCGATCTCACCTTGCTTGCAACGATGTACAACCTCGAACGCGGCTTCCTATGGACCACCCCACCATCGAAGGAAGAGAACGCCGAGAGCGGTTGGTTCTGGACTGATCGTCCTGATCTCGTCCGCGTAGTGAGCCAGGGTGAAGACGGAGCCGATGAGAAGCTCGTGGTGGGGCAGGACAAGGATGACTACTTCGCCATCTACTGCCGGAAAGACATGGTCATGAGTCGCATCGCGTCGCCTGGTGAATACGAACGACTGAACCGCAAGATTCGCTACGCACTGGATGGTGCCAGTGCGAAGTCGATCATGCGCATCGAGGAGTCGCTGCGACGCCGGCTGGGTTCGGGACGTAGTGGCAGCCAACGCAGGTAAGAAACATAAAGCGGAGAGGAAGCGATGAAAGAATACCACAGCTTGAGAACCGACATAGAAGATGTCCTCGCGGAATCTGGATTTCAGGATAGAACCACTCATAGACCGATCACTGGGGTCCTGGTCCTCTCCGGTCTGACATACCAGCACGACCACGTGTTTCCGAGTTCGGAAGTTCTCCTCGAGATCGGCGATGACTGCGGCCTCTGTTTTCATCGCACATTGGCCATGATTCTCAAGAACGAATGGGAGAGCAGCTTCGCCGACGAGGCAAACAGCGGGCGTGCCGATGGCGACTGCCCGCTTCTGCCGGTTCTGTCCGAGGCTCAGGATCATGTGACCCAAACGGCCAACTTCAATCCGGATACGGCAGCGATCTTTACCGCACTCGAGAACCATGAAAAACTAGCCGCTCAAGCCGGTTACTGCTCCGCCGACTTCGACACTCTGGTTCAGCAGATGATTCTCTCGGAACTCCACGTCGCGAAGAACAGCGGGCCGGAGATCACTCGCTTCATCGAATCCGAGAAAGCACGAATCGACATGTTGCGGGATTCGACCCCGGAAGAGCAGCAGGAGTTCTGGGCGGCAAGATGTCGGTGGACCCAGATTCAGGACACTCTCGATTCTCTTCATTTCCAGTGTGAAAAGCACCGCCTTCAAAACGCTGAGACGAGGCGGGAATACCTGGCGGAGTTCGGCAAGTACGAGGTCGAATTGCAGGAAGCCACATACCGGTATTGCGACGTGAAACGCAGGAGAATGCTGAAAGAAGCCAACCCTCATCTCAACCACGAGGAGATCGGCGAGTTGGTTGCCCAGGAAGAAGATCGGCATGCGAAAGAACTCAGAGATCTGAAATCCGCGGCTGATCTCGCCCCCATCTTGAAGCGCCGCCTGCATGGCGGAGCCGACATCGATTATGACAAGTTGCAGGAGTACCGAGTACGGGCGAAGAAGTTGCTCCGGATGCTGGCCGCGAAGACGCACGAAGATCATCTCCGGCACGATCCGGCCTACAAGAAGCTCACCGAGAAGCAGAAAGAGGAATTGCAGGCCATGCTCCGGGAAGCCCTCCAGATCTCACTCGAGGAAATCGGCTTACCCGAAGGCTGTATCGAACACGATATGAGGAGTGTTTCGGGATTGGAGGCTGCACTGGCTCGCGTCGATGCCATTCTTGAGAATGCGGGAATCGACACGCGCATCGACCTTGTAATCCGAGGCAAAACACTCAGGGACCAGCTTGAGTGGCTCAGGGAAGCGACGAAGTCACTGGAACGCCGAATCGAATCGGCGAGGGCAGAGCTGCACGCGCTTGCGACAGATCCGGAGGTCGAGCGGATGCGCCAGATCCTCGCCTGCGCGGAGCAGCACGAAAAGATCAGACAGGAAATGAAGAACAAGACACGCGAATACACGGAAAAGGCCAACGCTATCGAGAAGCAGATGGAAGAACTCTTCAAGCAAGATGGAAAGGATGCGGTATGATTGAGTGGGAACAACTGAATAGGATCGCCCGAGAGAGATTTCCGGACGCAAGACCAACCGTGCCGATGCTTCTTGCGGCATGGGCGGAGCATGATCCCGATGGCGAGCTGGCCAGGGTAATTGAACCAGCAGGGCTCACGAGCGCCGCTCTGGTCGGCGCCTTGCACGGACTTGTCGATCGTCCCTCGGCAGATGACTCCCAACTAATGACTGACTGCATCATGAGTGCCAGTGACGAGCACGTCACGGGTTGGCATCTGCTGAAGACCGTATGCAACCACCCTGAGCACCACGTTACGCGAGCCCTCGTCGATGCAGGGCTAAGATTGTCGGACTTGCGGAAAGCCCTGGAGGAGAAGAAGCCACAGCCTGCTCTGGCGTCGCTGGCTCACCATGGTATTGCTGTCGATTCGAACGTCAGTCCACTTCTTAAGTACGGCAGGAATCTGACGGCTCTGGCGAAGGAGGAGGGCCTCTTTGATTCGTACTGCGACCGACCGGAGGAGCTTGAAGCCATGACGACTATACTGATGCGCATGGAGAGAGGGAACCCGGCCTTAACAGGCGAGGCAGGGGTAGGCAAAACCGCACTGGTCGAGCTGCTTGCGAGAGAAGTGGCTGCCGGTCGTGTTGGGGGGATAGCCCCCGAGACCAGGATCTTCGAGATCAGCATCGGCAAGCTCGTTGCCGGGACGAAGTATCGCGGGGAGTTCGAAGCCCGAATAGATGAGATCGTACAGGCAGTTCTGAAATGTCTGCCAGCCTTCCTCTTTTTGGACGAGGCCCACCTGCTTTTTGGAACCGGGCGAGCTGAGGGAGCGCCCATGGACATGGCCAACTTCCTGAAGCCATTCCTGGCGCGCGGCGATCTCCGGGTAATCGCGGCAACCACGGCTGATGAATTTAACCGCTACATCGCACAGGACGAAGCACTTGGCCGCCGGTTTGAGGAGATCCGCATCCCAGAGCCGGATCCTGAACTGACATCGCGAATGGTGCTTTCCCGAAGTCGAGCACTTGCCAAGTACCACAGCCTTGAGATCGCGGAGTCGGTTGTGTCACGCGCAATCGAGCTGACCAATGAGCACCTGCCTCAGAAGCTTCAGCCGTACAAAAGTATCGACCTGGTCGATACAGCATCAGCTAAGGCACGCCAGGCGGGTGAAGGGGTACTCACCGAGGAGATTCTGCTCCAAGTGCTTGCTAAGACCACAGGCCGTCCTCTGTCAGAACTCAAGGGAAACGACCGCAAACCTCTGCGAGATTTGGCGACTTCACTCAAGAAGCGAGTCATTGGGCAGGATGTCGCAATTGACAAAGTTGTTGCGACCATAGTCAAACAAAGACAGAAGCTCGGCTCGGCCGAAAGGAACCTGGGCACTTTTCTGTTTGTTGGCCCGACAGGCGTAGGCAAGACCGAAATGGCGAAGCAACTCGCAAGTCAATTCTATGGCAAGGACAAGAAAATTCTGATTCTCGATATGGCCGAGTACAGCGATTGGGGCGCCACAAACAAACTGATTGGCTCTCCTGCAGGATTCGTGGGCAGTGAAAACGAAGGCGTTCTCATCCGATGGCTGCAGAATAACCCCTCGGGCGGAGTTCTGCTGTATGACGAAATCGAGAAAGGACATTCTCAAATCCGCAATTTACTGCTCGGAATCCTGGACAACGGCCGGATTCGAAGCGCCCGAGGAAAGGTGATGGACTGCCGGCACTGTGTGGTCGTGCTGACCAGCAATGCGATCACGAGCGACGACCTCGCGAAAGGCCCGCTGGGTTTTGGCGAAACAAAGAGGAATATCGATCCGGCGGAGCTGCTCACGAAAGATTTTCCGAGTGAATTCCTTGGGCGTCTGGATGACATTGTGCTGTTCAATGCGCTTGGGCCAGACGAGATCCGACGGATAGTTAAGCTCCGCCTCGGTGAAGCAACAGAGCGGATGAAGAAGCGTGGGATTATGCTGCGCTGCGACTTGGATCGTCTTGCAAAACACCTTGCGAGTCAGCTCAAGACATCGAAATCCGGAGCTCGCGGCGTAGAGAGGCTCGTGGAGAAAAAGGTGCTCGATCCGGTTGCACTGGCAACGCTGAGGGTTGATGACGCAGGAGAACTGGAAGCGGAAATCGGCGACGAGTTCTACATCCACGGTGAGATCCATATACGTTCTACATAGGGAGAAGTCATGAAGCTTGTCTTCACGGATCGTGGCGGTTTCGAGCTGAGAGTTGAGGCTTTGCACGTGGAGCAGTTACACGGGGGTCTGCTGATGGACCCCGTATTCGCGGATTTCGTGAACTCGAAAACCAAGCATGCCTACGAACGATTTGAGCACAAAGTGCGGAACCTGTGGGGTGATCGCCCGATACAGCTTCTTGGCGACCTTCCGCTTGTCAGTGTGGATAATCGTCTGAGTCGCAGGCAGTGGGTACTGAGCGCCTACATCGTGGCCGTCTGGCTTTTCTGCGGCAAGACCATACACGACGACGATGCACACGCTTCCCAGTGCGTGGTGATCTGGGTGCAGGGGTGCAAGGAGCCCCTGCTACCCAAGAGAGTCCGGGACATGATCCAATGGGAAAGCATGGCAGGTGACTTCAGGTACTGAAAAACAATGACGAGGAGGTTACGATGGAAAAGAAAAATGGAAGATGCATGTCGCACACTGCAATAAGTATAGTCGTTGGTGGAGCCATAGCGCTCCTTGCGCCTGCGTCGTCAGGGAATGTGTACGAAGCATTCCAGCACCTGGATGATGTGATGGACCAGTTTCATGAGTGTTTTTACGTCTATTCAGATTTCTATGCCGGCGGAAACCACGGATTTCCCTCAGGTTGGATGGGAGACCATTCCGCACTCGAATACGACGAGAATTCAACGAACACGTGTTTTTCCGGGAGAAGTTGTATCAGGATTAGTTTCACATCGCGATCGAGCAATTGGGCCGGGATCATATTTCAGAGCGTGGAGAATGATTGGGGCACGGTTTTGAATGGTGGCTTCAACCTGACAGGCGCAACGAAACTGACATTCACGGCAAGGGGCGAAGCCGGAGGCGAGAGAGTGGAATTCTTCGCAGGCAGCGTCAGCGGCACCTATGGGGATTCTTTTCCGAAGATCAGTACGGGCTATATCACTCTGAGTAATTCCTGGCAGGAGTATGAGATTGACTTGACCGGCCAGGACCTGAACCATGTTGTTGGTTTGTTCGGCTTCGTGTTGAACACACCCAACAACCCGAATGGAGCTGCGTTTTACATCGATCAGATTCGGTACGACAAATCAGACTTGAATGCACCGCGGTTCTTGAATAGCTATCACACCTTGGCATGCGACAGCCCGGACACGTACTTGCACAACGCTTGTTTCATCTACGATGAGTGTCTGGCGGTATTGGCGTATCTGGCAAGAGGCACCACGGATGACCTGGAACGAGCAAGGCTGCTTGCGGACGCCTTTGTCTTTGCCCAGGGCCATGATAGGTACTATACCGATGGCCGGCTGCGGAATGCGTACATGTCCGGCGACCTGTCGGATCACATGACAGGGAAGGCGCGATTGCCGGGTTGGTGGGACGAAGAAGCGTCCACATGGTACGAGGACAGCTTTCAAGTATCATCGTACACCGGCAACCTGGCCTGGGCAATTCTTGCACTGGTGGCCTATTATGAGCAGGCAGGCGGGGCGCAATACATTGATGCTGCAATCCAAATCGGGGAATGGATAGAGAATCATGCAAACGACGAAGACGGAGCCGGGGGCTACACCGGTGGCTACGCGGGCTGGGAGCCAAGCCAGACAAAAATCACATGGAAATCTACAGAACACAATCTGGATGTACATGTTGCATTCAAACGGCTCTACAACGTCACCGGCGACGCGAAATGGCTCGATGGCGCTCTTCGAGCCAAGTCCTTTGTGGATTCCATGTGGAACGAAGCGGGGGAGCATTTCTGGACAGGAACGTTGGACGATGGCGTGACAGTGAACACCAATACTGTTCCCCTCGACATTCATGCATGGGCCGTGATGGCCTTTACAAACACGGATTACTCTGCGCTTCTCAATTGGGCTGAGGACAATTGCCGTACAACCTGCCACGGATTCACAGGTTTTGATTTCAACCCTGATAAGGACGGAGTTTGGTTCGAAGGGACTGCCCAAATGACGCTCGCATATGAGATTACAAGAGAAGAAGAAAAGGCCGTTGCTTACGTTCGTGAACTCCGTAAGGCTCAGTTCTACGCGGCGAACAATAACGGAAAAGGAATAGTGGCCGCATGCCATGATGGGCTAAGCACAGGGTTTGACTGGGAGTATTTCAATCGATTGGCTGTGGCACCTACCGCTTGGTACATTTTTACTGAAGTGCGATACAATCCTTTCTGGGCAGCGTCCATCCCCGGTGTGACCGCGGGCAGCGCTCCAAACGACTATGACGGCGACGGTAAGTCCGATCTTGCTTTTTACCATGACGGCCATTGGTACATTTACTTGATGCGTACTGGCGATGTTGTCTCAGGCGGCTTTGGCGAACCGGGCTGGACTCCGGTGCCTGGTGACTATGACGGTGACGGAAAGTCCGACCTGGCCCTGTATAATAACGGTATTTGGTCCATCTACTTGATGCGTACTGGTAACGTTGTTTCTAAGTCATTTGGTACTCCGGGCTGGACCCCAGTACCGGGTGACTATGATAAGGATGGTAAATCTGACCTCGCATTATATCATGACGGTAATTGGTCCATTTACTTGATGGGTAGTGGCGGCGTTCTCGATATTCCCCTTGGTGAATCAGATTCCATTCCAGTATCAGGAGATTATGACGGTGACGGAAGGTCCGACCTGGCCCTGTATAATAACGGTATTTGGTCCAT
>Ga0075121_1002358_pt1 | contig 10896 bp, 14 predicted proteins | sample AntAceMetag02UKG_FD_69793 | JGI IMG/M metagenome (GOLD analysis project Ga0075121, IMG submission 69793) | Saline lake microbial communities from Ace Lake, Antarctica - Antarctic Ace Lake Metagenome 02UKG | ecosystem: Environmental > Aquatic > Non-marine Saline and Alkaline > Saline | place... | reverse complement strand
TGAATCAGGAAATTGAGCAGATTTGAGGCGATGGATCTGACCTGGTTGTATAGAAATAAACCGATATTTTTCCCGATTGAAGATGCCAGTTCCTCAATGGTATCCGGCGATATTTCAAGCCCGGTCATGTGATTTATTTTTTTAAAGCGCTCTTCCCAGACAGGATCATCTTTAACGATTTCCTTTAACTTGCTCAACGATACCTGGTCGCTGCTTTTCCTGTAAAACTCATAGGCCTCGTTGGATAGTGTGCCGATGAACCAGCTCATGGGAATAATAAGGGTGATCAGAATGAAAATAGTGATACAAAGGGAAGCCAGTACCTCCCGATTTCGAAAGAGAGCGTTAAGCCTTGCATACAAGGGATAAAAAACGCTGACAATAACCATGGCCAGAATTATCGCCGACAAAAAGGTCCAGAAAAGTTTGAGGATCAACAGCAGAGAGCAGAGCAGGAATATCAGAAAAAATCTCGCACCTTGCTGCTTATCCATAATCGTGGGCTCTACCATGGCTTCACCGTTAACCTCCATCGAAGATGATGTTACGATTCAATCTTGGCCTTCTTTTGCAAACTTTCCGTATCCAGGTTGAACAGGGCATCCAGCAGGGCTGGATGGAAGGAACCCGGACCTTTGGAGTCGCCTGCAGCCACTTCGCCCGCTAGGCCGTAGGCCGCCAGGGATGTGGCTGTTGCCTCAAGACTGTTCTCATCCACAGCCAGGAATGCCCCGATCAGTGCGCTGGCTGCGCAGCCGGTCCCCGTGACATTCCCCATCTGCTCGTGTCCGTTAAACACCCTGAGAACGCTTTTCCCATCGGTCACCAGGTCAACGGCCCCGGTGATGGCAAGGGTGGCGTTCAGCTTTCGGGAAAGGGCAACGGCGGCCCCTTCAGCTTCGTCCACCCCATGTACCGCATCAACGCCTTTCGTCTGCGAATCTTCACCCGCCAGGGAAAGCACTTCCGAGGCATTTCCACGAATCACACTGATGGAAAGCGCGTCCGTCAGTTTCATGGCCGTGTCGGTTCGAAATGTGGTCGCCCCGGCACCCACCGGATCCAGAACAATGGGGATCTCCAGTTCATTGGCTTTTCTTCCGGCCTTCAACATGGCCTCCACCCAGGGCTTGGTCAGGGTGCCGATATTCAGCACAAGAGCCCCGGCAAAGGATACCATTTCTTCCACTTCCTCCGGTGCATGGGCCATCACGGGAGAAGCACCAAAGGCCAGAAGGGCGTTTGCCGTAAAATTCATGACCACAAAATTGGTGATATTATGGATCAATGGCTTTTTGTTTCTGAGTTCTGTAAGGTTTGTGGCAGCTTTATGCGCCAATTTATCATTAAACACAATTTTTCCTCATTCTGAAAAATGGTCCCAGCCGGACACGGCCACCAGGCGGGAATCACCGGTGGACCCTACTATTTCTATTCTGCCCTTGTTTGCGGTGATGGACCCGATTTTGGTAACCGGGATATGGCTTACGCCGGCAACAGCATCACAAATACCCGCCACATGTTCAGGGTCACAGGTTATGATCAATTCGTAATCATCACTCTCTTTCAAAACATAATCCAAAGTGCCCCGGCCAGAGCTTTCGGAAAATTCGCGAAGGGCCTGACTGACGGGCAGGTTCTTTTCATACAGTACGGCCCCGACGTCGCTTTCATCACAGATATGACCCAGATCACCCAGAAGACCGTCGCTGGTATCGATCATGGCATTGGCAAGGCCCGTTTTGGCAATGGCATGCCCTTCAAGGGTGCGGTGGACGGGGCACTGATAAGCCGTAACCAGCGGGTTGTTGCCATCCCATGTTTTACCGGCTTCGGCCTGGAGCAGAATAGCAAGTCCCGCAGCCGATTGACCGGGATGTCCGGTTACCAGAATCACGTCCCCCGGTTTTGCGGTGGAGCGGCGTACCATTTTGCCCGTTTCAACCTCCCCGATCAGGGTGATGTCGATAAAATTGGCATCAGCGGATTTTGTCACATTACCACCGATGACAAACGCCTGAAAGGGATTTAATTCCGCCAGAAATCCACGATAAATGGCGATCACGTCTTTAAGCAGTGTATTGGACCGAAGCCCCAGAGAGATAAGGGCGTATCGGGGACTTCCGCCCATGGCGCCCACGTCGCTGATGTTCAGGACCATGGCCCTGCGGCCCATGTCATGGGGCGAAATAAACTGGGGCAGATAATGCCGATTTTCCACCATGCAGTCACAGGTTACCAGCAGGTCATATCCCGGGCGGGGCTGAAAGGCTGCACAGTCATCGCCGATGCCGAGGGTGTTTTTCGGCAGTTCAACTCCTTCATCTCGAATGATCTTCTGGATTTGGTCAATGAGACCGAACTCTCCAATTTCTGTCAGGGTCCGGCTCATGAGGGGTCCTCACAGGTGGCAATGGCTTCACCAAGCGCATCATGAAGTTTCCGGGCCGCTTCTTTTGGGTCCTCCCGGCAACAGACAGCGGAAATGACGGCAATTCCATGGGCGCCCGCGCCCATCACGTGAAATGCGTTGTTCTGATCAATGCCGCCAATGGCAATGACCGGCACCGGTGTAGATTCAACAATTTGCTTCAGAATATCAATGCCGCTTACGGGTCCCGCATCATCCTTGCTGCCGGTGGGGTAAACCGGCCCGAAGCCCACATAATCTGCACCTTCCCGAATACAGTTTTCCATTTCTTCCAGCGTTGCAGCGGATCCGCCGATAATACGGTTTTTCCCCAGGAGTTTTCTCGCCAGGGGAATGGGGAAATCATCCTGGCCCAGGTGAACACCGTCCGCTTCGGATGCAATGGCCACATCGATCCGGTCATTGACAATGAACGTTGCCCCTTTTTCCGCGCACAACCGTCTCATATGGATGGCGGTTTCAATCAGTTCTTTTGTGGAACCGCTTTTCTGGCGAAACTGAATGGTATCGGCTCCTCCTGAAAGGGCCAGCTCTGTGAGCGCCACATGTGAAAAACGGGTTTGCAGTGCCGTATCCGTCAGTATATGCAGTCTTCCAATGGTTTTCATGCCAAGCCACTACTCCTTCGATTCTTTGGCTTAATGCCTCCGTACGGGCATGAGAATATTTCAATGGTGTGGAAGATGTCAAGCTTTGGTAGTAGCCAGGAAGGTCTTAACGTCAGGGATGAGTGCCTCATGGATGTCTTCCAGAACATAGTGGCCGGCATTCGGGTATTTGGTCACGGATGCATCTGGAAAGCGTTCCCGCCACTGTTGCAGAAATGCATCGTCAAAACACCAGTCTTTCATGCCCCAGCAGATTTTTATGGGTTTATCTCGCAGCCGGGAGAGTAGCCTTTCCGTTTCTTTCAGGCAATCATAGGAAGGGTGGGAAGGGTTCATGGGGATGTCCTGAACAAAACGCAATATGGCAATACGGTTTTTCCAGTTGTTGTACGGGTAAAGCAAACCCGTCTTTGCAACCTTTTCAAGAGGCCTTGCCACAGCCATGCGGGTTGCGGCCAGGGCAAAGCCATTCAAACCGCGAACGGTCAGGGCGCCGAAAAACGGTATCCGGCAGGCCGCGATCCGTTTCGGCATGCGAATGGAACGCCATGCAGCCGTGTTTAGAATCACAAAGCGGTTGAAAAGATCGGGCCGGCGTGTGGCTACGCCCATCCCGATGGCCCCGCCCCAGTCGTGACAGACCAGTGTGACACGCTTCAACCCCAGATGATCGATGAGGTTTTCCACGTTTTCCATATGGTCGCTCAAGCGATAGGGATAGTCTTGTGGTTTATCCGACAATCCACACCCCATATGGTCCGGAGCAATAACGTGATGTGTTTCGCTGAGTGCTGCGATTAAGTGCCTGAAATAAAAAGACCAGGTGGGATTGCCGTGCAGCATCAAAATGGGTGGGTTGTGGGGATTTCCCTCTTCGACAAAATGGTACCGGAATTTGCCGATCATCAGACAGCGACGTCGAAAATTGTAAGACCGTTGCAGGACCGACGGCAGTGGTCTATGGTCTGAGAAATCGTACAACGGTTTTTTCCTCAAAAATACGTTCAAATATATAAACCCCAACGATGGAAACAAGAATACAGCAGGTGTCGTGAATTGGCAAGAATAAGCGCTTCATGGACCCAGGGAACCGAAGGCCCTAAAGCCGAAGCAGCAGGACAGACACCATGGTCAGGAAAATGCCCGTGATTCGCCATCGGTTGAGTTTTTCTTTGTAAATCACGGTGGATAAAATGATGGCGATGACAAAATGCATGGCCGTGATGGACGTAACGATGGACAGGGGGCCTGTTGACAGGGCCTTGAGATAGCAGTAAAACCCCGCCAGATTGATCAACCCCATAGAAAATCCGATGAGAAGGGCATCCCTGTGGTGGGTGTTTGCATCCGCGGACTGCGCTTTTTTTCGAGAAGCAAATGAAAACAGGGTGGCCAGGGTGTACGAAACGGCCATGAAGGCCATTTTGTTGGCATAAAGGGCTGCAAATTTACTCGATATGGATGCCAGAGCGCCGGCCAGTATAGCGATCCCGATGAACAGAAAGCCCAGCCTGGTGTTTCCAACGCTTTTATCTTTTTCGGCCGTATCCCGGGCCAGAATCACGACGGCAGTCATGGCCAGAAGGATTCCCACCCCCTGATAAGCAGACAGATCATCCCCAAAATAGAAAATGGAAAAAATGACGACGATGGCGGCATTAAGTCGAATGACCGGGTATGCAACACCTGCGGGGATATGTTTGAGGGCCTCCATGTTGCTCATGGTGGCAATAAAAAAGGTCAGGCTGTTGGCCAGTGCGATAAACAACAGGAAACCGATGTTCGGAACCGTTTCATCCAGGGCGAAAAAAAGAACCGTGCTCAGAAATGCCACCGTACCCATGAATGAAAAACTGGTCCAGGCCGAATTGCATCGCCGCTCTGCCGAAACCTTGTACAGGAACCGCTGAACACCCAGAAAAAACAGGGCAATGGTGGCAAATGTGTACCAATCAGCCATTGGCCTCTGCACCTTTCATCCTCATATCCGATAGAATTAAATAGACAGTATTTCTTATGAGGGACAATATACTTTTGAATTGAAAGTTGTCAAATTTCGTTCGGTTTTCGTGCTCAAACCGGGATGTCCGTAACCGTAAGCGGTTTCTTTCTTGATCAATTCAGTTCGGCGTGCGAAAATGCGCCATTATGATCGTGAAGGTAACGACTGTTATCTCTTTTTATGCTGAACAGGAAAAAAACGATGAATCGCATCAGCGCTATCGGTTTTGATCTTTTTAACACACTAGTGATGGCAGAACCGGATACCCTTAAAAGGGCTTTATCACGCCTGCAAGAGAGTCTTGAACAGAATGGGTTTTATCCCGAGGAAGGTGCTTTCAAAAAAGCCTATTACCAGGCGGCCATGATGTTTATCAAACAGGCCAGAGAAGATGGAAAAGAAACCCACAACCGTTTCTGGATCAGCGCTGCTCTGGAAAAATTCGGGTACCATGTCCAGCCGGATGATCCCAGAATAGCTGCCACGGTCGAGGCTTACTTTTCCACCTTTTACGATTCCTGCTATCGTGTGCCCGGAACCCGATCCATGCTGGAAAGATTGAAGGATGAGGTTCAACTTGGGCTGTTGAGCAATTTCACCCATTGGCCCGCCGCTCTGGAGATCATAAATCGCCTGGAATTAACGCCTTTTTTTGAGATGAGGCTCATATCCGGACAATTGGGGTATCGAAAACCCCACAGAAAGGTTTTTCGCGAGTTGACGGGTGGTTTTGACGCGCCCATGGATGAAATCATGTATGTGGGAGATGATGTGGATGCGGATGTGAATGGGGCTTTAGCGGCGGGGATCCAACCCGTCTGGTTTACTTACGTCCAGGATAAGAAACCGCCGATTCCTGCGCACATGGCGCCCAGTGAAACAGTTGAACCCCACGAGAGTGTGCCCCGTGTTTCAACATGGACCGAATTTCTATCTTTGTTAAAGGAAGGTGTTGTCATATGAAACTGAAACAGGCGCTGCTCGTGGTTGGGTTGGCTTTTTTTGTGTTGATGCTGTTTAACAAAACATCACTGGCCGAGGACCAAGACGCTGAAGATGTTCCCACCCGTCATGGTTTTGCGCTCAGTTATGGCAACACTTTCCATCCTGATAGTAATATCGGATTTATTCTGGCCAACTATCTGGTCATGTTTGACTATGATAAAATCTGGCCCCACAGCGCGCCGGAAAATCTGCGGTTTAAACTGGAGTTCAGCCTGGGTTCCACTACAACCCCTGACAATTGGCCCATGGCATCGGCCGGGATGTTGGCTCTTTATTACCTGGACTTTCTGGATTCAGAAGCCGTTCGGCCCTACATCGAGGGTGGCATCGGACTGATTTACACGGGATTTCGCGTAGAAGGCCAGGGGTCCCGTCTCAATTTCAATCCCAAAGCAGGATTCGGGTTTGAGTTTCCCATCGGCCGGGAAACATTGTTTACATCTTTACGCTGGGATCATCTGTCAAACGCCTATTTGAACGGGGATAATACGAGCGTTGATTCGGTGATTCTCATGTTTGGAGCGTACTTTTGACGTGTAACATTCTTATTGTCTATCATTCCCAAAGCGGGAATACCCGAAAAATGGCTGAAAAGGTCGCTGAAGGGGTCCGATCCATAGAAGGCGTCGCTGTTATTTTGAAAATGGCATCTGAAGCAACCCTGGAGGACCTGCTGGCATGCCATGGCCTGGCCATCGGTTCGCCCGAATATTTCGGCTACATGGCGGGGATGGTTAAAGATTTTTTTGACAGAACCTACAATGAAACACGCGGCACAAAAGAGATATTTAAAAAGCCATACGCAGTCTTTATCAGTGCCGGCAATGACGGAACCGGCGCTTTAAACCATATTGAACGAATTTGTCTGGGGTATCAGCTTAAGAAAGTCCTTGCCCCCGTGATTGCAAAGGGTGAGGTTGACGGCGCAATCCTTGCGCAGTGCGAAGAATTGGGGAAAACCATTGCCGCCGGGTGCCGGGAAGGGATCTATTGATAGAAGACATGCGCAGGAGAATGGATGAATAACCAAAGGATGTGAGTGTTGTTGGCAGAAAATCCGGAAACCTCGGACGGGTCCATCAGGGAATTGCTGGAGAGACGGCAAATGGATCTTATCATCTGCCCCGACGGCATTGACGCCGTTCGAAAAGCATATTTGAGAAAGCCCGGTTTCGGAGGAATCGTGGGAACGGACACTAAGGGGCCTGGTTTTTAAAAAGAGGCCCGGACGACAACGCATCAGTCATAATGTCAACATGATTCCGGAAATGGATGACCGGGCCATCCTCATGATGGGCACCAGTCTCCTTGAACAGGATCTCCTTCAAGCAACCATTTTGAACGAAATCAATATGATTGACACCTGGGACGTTAAGCCAAAGGATCTCGTGGCTGCTTTGATGGCCATCATCCATTCTTTGTATCCATTTGCTCAAGGTGCGGCGCTTCTGATTTCTGATCATAACAGCGAGCTTTATATGTGCGGGGACGGCGTCTGCGAGCAGGATCAGTTCGCTGAAATCAATAAACTCATCATCGCTCATTTGTGGAAAGAACACTCGATTGTGCTGAAATCCAACGATGTTGCAAACCGTTTCATTGATGTTCCCTTCACTGAAGCAGGCGGGGAAGAAAAAGGGCCGAGGCTCATTAATTTTCTTTTGCCGCCGGACAAAGATACCGGAGAAGGGCTGGATAATGAAAGTTCGCGTTTCCCTCAAATGGGTTCAAAACCGGAAAAATCGCCGGAATTGCTCCTGGTCGGCGGGACACCATCAATGAAATCACCTGGAGGGTCGGGTATGAGGATATCAACTCCTTCCGGCGGCTGTTTATTAAACACACAGGCTTGTCCCCCAAAGACTACCGGAACAAATTTTCATCAACTTACCGGGATAAAATGATGCAATAAACAAACTCAGCCCCCCCAGATCCGTGTCACGGAAATCGCCATTATGATCAGTGTCCTTATCCATTGGGCTCAAGAGGGGATGATTTCACCGGCTTGGCTTTCTTCATCCTCGTCCACGTTCCTTATCATGCCTTTGTTTCTTCGACCTGAGAACGTGTTCCCGAGCTTGACAATCGTATGAATGAGGTGTATTAAGAGTCATAATGAGTCAGGAGGTGAGTTATGACACAAATTACTTTACGCGGAATGGATCCGGAGATTGAACGCGAGGTGCGCAGGCTGGCAAGAAAAATGGGAAAATCCCTTAACCATGTAATTCTGGATATGATTTACCATCATACTGGGCTAAAGAAAGGAGATAAAAGACCGCCCGCAAATTCCTTGAGAACACTTGCGGGCGGTTGGAGTGAGAAGGACGCTTCAGAGTTCCTGGAATCCATTAAGTCATGTGAGCAGATAGATGAGGAGATGTGGATGTGAAGATTATGTTGGATACAAGCGCTTATGTGGGATTCAAGCGCAATGTGATCGAGATGGTGGAGATCATTGCGGGTGCCGAATTGATCTTGTTTTCTCCGGTTGTCCTGGGAGAACTCATGTTTGGATTTCGTAATGGCACGCGATTCAAGAAAAACATGTCCGACTTCAACAATTTCTTGGATCATGAGGCCGTGGGGTTGGTGCAAATGGGAAGAACCACTTCAGACCGTTATTCGAGAATCGCTGCCCAACTCAAGCAACAGGGAACGCCAATCCCGACCAATGACATCTGGATTGCAGCACAAACTATGGAACATGGAGCAGAACTTATCACATCTGATCGACACTTCGAGAGAATCGATGGGTTGGTGTATACCATCCCCTGATTACAATATCAATCCTTATCCCATCTGTAATGTTCAATCTTAATTAACGTAGCGAGGGTCGGCAGGAGCACCAGACCGGCAACCACGACGGCGAGGATCAGGCTGAGGACAGATGCTGAAGGGTGCCGCGGCATCTCGGGTTTTGAACATGTGAAAAACCGTGAACGGTTACCAAAAAAGGAGGTCGTAACCATGAATCGAAGGGAATTTTTGAGCTATCAAGCCAAGGGGATCCTATGGATGATTGCCGGCGGATCCGGAATTTTGTTGCCAAAACGGTTAATCGCAGCGCCGGTTCCGGATATCGCCGTCGTCAAAGGAGCGCCTGCGGCGGCAACACGGGCCGCGGTGGACCTGTTAGGCGGGATGAAGCAATTCGTGAAACCCGGCGACCGGGTGGTGATAAAGCCTAATATGAGCTTTGCCACTCCTCCCGAAAGGGCCTCGAACACCGATCCGGAGGTGATCCGTGAACTGGCCGTCATGTGCAAAGAGGCAGGCGCTGCGAAGATATTGGTCCTGGATCATACCCTGGACCAAAAAGAGCTTTGCCTGGAAAGATCGAGAATCCAAAAGGTCTGCAACCCGATCAGCGAAAAAATGGTCTTTGCCCTGAACGACGACAGGTTTTACAAGGCTGTAGATATCCCTGGTGGAAAGAGCATGACCAGCACCGACATCATGAAGGAGGTCCTGAAGAGCGATGTGCTCATCGCCGCCCCCACAGCCAAATCCCATTCATCGACCGGTGTGAGCCTATCCATGAAAGGGATGATGGGGCTCAACTACAATCGTAGAGTTATGCACTGGAAATATGATCTCAATACGTCTATTGTGGATCTTTGCACAATACTGAAGGCAGATCTGGCTGTCATCGATGGAACCCGCGTGCTATCCACAGGTGGTCCGCACGGGCCGGGGAAAGTTCTAAAGATGGACACCATTATTGCTTCAAAAGACATGGTCGCAGCAGACGCATACGCGGTCTCCCTCTTCGAATGGTATGGCAAGAAATTTCAGCCGAAACAGGTCCGCCACATCCTTGAGGCCCATAAGCGGGGGCTGGGACGAATGGATGTGGAAAACCTGAATGTCAGGGCTATCAGTTTATGATCGCATTCCGGCGAACCATACAACTCATAAGCCTTACCCTCTTTCTCATATTGCTGACATTGGCTGTGCTTTCAGTCAATACGCCCACCCCGCTTGATCTTTTCCTGCGCCTTGATCCTGCCCTGATTGTTTTTACAGCCATCAGCAGCAGGATATTTGTTGCCGCTTTTATCCCGGCATTGCTGGTCCTCGTTGTTACGCTCTTTTTCGGACGGATCTTCTGCGGCTACATATGTCCCATGGGTACAACCCTCGATGGAACAGACAAACTGTTTGGAACTTCAAGAAAGAAACAGCCGGAAACGGGGAAGCTCCGCCTGTTAAAATATATTGTGCTATTCTTTTTATTGGGGGCATCCCTGCTGGGTGTATCCTTCGTGTTCGTGGCTGCGCCTCTTTCTCTCATAACCAGGTTTTTTGGTCTCCTGGTTCATCCTGTCCTCGCGTTCCTTTCAAACGAAACACTGGGTCTCATCCAGCCCCTGGCAGAATGGCTGGATATGGACAGCGTTGTCTTCATGCAGATCGCGGTCCCGCGCTTTGCTACCCAGTTTTTCATACTGGCCTTTTTCGTGGCGCTCTTTGTTCTGGCCGTTACGTCACCCCGCTTCTGGTGCCGCAATCTTTGCCCTTCCGGCGCCCTCATGGCCTTTTTATCTAAAAAGCCCCTAATTCACCGGAGTGTGTCTGATGATTGCACGGACTGTGGAAAATGCGCCAATGCCTGTCCCATGGGCGCGATTATAACGGAAGACCCTGGCGTTACGCTGCATGGAGAGTGTATTGTGTGCCGAACATGTCAAAATACCTGCCCCGAAAATGCCATTTCCTTTGACAGCGTAAAGGTTGAGCATGTGGATGTTAAACAACGCTTCTCTTTGACCCGGCGTCAATTTATGTATTCAGGCGTGTTCGGGGTTGCCACGGCCACAATCGGTCTTACCGGTCTGAATTCCCTT
>Ga0075121_1002355_pt1 | contig 10910 bp, 9 predicted proteins | sample AntAceMetag02UKG_FD_69793 | JGI IMG/M metagenome (GOLD analysis project Ga0075121, IMG submission 69793) | Saline lake microbial communities from Ace Lake, Antarctica - Antarctic Ace Lake Metagenome 02UKG | ecosystem: Environmental > Aquatic > Non-marine Saline and Alkaline > Saline | place... | reverse complement strand
CACAATCTTCATCCAAACGAGGCCATCTCAGAGTAATCAAGTAACTCTGACGGAAAACGAGGAATATTATGACTACTGGAAATTGTTGTCAGGCGATGTCGCAAAAGAGCCGCACCCTTTTATAATAATGAGCCAATTTCAAATAATTTCGGTTTGGCCGAGGTAAGGTAATAATATCCATAGTCCTGTCAGCAGACACTCAAAAGAATCAGACCGGCAAAGATAATCACCACACCTGTAATCTTCGGCAGGCAGCGCGATTCCCCTATGAAAACCATTCCCATAATCGCACCTATAGGAATGCTCAACTGCCGGAAAGCTGCGACATAACTGACATTGGTTACAAAATTCATGGAAAGCAGTACCAGTCCGTAAGTTAAATAAATCCCGATTCCGGTTTTTGCGGCTGAGACCTTTTTACCTTTCAGAACTTCAACAAAACTTTTTCGCTCACGGCCACTGCATAAAACAAGCAGTCCTTTCCAGAAACTGGCCGCCACCGCTTCCAGAGCCATGTATATCAAGGTGGTATTCAACGGGTTGAAGCCATCACCCGGCAGTTTACGAAAATATCCCAGGGCCTCGCTGTCTATAATTGTATATCCGGTAATGCAGCCGGCTGCCATGATGGCCAGCAGACAACTTAAATTTCTATACTGTAAAAAGGCAAAATGGCTGAAGTGCTGCAAGGGTAAAATCAGACAGCCTGCTGTCACAAAGACGATACCAATAACAAATCCAGGACTGATAACCTGAATTTTTCCCATCAAAAGAGTAGTTATAAGGGCAATAAAAATTGCCGGCAGGGCTCGCGCCAGCGGATAGGCAATCGACAGGTCACCGGTACGGTAAGCGCCGGCCAAAAAAGCCATATAGACCGCTAGAAATAAACCCGAACATACCAGGCAGATCCAGACAAAAGCAGGAATAAAAAAAATTTTGCTCCAGTAAAAACAGATAAGCGGCAGCACACTCAACATGCCGATTATATTGGCCAGCAGGTAAAAAGCAAGGGTAGGATGCTCTTTTTTGCTGAAAACATTCCATCCGGCGTGGGTAAACGCTGCAACGAGAAGAAGCAAAACGGCGGTCACAGACATGGATTATTTCCACTTTCCCATCAAGGTCGCATACTTAATGTATGAGATTTTAGTGCAACGCAGGCTGTTATGAATCGTAGCGCTGATATAGACCAAAAGATGAGAAATTGTCAAGCTATTGAGTTCACGCTTCAAAACTCCTGCCGACTGAAAATAGGTCTTCAGCGAGAATTGCCGGACACTCCCGCTATGAGTTGACTTTCAAGATAATAACCCGTAAGGTCCCTCTTTCCGGATTAACCTGCCATACAAACGTGATCAGGATCTCTATCTCATGCAGATTATCGGTATTACATGCTCTATAGGGGCCGCCTTTTTATGGGCTTCGGCGATTGTTCTCTTTAAAAAAAGCGGGGAAACCATTTCTCCCCTGGCCCTTAATATCTTTAAATGCACTGTAACGCTTGCGCTTTTAACCCCGACGCTCCTGCTCTTCAATATCGAACTGTTTCCGGACCGTCCCATGTCCGACTGGCTCATTTTCAGTCTGTCCGGTATTTTTGGAATCACCCTTGCAGACACGTTTTTCTTTATGGCCCTGTCTCGTCTGGGAGCCGGAATGACAGCGGTGGTCGACTGCCTTTACCTCCCGATGATTTTGTTTTTTTCCTTTATTTTTCTGGATGAAGTTCTTGGCGTAAAAGGTCTTTGCGGCGCAGGCCTGGTGATAAGTGCCGTCATCATCAGTTCGGCGGCCAGACCGGTGGCAACCGTTACCCGTAAAAACCTTATCCAGGGAATTGTTCTGGGAATTCTGGCAGTTTCACTGCTGGCCGGAAGCATTATCATGATTAAGTACCGATTAAAGGAGGTTTCTGTTCTATGGGCCTCCTTTGTAAGAATGCTGGCCGGCACGACAGGGCTTTACCTGCTGGCCGTCCTGCATTCCGACAAAAAAAGTCTTTTGGCCGAACTTTATCCGTCAAAGAGCTGGCAAACAGCCCTGCCTGCCTCGATCATCGGCAACTATATGGCCATGATCGCATGGCTGGCCGGCATCAAGTACATACTGGTTTCCGTAGCGGCGGTTTTGAACCAGCTATCGGCAATTTTCATATTCATTCTGGCCGCTATATTTCTTAAAGAACCGGTAACCCTTCCCAGGCTGTCGGCCACCCTTTTGGCTGTATCAGGCGCAATAATTGTTGCCACCACCGTTAATTAGTGTCTGCTTTACAAAAGTGCAAACCGATAAATAAAGAATACCAAATTCTTATTTTTCACCTACATATGCTTCAGCAAGGTTGATTATATGGCTTGTCATATGTTCAAATTCAGAAATCATGTTGATGTATATTAGACCTGCAATACTGTCGCAGGTCCCAGTCTTAAGTCTTTCCATATTCTTCTTTCGAACAAATTCTGCAAATTCTCTTATATTCTGTTTTTTTACATTGGCCTCGGGAAGGAAAGATTGATTTTTGTTTATGTACCCGGTATTTGAAAGATCATAAAATTTTATCACTTTGCCTATGATTTTATTCAAATCAAAAATTGCTTCTTCAGAAAAACTGATATTATTATAACTGACGCGTTTTGAAATCGATACTACCCTTTCGCAATAATCACCAATACTTTCAAGTTCATCAACAGCCCGTATCATGCTTTGATTTTCCTTTCTCTGATCCTGATTAAGGTCTTTAGAGGAAAGTTTTACAAGATAAACGGTTATTTCTTTTTGAATATTGTCAATATGTTCTTCAAGTACAAAAACCTGTTTGACACTTTCTTTGATACTTCCTTTTTGTGACAAAATATCATGTGTCAGTTGCAGCATGGTGGAGACCTTTTCCCCAAGTGTCAGAATTTCGATCCTGGCTTTTTCCAAAGCAAGGGAAGGAATACTTAAAAATTCCGGATCAATAAATTTAAGTTCTGTTTTCACTTCTTCTTCCTTATCAGGGACAAGAACTATGACAATTTTAGCAAGAATTCCTAAAAAAGGTAGCCAGATAATCGTATTCAAAATATTGAACATTGAATGGGACATGGCAATATACTGGGCTATCTGAGGCGCTTCACCGGCCTGGTTCAGTGTGTTGGCGGGAACATGAGCCCATCCTAATACATCAAAGACCATATAATGAACAAAAGAAACATATGGTTTAAATATCAATATGATCAGAGTGACGCCTAATACATTAAAAACAATATGGGCATATGCGGCTCTTTTTGATGCTGTGGTTCCTCCTATGCTGGCCAGAAAAGCCGTAACTGTCGTCCCAATGTTTTCTCCAAGAAGCAGGGCCGCCGCACCTTCAAAAGACAGTACGCCGCTGATGGCAAGCGCAATGGTTATACCAAGGGTTGCACTTGAAGATTGAATGATCGTTGTCAGAATAGCTCCAACAGCCACAGACATTATTATGGCCCCGTAGCTTGCCGCACCGAATTTTGAAAACCAGGCAATGAAGGCGGGCTCTGCTTTAAGAACGGAAAATCCTGTTTTCATTGTAACAAGTCCAAAAAAAATAAATCCCAACCCCATGGTCAACTGGCCAAAAAACTTCCATGATTCCTTTTTTGAAAAAAGCGCAAAACCAATGCCGATCCCCAGCATTGGGAGTGCGTATTTTGTAATTTTGATGGCAATAATCCACCCTGTAATGGTAGTGCCGATATTTGCTCCACAAATCACACCAATAGCCTGCTGCAGCTCCATAAGACCGGCCTTGACAAAACCTACTACCATAACGGTAGTGACAGAGCTGCTCTGGATTGTGCATGTTACAAAGATGCCGACCGCCACAGCAACCAAGCGGTTTGTGGTCAATGCGTTGATTGCCTGTCTCAGCCTGTCCCCGGCAAGTTTCTGCAGAGAATCCGACATGGCATGCATACCATACATGAATAATCCAAGCCCACCTATTGTGTTAAAGATAATTGCTTGAAGCAAAATGATTCTCCATAAATTGAAGGTGTAAAAAAATAGTAACTATAATTGTCAGACCCAATATATACTTCTTAATTCGACTTAGCAATCCACGTTTTATGAACGTGGTCAGAGGCTGAAAGCTCTGCCTGAAGAACGCTCACGTGCTATCACTCGATTCGAGTTGTTCCCGCAACATCGAGAAAGGAGATGGGGGTTATTGCGTGTATCCAAGCCGTTCCACGACATTTTTCAATCCGGCCAGCGGCCCCTTGAAATCCGGCACAATCATATCCGAAGTCCAATCTGCCCGCAACTCCCGGCTGACCGTCAGAGATGCGCTGTCATCATCCAGTACGTCAGTGGTAAGATATGTGCTCAAACCGGCCCTGGCCGCGACCATGTCATTGACAGAATCATTGCCGACCATCAGACAGAATTCGGGCGATTCATCGATTTTTTGACAAATCTGTTGATAATACTCGAATCTTGGTTTGCAAAACGACATATTCTCAATATGGGTGATAAAATAAAAAGGTATGTGCTCCAGTCCGGCCCAGGCAAGACGTTGTCGCTGAACTTCCACGGGAAAAATCGGATTTGACGCCAGCACCAGTTTGATATTGGTTTTCACGAGATAGTCAAACAGTTCGTGCAGGGATTCGGGCAGCGAAATGATCCTCTCCAGGCTGTTGAATTCAGTTTCGTAAAAGTGCGAAAATCGTTTCCACAGCTCTTCGGGTCGGACCGGGATTCCGGCTGCAAAAGCATCCATAAAAAACCGGGCATTGGCAACTTTGCCTTGATTCTTCAGGAGGCTTATGGTTGCATTTTTCAATAGTTCCTGAAACTGTGCCGCCGGGATAATATCGCTGAAACTGGTCGCTATACGTTCAAAATATTGATCATAAAAATCATTCTCATTAAATAATATCAAGGTGTTGTCCAGATCAAACAAAATCGCTTTAAGCATATTTTAATTATATCCTTTGTATGCGCTTATATGTGTTTATATGTGTTAAAAAAATCCCCACGTTCAATGTTCAGAAATGTAGAGTCGCCAAAAATAATTTTCCCATTTTGATTGACTTTTTCCCAAAATTAAAATATTTGTTACCGAACATAAGCCTTATTTGCATAGTCTTCGCGGCTTGTCACCACTTGAATATCTGAATCCTGAGCCATAGAACGAATATGACCTTTTTAATCACATTGATAACAGACAGATGCCCATCGAAGCAAGAACAGCGGCAATTATATTTTAAAACATACCGACCCCTCCTGTTAGCTTACCGCTGATTAATACATGCTGGAAGCCATTGTCAAATTTTCTTTAGCCAAAAATATGCCATTTTAGCAGGTGGAATAATCAGTATGCCGCATTGAATCAAAAAAACAAATTGTGATAATTATGATTGACTTTTTGTTTTGAAATCATTATATGGCGGCCTTAAGGTTTCGTTAACGTTTGAAGGGCGAATGATTCTAAACTTTTCTTTAATAAATAAGGAGGTCTATAACAAAAAATTCCATATCTTTAATTCAAAAAAAGGTTGTTGTAATTGAGGATAGTCTTTCATTACCGGAAAAAATTAAAAAATAACGGCAGGCTTGCAATAAACCGGGCCTGACAAGGCTCACCATCCGGTAATAAAGCGAAATTTTGGCATCTACATAAAGATTAGGAGACCAATCATGACGGTAAGAAACTTGCAACCGGGAACACTTCTGACCAGTGGAATCGGTCTGAACATGTTCTCTGATGACGAGTTGGAAAAAATTCACCTGGCTACTCTGGAAATACTTCTGGAGATAGGGGTCAAGGTGGACAGCACCCAGGCTCTTGAAATTTTTGACGGGGCCGGCTGTAACGTCAATAAAAAAACCAGAATAGTCAAAATTCCGGCCCATCTGGTTGAAGATGCAATCAGATCCTGCCCTTCTACCTTTAAAGCGTGTGGCCGTGATCCTGAAAAAGACTATGTATGCGAAAACGGTCGTTCGGGCTTTGTCAACTTTGGCGAAGCGCCCATGATGATCGACCCCAAAACCAGAGAACTGAGAACGCCCACGAAGGCTGATGTTGATGAAGCCACCTTGTTTCTGGACGCTCTGGACCAGGTCATTGTATTTGAAAGACCGCTGACGCCCAGCGACATGGACCAGGAAATCTGCTCTCTTTACAACACCAAGGCTTTTCTGAATTCCTGCACCAAGCACGGCTATATCGGGCTTAATTCGGTTGAAAATCTGAGAACCTGTGTTAAAATGGCCTCCATTGTGGCCGGCGGCGAAGACAAGTTCCGTGAAAGACCGATTTTTTCCACAACATGTGATCCGATCAGCCCACTGATGCACTCCAAAGATGCCTGCGACGTTCTGATTGAAGCATGCCGACTGGGCGTTCCTTTAAAAATCAATCCGCTGGGACTATCAGGCGCAACTACCTGCATGAACCTGGCCAGCACCCTTGTCACCCATAATGCTGAAAATTTAAGCATGATCGTCCTGGGACAGGCTGTTCGCAAGGGCCATCCCATGGTATACGGCAGTTCCACCAGCATCATGGACCTTAAGACCGGACTGGTTGCCATGGGGGCCCCGGAAATGGGGATCTTCAGTGCGGCAATCGCCAAGCTGGCCAAATTCTACCGGCTGCCGTCATGGGTCGCCGGTGGGTAGACGGACAGCAAAATGCCCGATGCACAGGCGGCCCACGAGCTTACTTTAACGGCCCTTTTCCCGGCGTTGGCAGGTGCCAACCTGATTTACGGCCTTGGGATGCTTGACAGCGGTTTGACCTGGGATTATGCACAGGCGGTGTTACAAAATGAAATGTACAGAATGATCCTGAAGGCGGCCGAAGGATTTACCATCAGCGATGAGGCCATCGCTTTTGATGTAATCAAAGAGGTCGGCCATGGTGGTGAATTTATCACCCACCCCCATACGTTTGAACATATGCGTCAGCATTCTCAGGCCGATCTTTTCGACAGAAAAAGTCGTGACGGCTGGATTACTGCAGGATCAAAGGATGTTGTGGAGGAAGCCTATGCCAGGGCAATCCACATCATCGAGAATCACAAGGTAAAAGCTTTGCCTGAAAATATTCAGGCCGAGTTGAACACAATATTTGAAGAGGCCGAGGCCGGAATGAAAGAAAAACGCGCCAAGGCTGCCTAAGAATAAGGGCTCGCACAGGTACGCGGAAATTCCGAAAATAAATTCGCAATTTCTGTGCGGGCCCCACCCCGGTAGAATAATATTATTAACAAGTATCAATGGAGGAGACAAAAATTATGGCAGATTTAAACGCACTTTCTAATGCACTGATAGCCGGAGATTCCGAAAAATTAAAGGGTCTTGTTCAGGGCGCCCTGAACGAAGGCGTGGAAGCCAAAGAAGTTCTCAACGGCGGATTGATCAAAGGCATGGATATTGTCGGCGATAAAATGCAAAACGGCGATATGTTTATCCCTGAAGTTCTCATGTCCGCCAAGGCCATGAGCGCATCGGTTGAAATCCTTAAACCGTTGCTGGGCGAAGAAGATGCCGCCCCAGCCGGCAAGATTGTCATGGGGACCGCCAAGGGCGACCTGCATGATATCGGTAAAAACCTGGTCCTGATGATGCTGGAAAGCGCGGGCTTCGAGATTGTCAACCTGGGCACCGACATTTCACCCGAAGGATTTGTTGCCGCCGTAAAAGAGCATGACGCCAATTTTGTGGGCATTTCGGCCCTGCTGACCACCACCATGGGCATGATGAAAGCTACCATCGAAGCTCTGGTTGAAGCCGGATACCGCGACAAGGTCAAGGTCATCATCGGCGGCGCCCCGGTAAATCAAAAGTATGCCGATGAAATCGGCGCCGACGGATATGCCGCGGATGCCGGTTCAGCAACCAAGCTGGCCAAATCTCTGGTATAACCTTTGACCTGATTTAAAGGTTTTATTTTTTAACTCGGTCCCCCGGTGTTCTGATTCATGCATCTACCGGGCGGGCCGGGTTAATCATTTCGGGTTGGTATATGCTGTTTTTGCAGCTCCCCCGCGCAGTATCACTGTTTTTATCTTTTCCCGAACCGGTCAAGATGCTCATCAAGTATCCAGCTAATCTTCTCCCGCTTTGCCCTACCTTGCGTAATGTTCCCCGAACCGATGCCTGTCATTCAAACAAGGTGTCCTCCAGCTGATTCTCCAGACGTTCCATTTCCCGATGAAGGCGATATATTTTTTTTGCAATTATTTTGATGGGCCTGGAAACATTTCTATCCTTTTCAGGCACAGCCGGATAAGCAAGTGCCTTTAAAAATTAAAATAGGTTCTGCCAATAAAAAATAACTCCTTTTCATTCCAGGTTCAAGCGTTTATAATATTTTTTATCAGGCACATTGCATGGATTTAAAGGAAAATGATCATGAGAGTCAGGACATGCGTAACACCACAGGGGGCTTTTGTATTTGGAATACACAAGCCAAAATACCAGGTACAAAATATGCGTGAAGGCCACTTTTCAGAAATCCTGGGCACCCTGGCCAACGGCAGTTCCCTGCTCAATACAGCCAATTTTCCGGATGGACCGGTTAAAGAAAATTCAGCGGTTTATATCTATGAAATCCCCAATCCGTTTCCGTTTCGGGGTACCACTTATATCGGCAAGGCCTGGGCCGATAAAAATGCCGACGATATAAAGGGCATTGGACTGCCTCCAAGGCCTGATGTCTCCATGTCAAAGGTCATCGAACAATGGGCCAACTCGGATCATGCGGATTCAAAAGACGCGGGCAAATTCATTTTGAGTCTGCCCGAACCTCTGCTGCTGGCCCTTGCGGCCAATTCCACCGACCCCAAAGATCTTGAAATCATGGCTGATGCGTGCTGCGAATTTGTCCGCGACCCGCAAACCGGCCGCCCGAATGGGATGCCCTACCATTCCGACGAAAATAGCAGATCCCGGCCTTTGATCAAAAACCGGTTGCTCTTTGAAACGCTTGCCAATAATTATTTCATTCCCGACGATTATAAAAAGGTCATGATTTTAAAACCCGGGGTTCAGGGGACCAGTAAAATCGTCGGCGAAATAAACCGGCCGGATACGGAAAGCCATGTATTCGAGTATCTGCGCTCCAACTCCTATATCCCCTGGGGGCATTATGCCGCCAACATGGCTCATGATTCAGTGCGCTACCGGATAGAAGACCTCTCCATTGCCGATATGAAAGGAATGCGTCATTTATATTACCAGAGAACCTTTGTCCGCCTTGCCTGTGAACTAAAACTTGATTTTCCTTCTCCATCAGGGATGCATACGGAAAACGAACTCGAAAAAATACGTGTAGCCATTCTGGACAAACTCGCTATCGAGCCGGAAATCAGGCTCAACTTCAACGCCACCCTCTGGGGCTGGAATTTCGGGTTTGACTATTCACCCAGTAAATATCGGCTGCACGCATCCCACCAGCAGATCCACCATCAGTTTGCCATGGTCCCGGCAGATGTCCAAGTGGGCACCGGCGATACTGAGTGCGGACAGGATTTCCCCTCCTATGCATGCGGAGATCTTGTGCGTAAATTTATCCGTGAATACCAAAAGGAAACAGGAGCCGATTTTTTCAAGGCCTATACCCGGGCCATTTTCACCAATCGCCGCATGGATGAAAACGCCGGCAGGCCATCGAGTCTCATCGTGTTCCAAGATAAAAATGTGATCCTGTTCGTTCCCAAAGCCCAGACCTCCCAGTGGGAACTCCAGCTCATGACCCTTGGTCCGGTGGGTAATATCATCGAGGCCGAGACCAGTGTCAGAAATTCTCTTGATACCGGGTTACTGACGGCAATAAAAGCATTGAGCGCCCTGGGAGCACGGATGGTCACCGTCATTGAATATTCCAAAAGAATTGATGATCCTGAAAACGGCCAGCGGCTGCTGTATTCATTCCTGCCCCGTCTTCCCCAGTCTCCCGGTGCCTTCAGCGAAGCTCAGCTCCGATGGATCAACGGTCATTATCCCGAAGACTTTGCCGCTGCCTGCCGGGCCGGGCTGACAAAAATCAACTAAAACAAAAAAAAGCAAGCCGTTGTGACAACGGCAATCAAACGAACCCGAGTAAAAACGACAACGGCCAAAGAAGCATCTACCCTGTGGGGATCTGCCGCTTTGGCCGCTGTTAATACAACACTTTTAAGGACGCTGTGCATATCCAAAAGCGCCCCTATCTTGAACTATTCAGATGCACTCCTTTTATTCAGGGGACATTCAAGATAAGTATAAGGCGCCTGATAATATTTAAAAAAGGTATTCAGGTAATCGGCCGGTCTGCCGAGTCTTTTTTTTATTTTTTTGAATAAAAGTTCTTCCAGGTTCAGGCCGAAGCCAAGGTAGAGATTTGTCTTTTTCTTGTCAAAATAATCACGGTCTTCGTCTTTAAAGCCCCTTGTGTAATATCCCAGGTGCAATTCGAGATACTTGAGCGGCGTGTTGCGAAGATTGTCGAATCCGTTTAATTTGAGGGCCGCGATATACTTCAGCCCTGAATAGTCGGTTACCGGATGAAATCCCTTCATACCGTCCGATGGGAGATATTCTACCCTGAGATCGAATTTGTCTTTGAGACAGGGCACTGTATTTTTTAAATAGGACGCTGCAATCCCGGTGGAGTTCATGATGAGATCTTCATAAGAAAATCCATGGTCCTTGGATACACCATCGAATATTTCCACAATCAGCATCATACCCCAGGAGTATATGGCGCCATATTTTGCCGAATAGTCCATTGCCTCTGTCTTGTAATTCAGCCTGTGGGTCAAAAATTCCAGAAAACATAAGGGTCAGGTCTTCATTCTTGACAGAATTTATAATAAAAGGCTATAAGGTTCGTTATAATATTAGCTGCATATAAAAAGGATCAGATATGGCTCGTCCCCTGAGGATAAATT
>Ga0075121_1002354_pt1 | contig 10913 bp, 12 predicted proteins | sample AntAceMetag02UKG_FD_69793 | JGI IMG/M metagenome (GOLD analysis project Ga0075121, IMG submission 69793) | Saline lake microbial communities from Ace Lake, Antarctica - Antarctic Ace Lake Metagenome 02UKG | ecosystem: Environmental > Aquatic > Non-marine Saline and Alkaline > Saline | place... | reverse complement strand
AGCCGAAGATGTCAATATTCCAATGTTGGAAAAGATATTGAAGAGTTTTGATTCGTATGAATTTGTTATTCTGCCACATGGTGGACAATCCCATTCAACGTTTCACCAGTCTATTCCTGCAGATGTGCAATTTGATACCACCCTGGAGCGAAGCATTTATTACAATCATTTTGATGGTTTCACTGCGAGAAGCAATACCGGTTTGGACAAAACACTTGAATACTTCGATCGCCTGGGGATAAAGGAATTCGTCAATCTTGTTACGTCCTCAGACAATTACTCACCGCAAAACTACCCAAACGCTAAAGCAAAAGATGCGGCCCCGTTTATACGGACATGGATGATGGCCATTCCCACCTTTAATGGTCTGCGTTTGTCATTGTCTGAATCCTCAAGGTTGAGGTACGGTGAGAAGCCAGATACTTGGGCTGAATGTATTCAGTACGTTTTGCTGAGGAATGACAAGATTGATATCGACGTAGCTTTAACGCCAGGGCTGAATGTAGTAATTGGTGGCTCTTCCAGCGGCAAGACCTTATTCGTAGACTCAATTTACAGAAAGATTGTTGATGACTATCGCGAGTGTGCATATCTTAACACGCCGTACAATATACAAGATATTGAGATAACAAATCCGGCGGGACAAACTCCGCATTATCTTCCTCAGAACTACATTATGAAGATATGTGACCAGAAAGATAAGGAAAATACTATCGATGATATTTCCATCCTCAAAAGTGTATTTCCAGCGGATAGCGAAGAACGCCAAGAGATCTCAAACGGTCTAATAGAGCTTGGTTCTCGGCTAGCTTCATTAGTTCAATCGGTAAAGGAAATTAAATTGTTGCAAAATAATTTGTCGAGAATACCCAAATTATCACGTCTTATCATCACAGAGGTGATTCAGGACAACCCACTTAAATACATCCTGCCAGGTGAAACTACTGTCGAATCGATTCGGTATAGTAGGGCATCCTACAGCCGCGACATTAAGAACCTGGATGTAGTCGATGCATTCTTATCTAAAAACCCCTTGCTTTATCATGATAAAACTCTTGTTACAAGGCTGAAAGAAGAACTCGCGTTGGCATTTGAACGATCAGAAAAGGAGATGGCAATTCGCCAGATAATACTCTCGCATGAGAAAGAAATTGATGATGCCCAAAAATCTGAGAAGCAAGAAATCACCACCAAGAGACAACAATTTACGGAGTTGCTACAAAATATCAAAAAATATTTCAAGTATCAAAAACTGTTCTATGAATCATTAGACGCTATCTCAAGGGTCTCGATTAAGATTACCACAAAAGAAATTGAATCAATGGGGCACAAGCTATTCATAGACAATGAGTTCGAGCTAACAAAGGCAAAATTTCTTGAAGTCGTGAATAGTAAACTGAAGACTGAGTACGCAATTAAGACATTCGAAGATATTTGTCCTGAAACTTTATTCGAGGATAAATTACGCAAGCGATCCCCCAAGGTTTCTGATTACGACGATTTCGAGAATCGTGTAAATGCAGAATTTGTGAGCATGAATAAGAAGAAGTATCGGATAACTACTAAAGAGGGCAAGGACTTTGATACGCTAAGCGCCGGATGGAAAACATCTGTAATTCTCGACTTGATACTTGGTTGGAGTAGCGACAACGCGCCCCTCATTATTGATCAACCTGAGGACAATTTGGCGACAGGTTACATAAACTCTGGTTTGCTTGAGGTTATCAAGAAATGCAAAACGAAGAAGCAGATTATTCTCGTTTCGCATAATGCCACGATACCTATGTTAGGTGATGCCCAGAATGTTGTTATGTGCAGGAATACTGACAAAGTTATTACTATCAAGTCTAGTCCACTAGAAGGCTCAATTGATGGAGAGGATGTTGTTGATTTGATAGCTGAAACTACGGACGGTGGAAAAATTTCAGTGAAGAAACGCGTTAAGAAGTATAACCTAAAGAATTTTAGGGGGACTTATGAGACTAGTATTCAAAAAAAATGAGGAGAGCCAGATCAGTGTGTTCCAGAAAGTTGATGACAGAGAACAGGATTTTATCTATGTAGATATGATTAAAGCCTTGATAGCATCAAGGAAAATGGAAGATCCTGAGATATCAGAAGGGTTTACTGAAGCTGAAACGAAAAGTATCAACTCCATGGTAGCATTCATCAATAAGGAAATTTCTACAACAGAAGAAACCATTTTTTGAAGAATAGGCAAATCCCAGGGCACAAACTACTTGGACAAATAGAGGATAGTTTTTAATAAATTAAAATTTCAACAGCTCGGCAGGCTTTACCTTTAACGCTTTGGCAAGAAACTAGAACTGGAAAATGAATAAAAAACAATTAATAGTTATTGTGCTAATAACATTTTTTCTTGCCTTGCCTCTTTTTGCTCGAGAAGAGTCTATCAAGAAAGATTGGACTCAACCTGAAACGAATATAGCTACAAGGGAAGAATGGACAGATAGCTTAAGAGTTAGTGACTACTATAAAGGCTATGAAACTATTTATAAAGACTGGACTCCTTTTATCTCTGAGGTCAACGGAGAGCCCATTATACTATATAAGAGCTTGAACTTTCTTTTCGCCTATACTAGTGAGTTAAAGAAAAAACACAATGTTAAAATAGATGCGGAGAATATTCAATTAAAAGAGTTTGACGAGTATTTTTCTAAAGCTTCAGATGATGACTTAATAATAAATTTGATCGAAGAGTTTTATATTGAAAAAGGGCTGTTGCTTAAGAAGAATTGAGCCAATCTGAGTTAATCTGGGTTGGTTTTTTGTATATGAGGGCTATATAAAATGGCAATAAAAGCAATTTTTGTTATAATTTTTTTACTTATAATCGTAACTACTGTAGAAGCTGATACTTTAGTTTTAAAAAATGGGTCAAAAGTTGAATGCAACATCGTAGAAGAGACCGATGAACTTTATGTAGTTGAGGTAGATGGTGGAACAGTAGAATTTAGTAAGAGCGAAGTCAAATCTATTTCTAAAAGAGAACACCCTGCCGTAATTACAACTTCACCAGTTGTTGCCAATGAAGAAACAAAAATGCTTATGGTTGGCGAAAGGGATAATATTGTGGTAGGGCTTGGTAGAAGATATATGAGTGGAAGTGCGTATATTTTAAGTTCAGGGGAGAGAGTTAAATACGATTATAAATTAGCGATAAAACATAAAAGTAATTTTCCTATCGAACTTAATTATCTAATAGATGCTTATTATTATATAACGACTGATGAAAAAGTTTATCAGTTAGAAGCAGATGATAGCAATGCCCCCTACTATCCTGATGGCGTAACAATCCTTAATCCAGGTGAAGGCGCAACTGTTAAGTTTAAGCTGTCAAGAGACAAAAAACTTATTAAATTTTTGGAAAGATTGACAAATAACGAAGTTAAGGAAATGCTGATTATAATTAATTATGGAAAAACAAAAATAGCATTAGCGCCGTGAGAGATAAATGAAATCCCCACTCCTATCAATTTTAATATCATCCCTACTAATTACACCTCTTTATCCTAGCGCATATTGAAAATCACCCTCTGAATGAAAAAGAGGCCTTTCTTTTGCCAGCTTTCCCAATATACTTGAAATATCGAACATATATAGCTACCTTTCGTATTTAGCCATGACATCAAAGATTTCGCTTGGCCTATTAGCTTGGATCAGTTCATTCCTAAAATCTTTATTCTTTAAAAGTGTAACCACGTGAGCTAGGTATTTTAAGTATAGATTATCTCGCATATCTCTTTTATCTTTACCTGTTATAATTACAAAGATATGGGTTGGCTTTTTATCAAGAGAGTCAAAATCGATGCCTTTCTTAGATATCAATAAGCCACTAGCTATGTCATAATCAGTATCTGATATTGCATAGGGGATGGCTACCCCAATCGTTAAAAGCTGTGCTCCCTAAGGTTTCCCTTCCCAGGAGATTCTTATGAAAATCTTCTCTATTCTTGACTACCTTTTTCTCATAAAAGAGATCAGCGATTTTATTAAGCGCGTCTTTTTTATCAGTAGCGCAAAAATCAACTTTAACCAGCTCTTTTAACAAAATGTCCAATAGTGAGATGGTAGCCATAGCAAAGCTTTTTGTAGACTATCGTCTGTAGATGAATAGTCTACAATATGAGATTATATCTCTTATGGGTAATCATATCAAGGTTAAAAGATTTAGGGAAGAATTTGGCGTGGCTGTCAGGAGGCGTCGCCATAAACTAAACCTCTCACAGGAAGCCTTTGCTTACAAGGCAAACATCCATAGGACCTATGTCAGCGCTATTGAGCTGGGGAAGGTTGTTGTGGGGATCGGCGTTGCTTATAAGCTCGCAGAAGCCTTAAGCCAGCCACTAAATAGACTCATAAAAGAAGCAGAAGAGAGTATTTAGACCTTAGAGGAGTTAAAAAATGAAGATACAAAAAATCCCTATAACTAAAATTAACCCAGCTCCATATAATCCACGCATAGATTTAAAGCCAGGCGATCCAGAATACGAAAAGCTAAAGCGAAGCATTATTAACTTTGGCTATGTTGAGCCTCTTGTTTGGAATGAAAGAACCAGTAACCTCGTAGGAGGCCACCAGCGCCTTAAGATTCTAATCGAAGAGGGGTTTGGTGAGGTTGAGGTAAGCGTTGTTGACCTGTCGCTTGAAGAAGAAAAAGTCCTGAACATTGCCTTAAACAAAATAAAGGGCAACTGGGATGAAGATAAATTAGCCAAAGTATTAGAGGATATAAAAGCCAATGTTGATATTGATGTCACCCTTTCAGGGTTTGACATACCTGAAATCGACCAGGTATTTGATAGAGTTGATGAGACTGTAGAAGATGAGTTCGATTTTGACGAACAGCTCAAGTCTATCGAGACTCCCATAACCCAAAAAGGAGATCTTATAATACTAGGTAACCACAGACTTCTTTGCGGGGATTCCTCAAAGCCTAAAGATGTAGCCAAGTTAATAGGCAAAGAGAAAATAAACCTCGTCTTTACTGATCCGCCGTATAACGTTGACTATTATGGTGGCAATAGACCCATACCAAAGAAGGCCAGATCAAAATCATCTCGTAATTGGCAGAGGATCTGCAGCGATAATCTATCACAAGAGGAATACGAAGCATGGCTTAATAAGATATTGACAAATATAAGCCAATACTTAGAAGAAGGATCTCCTTTATATATCTGGAACGGCCATAAGCAATTTGGTCCTATGTATGAAATGTTAAGAAAGTTAAGTTTTCATATCTCGTGTGTAATTACATGGGCAAAGGAGAGTTTCGCAATAGGTTATGGAGACTATAACCAGCAGACAGAATTTTGCCTTTATTGCTGGAGGGAAGAAGGAGGAGCTCATAAGTGGTACGGCCCTACGAATGAATCTACCTTGTGGAAAATAAATAGAGACCCGACGAGTGCCTATAGTCATCCGACACAAAAGCCGGTTTCATTAGCGGCCAGGGCTTTAAAAAATAGCTCCAGAAGAGGCAATATAGTATGTGACGTATTCTTAGGATCGGGTACGACTCTTATAGCTTCTCAGAAGCTCGAAAGAAAATGTTACGGTATCGAGATAGACCCCAGATATTGCGATGCTATAGTTAAGCGTTACATTGCATTGGTTGGGAAAGACAATATCTCGGATGATATAAAAAAGCGTTACAAGATAAAGTGAAAAAAGGAGATGATAAGATGAACGATACCCCAAAGAAATACGATAAAGAAGATGTCCCTGCAAATAAAATATTGCAAAGAATTAAGACAGGCGATCTTGATCCAAGAGATTTATCAAAAGGACAGCGGCAACTATGCGTTGAAGCATTATATGTCCGAGGACAAGACGTATCTGCAATGGCAAACATTCTTGATAAAAGCGAAAAAACGATTAAAAGGGACATCAAGGATATAATGCTTAAAAATGCAAATGCCCCTACAAAGGAATTTGTACTACGCGAAATAGCTGAAATGATGCAGAGACTAAAGGTAGTACAAAGCAGCTTAATGCGTTTGGCTTACTCTAAAGATGTACCTACAAAAAGTAAGGTCGAGGCATTAGCCAAATCTGCAAAGATAGCAGGCGATTTAATAGGCCGCCTTCAATCGCTGGGATATCTACCCGAACGAGGCTCAAGGCAATTCGGAGAAACGTATCAACAGGCACCAGATAAGGAAAAATTACTACCCCAGTTAAAAAAGGAACTCAGTGAATTGATCAAAACAACGAAGGAAATTCCCGGAGTTTATAGTGAAGATGTATTAAACAAGATTAAATCTATAAAAGATAGAATAGAACGATGGGAAATAGGCGAGGAGATGGTTAATCTGGAAAAAGAAATAAAAGAAGCCATAAATAAGAAACAGGATAATGGAAACAGTGAATAGTATATCTGGCGATATACAAGGACTTCGAAGGGAGATAGGCGAGAAATCAATCCATGCATTCGCGAAGTCATACTTCTTGCATTATTTAACATGCAAACCTTCCTTTTTTCATGAAGAGCTTTATGAACTTTTATTTGATACCACCCAAAAGAGAAACAAACGCATAGCAATAGCAGCACCCAGAGGAAGTGCCAAAAGCTCTGTAGTAAGTTTAATATATATCATATGGAGTATTTGCTATCAAAAGGAAAAGTATATCTCCCTTATATCAGGCACAAGCGCACAGGCCGAAAATTTTCTAAGAGATATTAAAAGCGAACTTGAAACGAACAAAATGCTTATAGAGGATTTTCCTGAAATCTGCGAAATAGGCCAAAAACCCAAACCCCCAAGATGGAAAAAAGATGAAATAATAACGCGAAACAATATCAAGGTAATATCCTTAGGTGCAAGCCAGAAGATCCGTGGAAGAAAACACGGTCAACACAGACCAACGCTTATTATTTTAGACGATGTAGAGAATGATGAAAATATTCAGTCTCCAGATCAGAGAGAGAAACTTTGGGATTGGTTTAACAAGGCTGTGTTAAAAGCAGGCACTTCGCAGACCAACGTAATAGTTATTGGTACGATACAACATTATGATTCGCTGCTGGCCAAACTTACCGATGAAAAACAAATACCAGGTTGGTATAAGAAAATATATAAGTCTATTATTAGAGAGAGCTCTCGTCCTACAAAATGGGAACGCTGGAAGGATATATACCATAGAAGAGTACCTTACAAGGGTAAAGTAGGATCGGAGATAGCATATGAATATTTTCTAGATAACAAAGAAGATATGCTAAAAGGTACAAAAGTGCTCTGGCCAGAAAGAGAAGATTATTATAAACTTAATGTTATGAGAGAACGCTCAGACTCCTCAAGTTTTGATTCTGAGAAACAAAACGAACCTCATGTCTCAGATAGATCCCACTTTAATCCTAAGGATTTTCACTATTGGGATGATGGCGAGTTTAATTCAGAGGATGAGTTATTAAGGATTTTAGGTTCAGATCTCGAAATGTATGGCGCTTGCGATCCCAGTACAGGAAGACAAAGCAGAACAGGAGATTTTTCAGCCATTATTACATTGGCACGCCATATAAAAACAGGGAACCTATACGTCCTGGATGCCGATATTGAAAACAAGCCTTTAGATAGACTTATAGAAGATATCATAGTCTATCGTAGGAACCGGAGCTATACAAAGTTTGTCTTTGAAATAAATCAATGTCAGAAGTATGTACTAGATGAGCTTAAAAAACGACTTGAAGCCGAAGGGTTATATACCGAAATACAAGAAATTACACATAGTACTAATAAAGAAACTAGGATACGCTCCTTGCTCCCGTTCGTAAAAAGTGGCACAATTCGCTTTTCAAAAAGACATGGTACTTTGATCAAACAATTGGAGCACTTTCCAAAGGGAGCCCATGACGATGGCCCTGATGCGCTAGAAATGGGATTTAAGGCCTGCTACAAAGAACATGGAGACGAGTGTGTTTGGTTTGCTATTTGATAATTTTGAGAGGAAGATGTTTATTAAGAAAAAAATACAAAAAAAATTTAGAGTTGATGAAATCGATAAGATGATAGCTAGGTTTAAGCCCCATCCAATCCTATCGAATAAAGAGGCAAAAGAAAGCTTTGATTCATTTAAAAAAATATTGAAAAAATATAGATACGACAATGAGGAAGGCTATAAGAGACTATTTATTAGATTAAAAAAACAGTTAGTGGAGTCTAATAGCCATATAAAAAATTTTGAAATAACAGATAAAAATATATGGTTATTATTTCATGTTAGAAATATAAGATTGTTATATGCAAGTAGGTTAGGAAGGAAAATAAGTAAAATAGTATTGAACTACTCTGCTAAGATGGAGGCATTAATTAATTCTAGAGGGAACGATATCTTTGTATCCGATAGGATATACGATAAGCCAATCTCAAGACTTGTCTCATTTTATATCGCAATAATCTTAAACGCTGTAAAAATAAAAAGACAGATATCTAAATTAAAAGAAAGACCAATAAGTATATTAGGATTATATGATGATACAGCAGAATCAATTTCAAATTATGTAATGGGTTATTGGAGCTTGCATAGAAATTGTCCGGAACGATACGGTATTATTCATGATATTATTACTGAGGTTTAGAATGAAAACCAAAATTAGATTTGGAAAAGGAAAAGTTTTAATTACTCATGATACTAAAAGTGTATCCTCTTATGAAGGTGATGAAATTTTAACCAAGATCATAAAACCCGAATTTGAGAAAGAAATTACAGTTCTCCAAGGGTCAGAATCGGGAATTACAGAAAAAATATTAAGGCCAAAAGATGAAGGTTATGTTGAAGCGGTATTAATTGAAAAAGTACGAAATGAAGAAGGTATGCGAATAGTGCACTAGAATTTGGATAAATTTCTCTTGATTAGCTTATAAAATATGATATAATCAAACTACAATCACATATAAGTCCCGTGTTCGAAGGGGGAAACCCGGACATTAAAAAAGTAAAACCTTCATAGATAATATTCTGTGAGGGTTTTTATATTTTAAGGGAGCAACATGGCAGATAGTAATTTTTGGAAAGAAGTACAAGAGGATCATAGATATAGTTTGATACGGTATCTCTTTAAGAAGAAGAAATCCGAACATGAAAACTATGCACCCTTTAGAGTAGACATAGTTGACCAATTCCAAGGACATTGTGAAGATGGATGCGGAACGCTTAACTTTTGCAATACTCTAGAAGAAGCGATTGGTATTGCGCGTAAAATTACCGAAGAGGCCATTGGACCAAATAAAGATGCAGTTAAAGGTTGGCATGGTATGGGACAGGCTGGTCTTGTATATGATTCAAAAGGCAATTTGGCCTGGGATGGAGTTAATGAATATGCCTATGGTGAAGAGATAAAGAGTTTATTGGAAGATGAGTCAAATGGTATCAAGAAGATGCTTGAGGCTATAGATTTTGCTGCAAATGCTCATGCGGGATATTTTAGGAAAGGGACCAAAATTCCATATATTGTCCATCCATTAGGTGTCACAACTATTCTCTATCACTATAAATGCCTACCTTATATTATTAGTGCAGCTGTTCTTCACGATACAGTTGAAGATACCAATGTTACCATTGATCAGATATATTCTCTCTTTGGTAATCAAGTTGCTGAAATAGTCAAGAACGTATCTGAACCAGATAAAAATGATACATGGGAAAATAGAAAAAAGCATACCATCGAGTCCTTAAAATATGCAACCGTAGACACATTACTTGTTGCTTGTGCAGATAAACTGGATAACATGCGAGCGATCCATAAAGACTATTCAGAAGAAAAAGAGTCGTTTTGGTCTCGTTTTAAACGTTCCAAAGAATCTCAAAAATGGTATTATCAAGCCTTAGTCGAAGTATTGGCAAAACGCAAAGAAAATGAGGTTATCGCCAAGCTTGTAGAAAGCTTGGCAAGGGAAGTACAAGTAGTTTTTTCATAGATAAGTAGTATAAATAGAGTCCCAAGTCGTACGTTAGGAAGGGGGAACTGCGACTATAAAATAATTAAAACCTTCTTTGTTAACCTATAATAACAAAGGAGGCTTTTTATGTTTTTGGTAAGATATTTGAGACTTATTCTAATAAGCTTTGTTTTTTTAATGGTTTACCTCCCAATTTCCATAAATCCTGATGCTTTTAAAGGTTGGTGAGGCTGAAAAAAGACTAAAATAGCGTTATTTTAAAAATTTTCTTGACTTTTCTTTAGTAGAGCAGTAAAATACATCTACAATTAAATAGTGGTCCCGTGTTAAGAAGGGGTAAATCCCGGACATTAAAAAAGTAAAACCTTCGCGTCGTAATGGTGCGAAGGTTTTTGTATTTTAGGGGCATAACCAAAAGGAGGTAGGTATGTTAGCGATGTTTAGGAAGAAGTGGAAGCTAGTTTTGTTGGTATTTTTGATAATCATTATGGCTGGACTTCCTAAGATAACATCGCTGATGAAAAATAAATCTGCGCGCAGCGCTATCGCTACAATAAATAAAGGATTCAGGCAGCTTTTGTGGCCTTTAAAAAAAGCGGCTAAGAACATTGCTGTCACAAAAATAACACATGAGTTTAAGGCTTATGCCATAAGGCCTGAGATGCGCGGCGCGAATCCCCATATTTATGTCAAGCTTTCCCATGGCTTTGAGCTGGACAAGATAAAAGGTTACATAGAGGTAACCCCTGAGATAGCTTTTCATGTAGAAGAAGGCTATTCCGGCATAGAGATTTACGCGGATTTCAAGCCCGGAGAGTCTTACAGTGTAAAGCTACTAAAAGGTATGCCTTCCACCTGGAAAAATCTGAAGCTTAAAAAGACAGTAGGCAAGACCATAGTCATCCCTGATTACAAGCCAACATTTAGTCTCAAATCTCCCGGCATGTACATGTCCCTGAAAGGCAATCAGACCGTAGCTATAGAAGTAATAAA
>Ga0075121_1002349_pt1 | contig 10934 bp, 10 predicted proteins | sample AntAceMetag02UKG_FD_69793 | JGI IMG/M metagenome (GOLD analysis project Ga0075121, IMG submission 69793) | Saline lake microbial communities from Ace Lake, Antarctica - Antarctic Ace Lake Metagenome 02UKG | ecosystem: Environmental > Aquatic > Non-marine Saline and Alkaline > Saline | place... | reverse complement strand
TTTTTTATAGCACAAAAAACAATAAAAGAGAAAAATTGATTTTACTCTTGGTCTTTCATTAAATTGATAAAAAGTTGTTTTTTTATCAAAGAAAGGTTTTTCATGCAGATTTTAAAGAAAAGTATTCTTTTAATAATGTTCTTTTCGTTTTCTTGGCAACATCTTATTGGTAATATAGGTTTGCAGAGGGCTATTGATAGCTCTGATATTTCCGCTATTCAAAAACTTCTTTCAAGAGGCGCAGATATTGATGCTAAAGATAAAAATGAAAGCACAATCTTTCATGGTTTGAGTTCTCCTGTGGTTGGCAAAGTTCTTGTTGATTGGATAAAAAAGGAGGGAAAAGATCCTGCTAAATATATTAATGTAATAAACAAGAATGATAGGACCCCTTTAGATAATGTTGTTAACCATGAAAATTTACCGATGATAAATTTTTTATTAGAAAATGGAGCAGATATTGATGTTAAAGATGAAAATGAAAGCACAATATTTCATTATTTGAGATCTCCTGTGGTAGGCAAGGTTCTTGTTGATTGGATAAAAAAAGAGGGTAAAGATCCGGCTCAATACATTAATGCAAAAGATAAATTTGGACGTACCCCTTTAAGCAATGCTGTTGGCAATAAAAATTTGCCGATGATAACGTTTTTATTAGAAAATGGAGCAGATCTTGACACTAAAGATGAAAATAAAAACACAATCTTTCATGATTCGAGCTCTCCTGAAGTTGGCAAGGCTTTTGTTGATGGCATTAAAAAGCAGGGTAAAGATCCGGCTCAATACATTAATGCGAAAAACAAGAATGGTGCAACTTGGTTAAGCAATGCTGTTCGTAGTAAAGATGTACCAATAATAGAATTTTTATTAGAGAACGGAGCAGATATTGATGCTAAAGATAATAATGAAAACACAATATTTCATAATCTGAATTCTCCTGAGGTTGGCAAAATTCTTATTGATTGGATAAAAAAGGAGGACAAAGATTCAGCTCAATACATTAATGCAAAAAACAAGAATGGTGCAACTTGGTTAAGCAATGCTGTTCGTAGTAAAGATGTACCAATAATAGAATTATTGTTAAAAAATGGAGCAGATATTGACGCTAAAGATGAAAATGATAACACAATTTTTCATGCTTTGAGATCTCCTGAGGTTGGCAAAATTCTTGTTGATGGCATTAAAGAGCAGGGTAACGATCCGGCTCAATACATTAATGCAAAAAACAAGAATGGTAATACTTCTTTATTCGAGGCTATGGGTAGCAACGATTTGCCGATGATAAAATTTTTATTAGAAAACGGAGCAGATATTGATGTAAAAAACAATAATGGTTGGACCCCTTTGCGTAATGCTGTTGGCAGGGGAGATTTACCAATGATAGAATTTTTATTAGAAAACGGAGCAGATATTGATGTTAAAGATGAAAATGGAAATACGATATTTCATGGATTACGTTCTCCGGTGGTAGGCAAAGCTCTTGTTGATGGGATTAAAAAGCAGGGTAAAGATCCTTCTCAATATATTAATACAAAAGATAATAATGGTAAAAATATTTTAGATTTGGCTATGGATGTTAAGAATCTGCCTATGATAGAATTTTTACTTAACAACGGGGCTGATATAAATGAAAAACACGAACACGGTGAAACCTCTTTATTACGTGCCCTTTCAAACGTTTCAATTGAAAATGATTATATAGATTTTTTGATTGAAAAAGGAGCAGATATTAAGGCTCGTAATAACGATGGATGGACTATTTTTCATTATGTTCTAGCTTTTGCATTTTCTAAAGAAAAAGAAGATACATTGGTAAAAATAGTCGAAGAAAGAGACATCTCTCAACTTCTTGATAAAACAGATAACTTCAATCGTACCCCATTGTTTTGTGCGCTTGATAAAGGTTTTTATAAATTAGCGTCAGCTTTGGAAGAAAAAGGAGCACCTCTTTTTATTAACAGTCCCCAAAAGCCTTTTTCTATACCATTTAGTATAGAAAATCCAGAGCTTATGGTTAAAATTTTATTTAATGTTTCTGATCAAATAGAGCAAGTGGACCCTGCTACAAAGAAGCGTGTTTTTGGAGAGATTTTACTTCCATCGATTTTATTTCAGTATTCAGCCTGTTTTCCGATTATAGATAAAGCCGGTAAAAGGGATATGGTTTTAAAACTTTTTGATCAATTTTTACCAAAGAGTACTGTCGTGTCTTTAAGAAATATGCTTCCTGTAAAACAGCAGAATAGATTTAGTCATTTGGCTATAGCAATTGATCAAAATCATTGGGGGGAGATTGCACCTGAGACTATTGCTGTTATGTCATTAGGGGTTGAAATAAATCTAGAAAATGCTTCTGCTCCAGGCATTGTAATTGGTGTTCATATGCTCAGAAAGGCTTTAGCAATGCTTAAAGCTAGAAAGGTTGATGTTAGCAAAACCTTTCATTTCTTTTCTATTAAAGTAAATGATTTGCCTGCTTATCTTTTTATTCCTAAAAGATATCTAGAAGGTCCTGATGATGTTAAATCTCTTGGTTTTAATAAAGAATATTTAGAATATAAAAAATTTGATGAAGTTGTTTTTCCTGAAAAGCTTGCTTATGTTGACTTTCCTCGCGATGCATTCGGTAAAAAGTCTGTAGATATAATCTCTAAGGTTCTTTTGGAAGATGAAAAAAAAGAGCGCATCGTTTATGTTGGAGGGCACGGTGGAGGTCTTTACTCAAGTGGGAAAGAAACGGATCCAAGCGCAGCGGGTCTTCCTTTGGATGCATTTTTAGATGTAATAGAGGTTTTAGAAAACCGTAAAACTCGTTTTGTGCAAGTTATAACATGTTATATGGGAGGGGCTAATTTATCAGCTTTACAAAATTTTGTAACAGAAGATTCGTTTTATACTTCACTTGCTAAAAAGATTGAGGTTCGTCAAAGAGTAAGCAAAATGTTTATCTCTTCTCTTGCTACAGCAGACGTAACCTCTTATGGGACTATTAGGCTAGAACCATTATTTAGCGGAATTGAAGCCTTTTTTTCTCTTTTATATTCCCCTGCTATCAAAGACATTGTTCCAAATATGCAGGCTTGGATTACTCGTATGTTGCGTACTTTTGGTTTTTATACAGGGCTTACAAATTATCCTCAAGTTAGGATGCCAGGAAAAGCGACTAATTTTTGTGTAACTAATATTCATGGAGATCTACAGGTTATAAATAAGTTTACAGGTAAAGTATTAGTTCGTTCTGAAACAAAGGGTGAAGTTACGCAAGGGTACATACCCCTATCAATAAAATCTGAAGATATTCATGTAAAAGATAAACAGCTTTTAGTTACCTATATTAGTGATATTGAAAGTAAGATTATCTTAGAAGGTCACTTGCCTGCAATACTTGCAGCGGGCACGAATTTTAAGACACGTCATTTTAAAGAGATTGATATTGATATTCCTGATGTTGGTTTATATTTATTTGCCAAGGATTGTTTTTATAAAAGTAATGTCTCAAGTGATTTTGGAGAAGATATGGCGCATCGTGAGACTTATCTTATTGATAAACTTTCATTTAAAACCGAAGATGTTTTTAAAGATATGGAGCTGCCTGAAGAACTTAAGGATTATGCTGGTGGGCCTTTGTATAATTTTATAATTAGACGTGGGCTGGATCTTGGAGAAAAGAAATCTCCTGAGGTTTATTTTTCATTACAAAGTAGTCCTGATGCAGATATATTTGGTCTTTACATTGAAGACGATGAAATTTTTATTAGAAAAGTAGATGACACAAGTTGGATTCAAGCAGAAATTTTAGCATTAAAAGAAGGAATAGATGTTGGTTTCAATGTTGATCAGATAAAGTTTTTGACCAAGCCTGATTTATTTATGAAAGAAAATGCCCAAGAGCTTGATAAAGTTTTACCTGCAATGCTTCGTAATATTGTCATGAAAAGTATTATGCATGAAGGCAAATATATTGATAGAATTTTATATACATATTTATTGCTTTTAGGTGATGTAAAGACGCGAGATATTGTCGAGAATTATATGCCAACTATTTTGAAGAAATGTAAAGGTCTTGACCCTCGGGTTCGTTTGGCTTTAGGTAAAACGCTTATTCGTCGTATTGATTATTCTAACGAAGATATGGTTGCTAATACTCGTAAATTGATCGAAGAAATTTTCGGTGGCCGAGAAAAAATGCGGGATGAATTGATAAAGGAGTTGGATGCTAGAGCTTTGAAATAGAGCCTCTGGCGTACTTATTTAATAAAGGTTCATAATTTTCGGATAACTTTTTTTGAAAGAATTTAATATGAAAAGACTTTATAGATCAAGAACTGATAAAAAAATAGCAGGTGTTTGTGGTGGGATTGCAAAATATTTTGATGTCGATCCAGTTTTTATCAGACTTTGTTGGATCCTTATAGCACTCTTGGGAGGTAGCGGAATAATTCTTTATATTGTTGCTTGGATTATTATTCCATTAGACCCGGAGTTCCAGTAAGGGCAATAATACTTACCACCTTTAAAAACAATAAAAGTAGCCCCGGCAAATACGCCGGGGCTACTAAGTTCTACCTATTAAATTTTTTTTGGTTTCAACTCTTTTAATTTTTCTAAATACTTAATTACTGCTTGTTTTGAAGGCCACCATAAATCATTTTCTGGTTTTGGGTTCATATACATTTTTAATTTTTCAATATGGGCATCAACGATATATTCCTTTTCTGTAGACATTAATATCTTTGCAGCCATAAGGTCCGCTTGTTTTTCTTGTCTTTTAACAAAATAAGGTAATAAATATCGGCATCCTCCAATTATTGCTAAAATTGTCGTGCCCGCTACAGTAACATTTTTAATCAAAGGATTAGTTGAACCTAAAGCCTTTTTTAATGCTAAGAGCCCTGCAAGTGTAAGCATTAGAGTGCCGCTGCAGCCAGCAATATTTTTTTGATGATGTTTTTGGACATAATGAGATGCTTCATGATAAATATGAAACATCTTTTCTTCTTCGTTACATCGATTAAGATAAGCCTCATCAAGCCAAATACCAAAAGCTGTAAAGCTTGCTAGTTTGTATCGTGCAAATGATGGTCCAACTATATTCATCTGTTTAACAGGGACATCTAATGGTTGTGCAACGCCAAGATCTTTGAGGGCTTGGTGAACTTTTTGTTTATATTCAGGACGGACGTCATTGTTACCAAAAATTGAACAATACATTTTTGAGATTAGGCTCTGTTTTGGATATGTTGTATGGATTGTGCATGCCAATGTCAAAATGAAAAGCTTAATAATTTTATTCATCAAAATTCCAAACGTTATTATTTTTAAGTAATTTTTATTAAAGACCCGATTTTAATCAGTTTATCGGATTCATTAAGCTAGTCAAAAGTCTTGATTTATACTTGTTTTATCATGAAAACGCGACTTGAATATGTTTTGAGATAGTGTTCCCGCTTCCGCATAAAGCTATGGCGCGGCAGGCAAAATCAAATACTCAATTTTTTCAGGGAAACTTATTGATTTTAAAATATAAACATAATACATAAGAAAAAAAATGATTTGCGAAGATGGTCTGCCTAGCCGCAGTCTGCCGTAAGGCGAAGACTGAAAATGGCTCCCCCTGTTGGACTACTTTATAACTTATCCTTTTGAAAATTTCAAATCATTTGAAATAAAGTCAATCATTGGTAACATGGACTATGAGCCTGTGAGCTAATGTGAATCGTATGCAGTTAAAAGGAGATTACCGATAAAACATTATTTTGGTCAAGACCAAGGTCGACTTTTTTGACCGTGGTTATTATTCCAAGATATATTTTTTTTCTTGACAAGTTAACCTAATTAAGTAAATTTACTGGCAGGAGTATGATTATGAAAAAAACGTTTGGTGAAAAGATTCAAGACTTCAGAAAAGAAAAGGGTTGGACTGTAAAGGAATTTATAGAAAGACTTGGAAATGAATTGTCACCGGCATATATAACTAAAATTGAAGTGCATGGTGAAATTCCTAGTCCTGAATTGATTTGCAAATTTGCTGGTATTTTTGGATTGAAAGAACAAGAGTTACTTGAGTCAGCAAAAGAGATTAAAGTTCAGAAATTTGAAGAGTCTTTGGATAAACGTTATCAGCGAGCAATTGGTTTATATCGATTACAAAAGAAAAAAAAGGGAGATGGTGAAGATTTTTAGTTTTGCACCAGAGGAAAAGGCAACGCAATGTCTGAATATATATATAGCTGAAAAAGGCTGGAAAAGTATGGGTGATATTGTAATTGATGCACAAGACATTTATGATTGCGTTTTTTATCCAGTGTGTGAGTTTCGCCTAATCAATGACGCCAATTTAGGTTATGAAAATGGCGAAAAGATTTTGGGGAAGACTATTATAACTGATAAGCTTATCTTAATTGATTCTTCAATATCGCCTCATACAAATGATCGGAGATATCCAATGACGTTGGCACACGAGATGGGACATGCGTTCTTACATACCGAAAGAGATCTATATTTACAATACATACCAAGCAAACATCACATCAATGAAATGGAGCATGACTTAAATGAGCTACATGCAGATTCTTTCGCAGAAACGTTAATCGCACATCCAGATCTTTTAAGATACAGATTTGATCAGCAGTATAAAACATGCAACATATTCTCTTACAATGGACCAGATTTTTACTTTATTAATGAAGGAAAAGAACACATCCCAACGTTAAAAGATTTTTCTTTGAGATTGGCAAAACCATTAACCAAGTATTTTTCAAATATTCCAGTGGAAACCATGGCTGAGATTCTTCAGAATTTTTGCTTTATTATTGATAAAACAGTTAAACCAAAACAAAGATGTATGGGAGAATATATGAATCAGGACTGGAAGTCTAAGGCGATGTTTAAAAATGTAAAATAATTTTTTTTGTCCATATATTTAACCAATTTTAGTAAAAAGGGTTTTGTGTGCAAAAGGAAACCAGAGATGAGATTCGTAAGATTGAAATATGTCATTATCAATTACCGATCCATATTATTTTTAAAGGTAAGAAAGGAAAAAAAGAATATGTATTAAAGACAAATAAAGAGTTTTCAAAATTGTTATTAATTAAAAAAGAATATTAGCCAGCAAGCCAAAGATTTAAAATTAATCTAGTAGCCAGCCAGCCAGAGTTTGATCTTTACATAGATCGAAGCTGGCTTTTTTATTGCTTGGAGTTGACCATGAACATAAAAGATATTCATAAAGATTTATCTTTTCAAGGCCCATCACAGCATGAGAATAATAAACTACTTATTGATTTTTTTGCACTTTTACTTGAATGGGAGATTGAAGATGAACAAAAAAGTAATGACAAAAAAGGTCAAAAAATTCAGACGTCGTTTTAATCCGCGATTAATTAAGATACATGCAAACTATTTAACCCAGGATATTGCAGATCTATTTCATGTTCACATTGATACAGTTAATAATTGGTATAAATCTGGTTTAAGAAGAGTAGATCAAGAAAGGCCGTTTCTGGTTTTTGGCGAAAATTTATTTGATTTTTTAACAAGAAGGAATAAGCAAATAAAAAAGAAAACCGGTCCAAATGAATTTTTTTGTTGCAAGTGTAAAGAATCAAGAAAGACACAAGAAGGTGTAGTAAAAATTAAAGTTATTAATTCAAAAAAGTTAATGATCAAGGGGATATGTGTGATATGTGGAACCAAAATGAATAAATTGGGATCAGTGACGAAGATCAATGAGATCAAAAAATTATTTAATGTTCAAGTGATACAAGAAGAACGTTTATTAGAATGTAATGCCACCAGCGTTACCACTGACAAAAAGGAGGTATAAAAATGACAACTTTTAATGCTGAGAACGAACGTATTAAACGAAAGTATTTTGAATGGGAAAAAGAAGCTAATGGAAAGGGAGATAAAACAATTGATAACATAAGAAGAGCAGTACATTTGTTTGAGCAATCAACCAAACTTAAAAGCTTTAAACTATTTAATAAAGATGCAGCTATAGCTTTTAAAAAAGAACTAAGAACAAAAAAGAATCAAAGGACTAATGATTTTGTTAGCAAAACATATTTATTGCACACCACAAGATTCCTATTAGGTTTTTTTAAGTGGTTATCTAGTCAGAATGGCTATAAAAGAAAGATTTGCTTATCAGATATTGCTTACTTAAACCTATTAGATAAAGATGTACAAATTGCACGTAGTTCAAAAAGTAAAAGATTTCCAACAGTGAACCAGATATTGCGAGTAATTAAAAATATGCCAGCAGATACTGAAATACAAAAAAGGAATCGTGCTTTAATCGCTTTTCTTATACTCACAGGCATAAGGGTTAACGCAGTAGTATCAATTAAACTAAAGCATATTTTCCTTGAAGAAGGATATGTAGAACAAGATCCAAATGAGGTAAAGACAAAATTCGGCAAAAGAATAACAACATACTTTTTTCCCGTCGATGATTACTTTACTGAAGTTTTTGTGGATTGGATAAAATTTTTGAAGAATGAAAAGTTTTTTGACTTTGAAGCACCATTATTTCCAAAAACATCGATAGCTCTTGATCAAAATGATCAGTTCAAGAGAGATCAGTTGGATACTGCTCCGTGGCAAACGACAACATCCATCAGAGATGTGGTTAAGGAGGCGTTTATATCGGCTGACTTGTACTATTACAACCCACATTCTTTTAGAAACACCTTGGTGAAATTAGCTTACGAGTTATGCAAAACGCCTGAGGAATTTAAGGCTTGGAGCCAAAACTTGGGGCACAATAACCCTTTAACAACATTTACTAGTTATGGTCATATTGAGGAGTTTAATCAGGGAGAAATTATTAAGAGGCTTGGAAGACACTAGAAAACTAGCTAGTGGCAAAAAGGGGACTGCTTTTTGTGCTTATTTTGCCGCTAGATTTTTAAGATATCATATCTTAGAAAATCAATTCTACAATTATCCCTCTGATATGATTTTACAAAATAAATTTGTAAGTTCTAGTTGATTGACTGTGTTACATGACGTATTCGCTAATTCTGGATTACCTACAACAATGGCAAGAACTTGAGCGCGAGAAATTGCTACGTTGAGCCTATTTTTACTAAAAAGAAACTCTAATCCTCGAGCAGAATCATTGGTATTGCTGGAACACATAGAGACAATTATAACCGGAGCTTCCTGCCCTTGAAATTTATCTACTGAACCTACTTTTACTTGCGGTATCATTTCTTTAATTTTGAGTACTTGCATATTATAAGGTGCCACAATTAAAATATCATCAATTGTTAATGATCTAGCTTCATTATGTAGGCTAGCCTTGTGATCTTTAAAACTACATTTAAGCAATTCTTTTATCAGCTTTTTTATTTTTTCTACTTCTTCATTGCTGCTTTGGCTATTACCTTCGTGCTTTACTGGAACAAATAAAATGCCAGATTTCTTTGTTATTAAGCTATCATTTTTCTTGGACAAAATGATCTGACGCTGGTTTGTACATGCTTTAGGTTTTAGACGTTCTTCATAAAACGTGTTTGATATAAACCTGCATATATCAGGGTGCAGCCTGTAGGTAGTATCAAGAAAAACCCCCAATTCTTTGGGTATAGTTTGATGTTCCCCTAAAAAATAGTCCAAACATGATTTGCCGCTTTCGCCAGGATGTGAGCCTTTAATGGGCTGGTTGAGTTGTATCTGATCGCCCATTAAAACAATGTTTTTAGTGCTCGCTGCCATACCGAGAAGATTGGCGATTGAAACTTGTCCGGCTTCGTCTACAAATAAATAATCAAGTTGCCCTTTGGCTAATTTATTACTGAATGCCCAGGCTGTACCGCCAATTAGCTTGAATCGGCTGTTCGGAAATATATCAGAAGCGCTATTCTTAGCGGTTACCTTAACGCTATTTACATGAAAGTTTTCTCGAGTGCTTTGAATTTTAACTGCAGCAAAATCTATATTTTTCTCCTCTGTCTTTTCCATAACTTTATTAATTAGGTGGGCTATTGCCTTGTGACTGTTTGATGTTATCCCCACAGTTTTGCCATCGCGTATGAGTTCTACTATGCTTTGCGCTGCTGTGTATGTTTTGCCACTACCTGGTGGTCCCTGAATACATAAGGTTGTATTATTCATATTTTTGATTGTATTTACTACTTCTTCTACGAGCGGTCTGATGCCACTAATTATAGGACCATCACTATTTTTCTTGATGTGAGGCCTACGTCTTAACAAGAAGTCTTCAATGGCCTGAGGTAATTTACCTGTATCATGCCATTCTTTAATTATTGCGCATATAGATTCTTGAATGGGTTTTGCTGATACATATTCATCAGGTATTAAGCTCAATCGTTGTGGTGGTATTGGCTTAGAGGGTCCAATTTTAATCTGTACCAATCCATCTTCAATATTGATTTTTACAATATTAGCTCTAGTTTTTAAGTCATGAGCATAATAGCATCGGCTGCCAGATTTTATTTTAGTATCTTGGGCCGGATCAAAGCAGTATTCGTATAAATATGAATTTTTAACCAGTTGTACAGGGGTTTTTGTTTGTTCGAGGCCACCGAGAGAGTTTGGGTCATCTATTAATTGATCTTCTGTCATATTGTGACGATCGAACATTGCCCACCAAATCGGTTTTTCTTCGCGGTTATAAAATTCTAAGAGATATGCAAAAAGCTCAGATAAAGTTTTTTGTTCTTTTGTTAAATGATTACCTACCTTAAGCGATGCAAAAAGTTCTTGTGCAAGATTACGAGCAAGAACTTTTACGCTGTTTTTATCAACTAGTTTCTCTTGTGTTTTGTTTTCGTTCATGTTTTCAGGCTTGGCAATATAATTTATTGTTGATTGTGTTTGAAGATCTCGTAACCAATTGCATAAAAGTTTTGTTGATACGCAGTCATCTTCGTTGTAGCTACGAATTGATTTTAGTAATTTTG